>ERZ1090863.1100-NODE-1101-length-12411-cov-32.060861_pt1 | contig 12411 bp, 6 predicted proteins | sample MGYA00478480_ERZ1090863 | MGnify/ENA primary metagenome ERZ1090863 (study PRJEB33644, sample SAMEA5815746) | chicken gut metagenome | biome: Chicken; feature: Gastrointestinal Tract; material: Caecum | place: Ireland | collected 2019-01-01 | study: A study of...
GCCTGGCTCCGCTCTCGCTTCGCCAGGCCAGTCTTTGATTCGCTTGTTCTACCCCCTTGCAGGCCTCTTTTTTGTACTGTCCGCACAATATGGGGCGGTTCACAAGTCGCAGGGCTGTTTTTGTTTTCAAAAAGAAGGGAGAAATGATTTTGCCAAGTTTGATCATCACCGAAAAGCCCTCGACCGCCCAGTCCATCGGCAAGGCCCTGGGCGGCGTAAAGCGCCGGGAAGGCTATCTGGAAGCAGGCGGCTACCTCATCAGCTGGTGCGTCGGCCACCTTGTGGAGCTGGCCCCGCCCGGCAGCTATGACGAGCGCTTCGCCCGATGGAACCGGGCCGACCTGCCTATCCTGCCGAAAGAATGGCAGTACCTCGTGAGCAGTTCCACCAAAAAGCAGTTTGAAGTCCTGCGCGGCCTCATGGCCCGGCCCGATGTGGAAAGCCTTGTCTGCGCCACCGACGCCGGGCGGGAGGGCGAGCTGATTTTCCGCCTTGTCTACCACCAGTGCGGCTGCAGAAAACCATTTACCCGCCTCTGGATCAGCAGTATGGAGGACGCAGCCATCCGGGCGGGCTTTGCAAACCTCAAACCCTCAGCTGAATACGATGCTTTGTACAAAGCAGCCCTTTGCCGGGAGCGCGCCGACTGGTTGGTCGGCATCAACTCTTCCCGGCTTTTTTCGTGCCTGTACGGTCAGACCCTGAACGTGGGCCGGGTCATGACCCCCACTCTGGGCATGACAGTGGAGCGGGAGACATCTATCGAGGCTTTCCGCCCGGAACCCTTTTACAATGTACTTTTGAAAATGGAGGGTTGTATGGCCAGCAGCGAACGATTCAAAGATAAGACTCAGGCCAAGGGGCTTTTGGCAGAGTGCCAGAAAAGCAGCCGGGTCTTTGTGCAAAAGACCGAGCGGAAAGAGAAAAGCGAAGGCCCGCCTGCCCTTTACGACTTGACTACGCTTCAGCGGGACGCCAACCGGATGCTGGGTTACTCGGCGCAGCAGACCCTCGACTACACCCAAGCCCTGTATGAAAAGAAGCTGGTGACCTACCCCCGCACCGACAGCCGATATTTGACCGGCGACATGGAGCCTGGGCTGCCTGAGCTGGTCCGGCAGACTGCCGCTTGCTTTGGCGTGACCGGCGAAATCCCCATCCAATCCAAACAGGTTATCAACGACAAAAAGGTCAGCGACCACCACGCAATCCTGCCCACCAGGAGCATGGCGAAAGCTGACCTTTCTTCTTTGCCCGCTGGTGAGGCCAGCATCCTGCGCCTGATTGCGGCCCGCCTGCTGGCTGCTGTGGGTGAGCCGTACCGCTATGCGGAAACCACGGTACAGATGGAGTGCGCCGGGAAGGTCTTCACCACCAAAGGCAAGACCGTTCTGGCCGATGGCTGGAAAACGGTGGAGCGAGCCGTCCTTGGGGATGTTGCCCAAAAGGACAAGGAAAAACTGGAGATTCTGCCAGAGATGCAGGAGCAGGCAGCCCTGTCCATTCTTTCCGCCGAGCTGAAAGAGGGCAAGACGTCCCCGCCCAAGCACTACACCGAGGATACATTGCTTTCTGCGATGGAGAGTGCCGGAAAAGAGAGTTTGTCGGAGGATGCCGAGCGCCGGGGCATCGGGACGCCGGCCACAAGGGCCGCCATCATCGAGAAACTGGTGCAGAAGGGCTTTCTCTCCCGTGAAGGCAGCGGCAAGACAAAGAACCTCATCCCCACCGAGAAGGGGCGGGCGTTCATCGCTGCGATGCCTGAACAGCTCAAGTCCCCGGCCATGACCGCAGACTGGGAAACGAAACTCACCCAAATGGAGCAGGGCGTGTATTCGCCCGAGAATTTTATGGAGGAAATCGAATCTATGATGAAACATCTTGTAAATCAGTACGCCAACACCCCAAATATCCCCGCCAAGGCCGCCCCCGGCGCGTCTGTAGTAGGCGTCTGTCCCCACTGCGGCGCAGACGTGGCCGAGCGCGAGAAAGGATTCTTCTGCGCGAATCGGGAGTGCCGCTTCGTAATCTGGAAGGACAACGCTTTCTTTGCCCGCCTGGGCAAGCACCCCCACCCGGCAGCTGGTGGATAAGCTGCTGCGGGATGGCCGCGCCCGGCTCAAGGACTGCAAGAGCCAGCGCACCGGCAAAACCTACAACGCATCCGTCCTGATGGCCACCGAGGCCGACGGCCGGGCAAGGTTCAGCCTGGAATTTGAGAACAGCGGAGGTGGCAGATGAAAAATTTCACTTATGAAGAAGTCAACCTGATGGCCCTTTACAACACCGGCAGCCGGGAGCGGCTGATCGAGAGCCTGACCGAGATGCGTACCTATCTCACCTTGTCGGAGGTGGAGCTGCGGGACCTGACCGACAGTACCCTCGATAAGCTCTATGGCATGACCGACGCCGAGTTCGACGCCTTGGAGCTGTACCCGGACTTTATCTAAGGAGGGGCCTATGGCAGACGAAAAAGACAGCAAGTGGCAGTTCTATATCATCCCCGACCTGGCCACCTGGACAGGAGCGGCCGGGAGTAAACCGTACACACCCATTGAATTTTACGACACCTACGAACAGGCAGCGGCCCGATTTCAGGAATTACGGACCGAACCCTACAACAGCGAAGACTTGACCGGTGCCCGGCTGACCTTTGGCATCCAGCGGGAGGACCCGCCCGGCGCAGCCGATTTGCTTCACGTCCGGCAGGGCAAGAACTACCTGGTGGACGATTACACCCGGATGGCCTCTCTGAACCAGAGCCCCGAGGTCATGGATGTTTTGAAGCAGATGCGGAAAGACCTGGGCTTTGACCGCATCCGCGTCTATGAAAAGGGTGCAAGTGAACCGAAGGATATAGCCTTTAGCCGGTGGAAACACCCCCTCAAGCCGAGCCTGAGAAAGTCGGTGCTGGGGGAGCTGAAGTCAACTGCGCCCCAGCCCAAAGCAGATACACCGCCCCGAAAAACGAGGGACAGGGGCCGGGAGTAAAGGAGGGTGGTATGTCAGAAAAGACGCTTTATTATGCCAAACTGGCCGAAGACACCGCCCGCCGCCTGACAGGGAACTGGGAGCGCTGGGCGGACTTTTTGTCTCTGGCGGGCAGACTATACAAATACCCTTACCCCGACCAGCTCATGATCTACGCACAGCGCCCCGACGCCACGGCCTGCGCTGAGTACGACATCTGGAATAACCGCATGAACCGCTATGTCCGGCGCGGCTCCAAGGGCATCGCCCTGCTGGACGATAACAGCCAGCGCCTGCGATACGTCTTTGACGTATCGGACACCGGCACCCGCCGAAACTCCCTGGACCCCGACCAATGGCGGATGACCTACGAGTTCCGCCAGCCGGTGGCGGAGATGCTGTCAAAGACTTACGGCGTCAGCGACCCGAACTTTGCCCAGCAGCTTGCGAACCTGTCGGGCAGGCTGGTGGAGGATTACTGGGACAACAACAGCCGGGATGTCCTCGACATCGTTGACGGATCGCTTCTGGAAGGGTATGATGATTTTAGCATCGAGATGGAGTTCAAGTCGGCTGGGGCCGCCAGCATCACCTACCTGCTGCTGTCCCGGTGCGGCATTGAACCGGACGGCTGGTTTGACCGGGACGATTTCGCGGCGGTTTATTCCTTCGATACCCCGGCAGCCGTGGGTGTGCTGGGCACCGCGGTCAGCGACAGCTGCCGCCAGGTGCTGCGGCAAATCGAACGGACCATCAAGACCACCATTCGCAGACGAAACATAGAAATGGAAAGGAGCGCAGAACATGAGCAGCTTGACCTATTCTCAGAACGGGGATTATCTTATTCCGAACCTGACCCTCGACCCGGCCCCGGCCCAACCTCTGGGCAAGTACGGGCGGATGCGCCAGACCTACCTCAAGCAGAACCGGCCGGTGCTGTACAACCGGATGCTTCTGGCCGGGACCCTGTTCTCGCACCTGCAGGAGGTGGACGAGATCGCCCGGGACCGTCTGGAGCGGATGATGCCCCAGCTGGCAAGGGACGCAGGCGCGACGGAGCAGCTGAAGGCCCGCGACCCGATGCAGTGGGTGGGTCTGATGAACACCTGCAAGGCGCAGGCAGAGGAAATCCTGATGGCGGAACTCATCAACAGTTAAGCCTTTTTCCTACAGAGGCCGAGCAGATTATAGCCATCGACCGGCGAGCGGAGACCGAAAAAGTCTCCGCTTTTTCTTTTTCCAGCGAGGATATTGCGCTGGCGCTGGCCAGTGGCAGCGGCTTTGCCCACGGCAAAGAGCGGATCGCGGCCTATTTCGAGGAAGAACACACGCCCAAGGAGCGGGCCGAGTTCCTGAAACAAGAATACGGCACCGGTGGCCGGAGCTGGACGTTCCTGGACGGCAGCGACGGCTTCCTCGAATACAATGCCCGAGGCATCCAGCTTCGTTCTTACCCTGAAGGGAAGGAACAGCGGCTTGGCTGGCCCGAGGTGGAAAAGCGCATCCACATCCTGATTGCCGCGGGCAGGTATCTGGACGAGCCGAGACAGGAGGAACCCATTTGGGAATACAACGGCGTCAAGGAACGCCACCCGGATGACCTGATTCTGTACCAGATGGGCGACTTTTTCGAGCTGTACGGCGAAGATGCCCGCACCGCCGCTACTGGGCTGGGGATTCAGGTTCACAGCCGCGCGATTCCGGGCGGCGGCCGGGTGGATATGTGCGGCGTCCCGGCAGATCAGCTGGAACAGATTGTGGAGCAGCTGCGTAACAAACATAATGTGACCATTTCCGCTGTCCCGAAAAACGGCGGGGAGCGTCAGGAGTATTCTCTGCGCTCTATCGACCACGAGGCGGAGCAGGCCATTGATACCCATGAAGCGGAGTTTGGTGCAGATGGGGTCCGGGCGTTCCCGGATGGGGAAACCGGCAAAGCAGCTACATTTCGGGAGCTGCATGAGCAGTATAAGCCCATTGTGCTGGAGGCGGTCAACCGGGATACCAGATATGGGAATGTTTGCAGCGACGGCGACCGAGAACGCGCTGTGATCGAAGGTCGGGCAGCCGTCCAGCGGGCCGTTTTGTCATCTGGCAATCAGGAACTGCTTCATCTCTATTCACACATCCCCGAGTTCCGGCAGCGCCTGACCCGGGAAGTCATTAACGAAACCTATCCCAAACTCCATGAGCTGCTGCGTCCTCTCTCGGATGCGGACATCGACAAGGCCATCCAGGCTTGGAACGGCAATATCGAGAGCAAACACACTGTTGTTCGCTACATGGAAAAACGTGGACGGGAGAAAGACACCGCCGCATGGCTGGCCCATGAGTTTGACGGCGGCGAAGGACGCACCCCGTTCACAGTCCGCCCGGACAGCCCCAAAGGAACGGTGCTGCCCTGGCCCAAGGTCCAGCGCCGGATCGCCCAGCTCATCAAGGAAGATCGCTTCTACACCGAAGCGGAGCAGGACCGTTTTGACAATATCGACCCCGTCGCCATCCGGGAGGCCCTGGCCGAACGCGGCATCGTGAACGGCCAGGTGGTGGATGCCGAAAAGCTGGACAACGACCCGTTCATCCGGCAGGTTATGGCGGACGTGGAGGCCGTTGCCGTCGCAGAAGTGCCTGTGCAGGAACCTGTACCCACCCGCACCCCGTTGGCCCCTGCTTACCGGGAGGGCGACCAGGTGTTTTTGGAGGGTAGCCCTTACGAGATCACCCGGGTGGACACCTACCATGTGGAGCTTCTGCCGCCCGGGCTGCGGTATCCTGTTTTCAGGGAAGAACCGAAGGAACGGTTTGAACACCTTCTGCGCCAGGACGAGAGGAACGCACATATCACCGACTTTCTGGCCGAACCGCTGGCCTCCATCGACGCGGACATCCGGGAAGCCCTGACCACAGAAGGCGGCCTGCTGGACACGGCAGCCCGGGAAACGCTGTCCAAGATGTTCCGAAGCGGTCAAGGCAACAGGCAGATTGCACAGCATTTGGCGCAAACCTATAGCGGTTTCGCCGATATTGTGGAGCTTACCGGCGGCGAACTGGCGGATTGCTTTGGGAGTGAAGCCGGGCTGGAACTGAACATCAACGACAAGTACGAAACCAAAGTCACCCGCACCTGGGAAGAAGTTGCCCAGACCCTGCGCACCATTTACCAGCTCGGGCAGGACGGTTTTGCACAGAAGGCAAACCAGCCGGAGCCTGTTCAGGCTGAACCGGATACTGAAAAAGTGGCGGGCACGGAACCACCAAAACCTTTGACGGCGGAACCGGAAACAATTTATCCCGCCGCAGAAAACGGCTTGCCCTACGATGTAGTAATCGAAAAGCTGCACATTGAGGAGCCGGAACATGAAATCTCCACACCTGCCGCCCGGAATTTCCATATCATGGACGATCACTTGGGCGAAGGCGGCCCCAAGGAAAAGTTCTGGCGCAACATCAAGGCCATCGCTACGCTGCAACAGATCGAGCAGGAGAACCGCCAGGCTACCCTGGAAGAACAGCATTTGCTTTCGCAATATGTGGGCTGGGGCGGCCTGCCGGATGCCTTTGACCCGGATAAAGCGGCGTGGAACGCAGAGTATTCAGAGCTGAAAGGACTGCTGACACCAGAGGAATACGCCGCCGCCCGGGCCAGCACCTTGAATGCCCACTACACCAGCCCTACCGTCATCCGTGCCATTTATGAGGCAGTGGAGCAGATGGGCTTCCAGACTGGCAACATCCTGGAGCCATCCTGCGGCGTGGGCAATTTCTTCGGGATGCTGCCGGAGAGTATGGCGGGAAGCAAGCTGTACGGCGTGGAGCTGGACAGCATTTCAGGGCGTATCGCCCAAAAGCTCTACCCGGAGGCAAACATCACGGTGGCGGGCTTTGAGACCACCAAGCAGCAGGACTTCTACGATCTGGCCATCGGCAATGTGCCCTTCGGCAACTACAAGGTGAACGATAAAGCCTATAACAACCTCGGTTTTTCCATCCACAATTATTTCTTCGCCAAAGCCTTGGACCAGGTTCGCCCGGGCGGCGTGGTAGCTTTCGTCACCAGCCGGTACACGCTGGACTCCAAAGACAGCACCGCCCGCAAGCATCTGGCCGAGCGGGCTGACCTGCTGGGGGCCATCCGGCTGCCCAACAATGCGTTCCGCGCCAACGCCGGCACCGAGGTCGTTTCAGACATCATCTTCTTGCAGAAACGTGACCGGCCCATCGACCGGGAACCTGACTGGGTGCAACTTGGTAAAACGCCGGAAGGCTTCACCATCAACCAGTATTTTGTGGAGCACCCGGACATGGTTCTGGGCGAACTTTCCACCGAGAACACCCAGTATGGACGGGAGGACATAACGGTCCACCCCTTCGAGGGGGCGGACCTGGCCGCGCAGCTCAAAGAGGCCACGGCAAAAATTCACGGCGAGTACCGGGCGGTGCAGCATACCAAAGCTGAACGAGCCGAGGACACTCCCAATATCCTGCCCGCCGACCCAGGCGTCAAGAACTTCTCCTACACGGTGGTAGATGGTGAAGTGTATTACCGCGAAAACTCCATCATGACCCAGGCAGAATTGAGCAGCGACGCCAGGGAACGGGTCAAAGGCATGGTGGAGCTGCGGCGGGTGGTCAACGAGCTGATCCAGTATCAGCTGGAAGATTACCCTGACGCCGACATCCAGGCGAAACAAGCCGAATTGAACACCGCCTACGATGCCTTTGCCGCCAAGTTCGGCCTCATCAATGACCGCAAAAACGGCCGTCTCTTTGAGGATGATTCATCCTATTATCTGCTTTGCTCATTGGAAAATCTGGACGAGAACGGCAAGCTGAAAAGCAAGGCGGATATGTTCACAAAACGGACCATCCGGCCTGAACACAGCGTCACCCATGTGGACACCCCTGCCGAAGCGCTGGCCGTCTCGATTGGGGAACGGGGCCGTGTAGATCTGCCCTATATGTCCGAGCTGCTGGGTACCCCGGGCGACTACGAGCGCATTACTTCCGACCTGCAGGGCGTCATCTTCAAGGACCCCTCCGCGGATGCGACCGACCCGGAAGCCGGCTGGCAGACCGCCGACGAGTACCTGTCCGGCAACGTCCGCAACAAGCTGCGGATTGCACAGCTGGCCGTCCAGACCAACCCGGAGTTTGCACCCAACGTGGAAGCTCTGGCCAAAGCCCAGCCCAAGGAACTGGAAGCCTCTGAAATCGACGTGCGGCTGGGCGCAACCTGGCTGGACCCCAAGGTCATCCAGCAGTTTATGCTGGAAACCTTTCAGGTGCCGTTTTATCTGCGACACGCTGTTCAGGTCAAATTCTCGCCTGCCACCGCCGAATGGCGCATCGAGGGTAAAACCAAGACCGGCTTCAACGATGTGGCTGCCTACGAGACCTACGGCACCAAGCGGGCCAATGGCTACAAGATTCTGGAAGATACTTTGAACTTGAGGAGCGTCCGTGTCTACGACACCATCGAGGAAGCGGATGGCTCCAAAAAGCGGGTGCCAAACAAAAAGGAGACCACTTTGGCTCAGCAAAAACAGCAGGCCATCAAGGACGCCTTTGGCAACTGGGTCTGGAAGGACCCCCAGCGGAGGGAAACGCTGGTCAAGCAGTACAACGAGCTGTTCAACTCCACCCGGCTCCGGGAATACGACGGCAGCCACATCCACTTTGTGGGGATGAACCCGGAAATCAAGCTGCGGGAGCACCAGCAAAACGCCATTGCCCATGTCCTCTACGGCGGGAATACCCTGCTGGCCCACGAGGTGGGCGCGGGCAAAACTTTCGAGATGGCTGCCTCGGCTATGGAGGCCAAGCGTCTGGGCCTGTGCCAGAAATCTCTCTTTGTGGTGCCCAATCACTTAACACTCCAATGGGCGCAGGAGTTCCTGCACCTATACCCCAGCGCCAAGCTGCTGGTGGCCAGCAAGAAGGACTTTGAAACTGCCAACCGAAAGAAGTTCTGTGCCCGTATCGCCACCGGCGACTACGATGCTGTTATTATCGGCCACAGTCAGTTTGAGAAAATCCCCCTCTCCTTCGAGCGGCAGGAGCGAATCATCCAGGAGCAGATCGACGAGATCCAGAACGCCATCGCCGAGCTGAAAGCCGGCGCAGGCGAGCGTTTTACGGTCAAGCAGATGGAGAAAAGCCGTAAGCAACTGGAAGCCAAACTGGAAAAGCTCAAGGCCACTGAGCGCAAGGACGATGTGGTGACCTTTGAAGAATTGGGCGTAGACAGGTTGTTTGTTGACGAAAGTCACAGTTTTAAGAATCTTTTTTTGTACACAAAGATGAGAAATGTGGCGGGACTTTCTACCTCCGAGGCCCAGAAGTCCAGCGATATGTTTGGCAAGTGCCGGTACATGGATGAGCTCACCGGCGGCCGGGGCGTGGTCTTTGCCACAGGCACACCAGTCTCGAACAGTATGTCAGAGCTGTATACCGTCATGCGCTATCTGCAATACGGCACCTTACAGCAGAAGGGCCTGACCCATTTTGACTGCTGGGCGTCCACCTTCGGTGAGACAACCACTTCCATTGAGCTGGCCCCCGAGGGCACCGGCTACCGGGCCAGGACCCGCTTTGCCAAGTTCTTCAACCTGCCCGAACTCATGACCATATTCAAGGAAGTGGCCGACATCAAGACCAGCGACCAGCTCCATCTCCCGGTTCCCGAGGCAAAGTTTGAAACCGTGCTCGTCAAGCCCTCCGAAATACAGAAAGAGATGGTGCAGTCTTTGTCCGAACGGGCGGGCAAAATCAACGCTGGGCAGGTGGACCCGTCCGAGGACAATATGCTTTGTGTGACCAATGATGGCCGGAAAATCGGCCTCGACCAACGCCTCATGAACCCTATGCTGCCGGATGACCCGGGCAGCAAGGTGAACGCCTGTGTCGGCAACGTGCTGCGCATCTGGGAAGAAGGCAAAGCGGACCGGCTAACCCAGCTCCTGTTCTGCGATTTGTCCACGCCCAAAGGAGACGGGCAGTTCAACATCTACGATGATGTGAAGAAAAAACTGCTGGCAGCGGGGGTGCCTGAGAGCGAAGTGGCCTTCATCCACACCGCTGACACCGAGGCAAAAAAGAAAGAGCTGTTCTCCAAGGTGCGCACCGGCAAAGTGCGTATTTTGCTCGGAAGTACGTCAAAAATGGGGGCCGGAACAAACGTCCAGGATCGGCTGGTGGCAGTCCACCACCTGGACGTGGGCTGGAAACCCTCGGACATGACCCAGCGCAACGGACGTATCATCCGGCAGGGAAACAAAAATAAGACGGTGCATATTTTCAACTATGTCACCGAGGGGACATTTGACAGCTATATGTTCCAAACACTGGAAAATAAACAGCGTTTCATCAGTCAAATTATGACCAGCAAAAGTCCGGTCCGCTCCTGCGAGGACGTGGACGAACAAGTCCTCAGCTACGCCGAAGTCAAGGCCCTGTGCGCAGGCAATCCGCTCATTAAGGAGAAAACGAATCTGGAGGTGGAAGTGGCAAAGCTCAAAATCCTCAAAGCAGACTACCAGAGCCAGAGATACCGGCTGGAAGACAGGCTGCTTAAAGATTTCCCGGCCAGCATCCAGTATAAGCAGTCCGAGATCGCCGATCTGCGGCGGGATACAGAGACGGCGAAGGCCCACCCCCAGGGCAAGGAGTTCTGCGGCATCGAGATACGGGGGATGAACTTTGACGATAAGTTGGCCGCCGGCGAGCGGCTGCTGACTGCCTGCCAGGAAATGCCCTCTGCCGAGGCGGTGACCCTTGGCAGTTACCGCGGTTTTGGACTGGACTTGCAGTTCGATTCCTTCCGCAACGAGTATCAGGCGATTTTGCGGGGCGAGACAAGCCATTTTGTCTCTCTGGGCACCGATGCCCGCGGCAACCTGACCCGTATAGACAACGCCCTGGACAACCTGCCGGAGCGGGTGGAGCAGGCAGAAAATGCTTTGCAGGCCCTTTACCAGCAGCGGGATGCGGCCCAGGTTGAGTTGGAAAAGCCCTTCCCGCAAGAGGAAGAACTGGCCGCCAAGTCTGCCCGTCTGGCCGAGCTGGACTCCTTGCTCAACATGGATGCCCACCCCGAGCCGGAGCAGGATGTTACAGAGACAAAAGAAAAACAGAAACCCTCAGTGCTGGCGGAACTGAAGGCCGCCGTACCTGAGCGGTCACCTACACAACCCAAAGCACATAAAAAGGAGGCGCAGGAGCGATGACAAACGAAGAACTGAACACAGCACTTTACAAAAAAATGTTTGCGGAGCAGGACCAATTCCGCGACTGGCTGAAAAGCCAGCCCTCGGCAGAGGTTTTGAACCATGCTTATGAGTACACCGTCCGGGAGGACATTCTGCTTTCTCTGGAATATAACGACCTGACCGACGCCCAGGCGTCGGCTCTGCTGGCATCGCCGTCCCCGCTGGCGGACATTTACCAGGAGTTCGACCGGATGGAGTCCAGCCACATGGAGGACATTTGGAGCTGCATCGAGAGCCGTGCGGACGCCATGCAGGTTTCACAGCTGGACCAGGCAAAGCAGCTGATCAACGAGTTCTGTATGAGTGAGTACGATGCCCCCGCAGATTTTGATGACCTGAGCCGCATCGACGTGGCCTACACAACCGTAGGCAATGACGGCTACCCTTTGGGCTACCCTTTGCAGGTGTATGTAGATCTTAAAGAGTACAAAATCGAGAGGGAGCTGGAGGAAAGGCCACTGGATGTCCGGCAGTATTCCTCGCTGGAAGAGCTGATCGAAAACGAGCTGAAAGGGATGGATTTTCAGGAGCTGGTGGCCGTGACCGAAGCGGAAATCCAAACGGCGCTGACCGCCGCGGAGGAGGAAGTCGCGTTGTCCGACTTGCCGGTCTACCGGGAGAATTTCGATTATGCCCGTGAGTGCAGGGAGGTGGAAACCTACCGAATTTCCTTGCAGGCCAACATCGCCTGCAAGGAAGCCATCGAGCAGGCAATCAGCCAAAGCTATGATGGCCGGCGATTAGCCGAGGGAACCGCCGCCAAGGTGATGAATCAGTTTGGCGCGGAGCGCGTCCTGTACGTTTTGGCCAACACCATCCAGCAGAAGGAGTGGGATGGCCGCTTTACTTATCCCAACAAAGAGTGGGCCAAAACGGTGAGCATCCCGCCCAATATGGATTCTCTCGGCATGGACCGGAACTATGCAATTGCAGTGAGCAGCCATCCCGGACTGATCGACCTGTTTGTGACCCAGGCGCGGAAAGAGATGGAGCGTCAGCCCCGCACCTCAGTGCGGGAGCAGCTCCGGCAAGCACAAAAGGAGACGGGAAAGAAAGCGCCCGCCACCCACAAAAAGAAAGAGCCGGAGCGATAAAACACAACCTGCCAGGAGCAGACGGGTGAACAGGTCCGTAAAAAGTAGACAATAGACAAAAAACCTCCCCGTGTAGGATA
>ERZ1090863.1101-NODE-1102-length-12405-cov-5.486073_pt1 | contig 12405 bp, 14 predicted proteins | sample MGYA00478480_ERZ1090863 | MGnify/ENA primary metagenome ERZ1090863 (study PRJEB33644, sample SAMEA5815746) | chicken gut metagenome | biome: Chicken; feature: Gastrointestinal Tract; material: Caecum | place: Ireland | collected 2019-01-01 | study: A study of...
CAACCACGAGTCCGAGCGCCGGGGCGAGACCTTTGTCACCCGCAAGAGCACCCTGGCCGCCGCCCGGATCGCCCAGGGCAAGCAGGACAAGCTCTATCTCGGCAACCTGTCCAGCCTGCGGGACTGGGGTTACGCTAAGGACTATGTGGAGTGTATGTGGCTGATCCTTCAGAACGACAAGCCGGAAGATTTCGTGATCGCGACGGGGGTGCAGCACAGCGTCCGGGAGTTTGCCACCCTGGCCTTCCACTATGCCGGGATCGAGCTGGAATGGCAGGGCGAGGGCATGGAGGAAAAGGGCATTGACAAGGCCACCGGCCGCGTCCTGATCGAGGTCAGCCCCGACTTCTACCGCCCGACGGATGTGGTCAACCTGTGGGGCGACCCGACCAAAGCGAAGCAGGAGCTGGGTTGGAATCCCACCAAGACTAGCTTTGAGGAACTGGTGCGCATCATGGTGGACCATGATATGAAGAAAGTCGCCGTCGAGCGGGCGGAGGAACATATTGCCACCAACCTGGAAGAATACCTGGAAAAGGGCGTTGTGAAATAACGAGGCCACCGGTTGTCACTTTAGAACAGAGGGAAAAATCATTATGATGGAGAAAAACGCGAAAATCTACGTGGCGGGCCACCGGGGCATGGTTGGCTCCGCCATTGTCCGGGAGCTGGAGCGCCAGGGCTATACCAACATCATCACCAGAACCCACAAGGAGCTGGATCTGACCCGTCAGGACGCGGTGGAGCAGTTCTTTGCCGAAGAAAAGCCGGAGTATGTGTTCCTGGCCGCCGCCAAGGTGGGCGGCATTGTGGCCAACGAGTCCGCCCTGGCCGACTTCATGTATGACAACATGATCCTGGAGATGAACGTGATCCACGCGGCGTGGCAAAACGGCTGCAAGAAGCTGGAATTCCTCGGCTCCTCCTGCATCTATCCCCGCATGGCCCCTCAGCCCATGAAGGAGAGCTGCCTGCTGACCGGGGAGCTGGAAAAGACCAACGAGGCCTACGCCCTGGCGAAAATCAGCGGCCTGAAATACTGCGAATTCCTCAACCGCCAGTATGGCACCGACTACATCAGCGTCATGCCGACCAACCTGTACGGCCCCAACGACAACTACCACCCCACCCACAGCCATGTGCTCCCGGCGCTGATCCGCCGTTTCCACGAGGCCAAGGTGGAGGGAAAGGACACCGTCACCTGCTGGGGCGATGGCAGCCCGCTGCGGGAGTTCCTGTATGTGGACGATCTGGCCAACCTCTGCGTGTTCCTGATGAACCACTACAGCGGCAACGAGACAGTCAACGCTGGCACCGGCAAGGAGCTGACCATCAAAGAGCTGACCCAGCTGGTGGCCAAGGTCGTGGGCTATACCGGCAAGATCGAGTGGGACACCACCAAACCCAACGGCACCCCCCGCAAGCTTCTGGACGTCAGCAAGGCGACTGCCCTGGGCTGGACATACAAAACTGAATTAGAAGATGGCATCCGGCTTGCCTATGAGGATTTCCTGAACAATCCGATGCGGGCGGAACGCTAAAGCAGAAAAGGTCGTGTGCTCCCAAACAGAGACCACGGCCTTTTCGAGTTACCGAATGATTCCTAACACGAGGTTGGTTTTATGAATATCATTTTACTTTCTGGCGGATCAGGAAAACGCCTGTGGCCCCTTTCCAATGACATCCGCTCTAAACAGTTCATCAAGATCTTCAAGCGGGAAGACGGCAGCTATGAATCTATGGTGCAGCGGGTGTACCGCCAGATCAAAAAGGTGGACGCCGACGCGACGGTGACCATCGCCACCAGCAAGTCCCAGGTCTCCGCCATCCACAATCAGCTGGGCGAGGATGTGGGCATCAGTGTGGAGCCCTGCCGCCGGGACACCTTCCCGGCTATCGCCCTGTCAACGGCCTATCTGGTCGATGTCAAACACATCGACCCCGAGGAGACGGTCGTGGTCTGCCCGGTAGACCCCTATGTGGAGGACGACTATTTCGAGGCGTTGAAAGCCCTGTCCCAGCAGGCCCAAAAGGGCGAGGCAAACCTGGTGCTGATGGGCATCGAGCCAACCTATCCCAGCGAGAAATACGGCTACATCATCCCCGAGACCGCCGACCAGACCGCCGCGGTCAAGACCTTCAAGGAGAAGCCGACGGCGGAGGTGGCGCAGGAGTACATCGCCCAGGGGGCCCTCTGGAACGGCGGCGTCTTCGCCTACAAGCTGCGTTATGTGATGGAGATCGCCCACCGGCTGATCGATTTCACCGACTACTACGACCTGTTCTCCAAATACGACACGCTGACCAAGATCTCCTTCGACTACGCGGTGGTGGAGAAGGAGAAGAAAATCCAGGTGCAGCGCTTTGCCGGCCAGTGGAAGGATCTGGGCACCTGGAACACCCTCACCGAGGCGATGGAGGAATCCATCGTGGGAAAGGGCGAGATGAACGACACCTGTTCCGGCGTCCACATCATCAACGAGATGGATGTCCCGGTGCTGGCGATGGGCCTGCACGATGTGGTGATCTCCGCCTCCCCGGAGGGCATCCTGGTGTCGGACAAGGAGCAGAGCAGCTACATCAAGCCCTTCGTGGACAAGTTTGAGCAGCAGATCATGTTCGCCGAGAAGAGCTGGGGCAGCTTCCAGGTCATTGACGTGGAGGCGGAGTCCATGACCATCAAGGTGACGCTGAACCCGGGCCACGGCATGAACTACCACAGCCACCGCCACCGGGACGAGGTGTGGGTGGTGATCTCCGGCGAGGGAAAGACCATTGTGGACGGCATGGATCAGAAGGTCAAGGCCGGGGACGTGATCACCATGTCCGCAGGATGCCGCCATACCGTCCTGGCGGAGACAGAGCTGAAGCTGATCGAGGTGCAGCTGGGAACGGACATCAACGTCCACGACAAACAGAAATTCCCGCTGGAGTATTGAGTAAAAGGGAGAAAACGATGGACACAGGCAACCTGCCGCTGCTGCTCCGTCCCTCCGGCAAGGATTACCTCTGGGGCGGCAGACGGCTCAAAGACGAATTTGAAAAGAAGCTCGACCTGGAACCGCTGGCCGAGACCTGGGAGTGCTCCACCCACCCGGACGGGCCCAGCTATGTCTCCGGCGGTGTTTTTGACGGCATGAAACTGGCCGACGTGCTGCAGCGCCACCCGGAATACCTGGGGGAGCGGCACAAGGGAGAGACTGTGCTGCCCATTCTCATCAAGCTGATCGACGCGAAACAGGATCTCTCGGTGCAGGTACACCCGAACGACGCTTACGCCAGGGAATTTGAGGGCGGCCAGTTGGGCAAAGATGAGATGTGGTATGTTCTGGACGCGGGAAAAGGGGCCAGCCTGGTCTATGGGCTGAACCAGGACTGCACAAAGGAGCAGCTCCGCCAGGCCCTAGCCGACGGGACCGTGATGCGGTATCTGCAAAAGGTGCCCATCCACAAGGACGATCTGTTTTTCATTCGGGCCGGTACGATCCACGCCATCGGCGCGGGGGCGCTGGTCGCGGAGATTCAGGAGAGCTCCAATCTGACCTACCGCCTCTATGACTATGACCGGCTGGACAAGGACGGGAAAAAGCGGGAACTCCACATCGAGAAAGCCCTGGCGGTGGCCGATCTGCACAGCAGCGCGGAGCCCAGGCAGCCGCTGCGGGTGCTCCGGTACCGGCAGGGGATGGCCTCGGAGCTGTTGACCCGGTGCAAATACTTTGAGGTCTACCGGATGATGGTGAACACGGAGCGCCGTCAGAAGGTGCGTTACCGCGCCGACGAGCTGGCGTTCCGGGTGCTGCTGTGCGTCGACGGCTGCGGCGTCCTCACCTTTGACGGCGGGGAACTCCTGTTTTATAAGGGAGACTGCATCTTTGTGCCCGCGGACTCCGCAGTGCTGACGATTCACGGCCAGGCGCAGTTCCTGGATATCAGGGGGTGATCTCTTGGAGAAGTGGAAGACGGACCGGTCGGAGATCCTCCTTGACACCGAGTGGGTCAAGGTCTGCAGGGATTCTGTTCGGCTGCCCAACGGGCAAGAGATCGACGATTTCTATACGGTCACCATCCGGGACGCCGCCGCGATTGTGGCGCTGGACGAGGCGGGAAATCTTATTTTGAAAAACGAGTACCGCTACTGCTATGGCCGCAGCCTGATCGAGGTGCCTGCAGGCACCTTTGAGGCGGACGAGACCGACGGCCTCGCCGTGGCCAAGCGGGAACTGCTGGAGGAGACGGGCTACGTCTCGGACGAGTGGCAGTATCTGGGGGCGACGGTGGAGAGCTCCGCCAAACTGACCAACTATATGCACATCTATTTCGCCAACCACTGCCGCAAGGTGAGCGGACAGCACCTGGATGCCACGGAGGAATTGGACGTCCTGGTGGTGCCGCTGAAGCAGGCGGTGGACATGGTGATGGACAACGAGATCTGCTGCAACAGCTCGGCCCACGGGATTTTGAAAGTGGCGCGGCTGCTGGGCGTGTAAAAAGGGGGATGCACATGGAGATCAAGCGGGAATATGCCCGTTGGCTGGAGAATGCCACGGGGGATCAGGACGTGACGGAAGAGCTGAGACAGATGGATGAGGCGCAGATCGAGGACGCCTTTTACCGCGACCTGGCGTTTGGCACCGGCGGCCTGCGGGGCGTCATCGGCGCCGGGACCAACCGCATGAACATCTACACGGTGGCGAAGGCCTCCCAGGGGCTGGCAGACTACCTGAACAAGAACTACAGCGCCCCCTCCGTCGCCATCGGCTACGACAGCCGCATCAAGAGCGATGTATTTGCCAAAGTGGCGGCGGGAGTGTTTGCGGCCAACGGCGTACAGGTACACATCTGGCCCACGCTGATGCCGGTTCCCACGGTGTCCTTTGCCACCCGGTATCTGGGAGCCTCGGCGGGCGTGATGATCACCGCCTCCCACAACCCCAGCAAGTACAACGGCTACAAGGTCTATGGGGCGGACGGCTGCCAGATCACGACGGAGGCCGCGGCGGAGGTGCTGTCGGAAATTGAGAAGCTGGACCTCTTTGTGGATGTAAAGCAAGTCGAATTTTCGGCAGGCATGGAACAGGGTATCATTCGGTATATCCCGGACCAGGTCTACACCGCCTTTGTGGAGGCTGTCAAGGAACAGTCCGTCCTCTACGGCGAAGAGGTGGACAAGAATGTCGCCATCGTGTACAGCCCGTTAAACGGCACCGGCCTGAAGCCCGTGACCCGTACCCTCAGGGAGATGGGGTATACCAATATCACGGTGGTCAAAGAGCAGGAGCAGCCAGACGGCCATTTCCCGACCTGCCCCTACCCGAACCCGGAGATCGAGGAGGCAATGGCCCTTGGCATGGAGTATGCCAAACAGTGCAACGCCGACCTCCTGCTGGCCACAGACCCGGACTGCGACCGGGTGGGCATTGCGGTCAAGAATAAGGCCGGGGATTACCAGCTGCTCACCGGCAACCAGGTGGGGCTTCTCCTGCTGGACTACATCTGCAGCCAGCGCCAGAAGCACGGAAAAATGCCGGAAGACCCGGTGATGGTCAAGACGATCGTGACAATGGACTTGGGGGAGCGGATCGCAGCCCACTACGGGGTGCGCACCGTCAACGTGCTGACCGGCTTTAAGTTCATCGGCGAGCAGATCGGCAGGCTGGAACAGGCCGGACAGGCTGACAGTTATATCTTTGGCTTTGAGGAGAGCTACGGTTATCTGACTGGCTCCTACGTCCGGGACAAGGACGGGGTGGACGGCGCTTATATGATCTGCGAGATGTTCAGCTATTACGCGACCCGGGGCGTCAGCCTGCTGGAGAAGCTGGACGAGCTGTACCGGACCTACGGCTACTGCATGAATACGCTGCACAGTTACGCCTTTGAGGGCAGCGCCGGTTTTGCGAAAATGCAGGCCATCATGCAGGCATTCCGGGGTGAAGTCAGCGCATTTGGCGGCAGGCGGGTGGTCAAGCTGCTGGACTACGCCGAGGGCCTGGACGGCCTGCCCAAGTCGGATGTTCTGAAATTCCTGCTGGAGGGCAACTGCTCTCTCGTGGTGCGCCCCTCCGGCACGGAGCCGAAGCTGAAGATCTATGTCTCCGTCAGCGCGGGGAATCAAAATGAGGCGGAGCAGGTGGAGGCTGGCATCGTAAAAAGCGCGGAAAACTGTTTCGTATAAAGGCATATTATAATGAACGTTGCTCCAAGATACCATGTGATGAACTGAGATATGCAAGACGATTGGCTTAATTGAACTAGCTCGAAAGGCGGTTACATTATGAAGAAGCGTATTGACGAAATTCGAGACTGCTTAAATAAGGAATTATATGAAGCGGCTCTAGCCCTAGCATTAACACTTCCAGACATTTGTGGACAAGTTGAGTATCCAAAATGTAATCTCGTTGGCCAGAGATATACAAAATGGATTGACGAATGTGTTGATATGGAAGTATTTTATGAGGCTACGTTCGACGAATTTGGGGACTTTCATCCATTGACCGCTCAAGACATTTATCGATTGCGGTGTTCCTTTTTACATAGTGGTGATCAGGATATCAAGAATAAAAATATAGACCGCTTTAGCTTGGTTAGGCCTGGAAGTTTGGGTACATCACGAAAAGGAACTCCTTATGGATATAAGTATGTGACCGAACTTCAAACGGATAACTCTGTGAAGCATATAGCTTGTATTGATATTGAATACCTGTCAAAGGCACTTTGCGACAGTGCTGAAGAGTACTATAAATCGAAAGATCCAGACGATTTTATAGATCATACATTTACATTGGAATTGGGATAACAAATATGTTCAGATTTGTTCGCTTGTATAAGTGGCAAATAATCTGGGACTATTTCCGAAAAATCCTAGATCACAATTGATATTTTCCACATCATTCGCTATACTTGAGATAATACAATATTTTAAGGAGCGTGATCCCATGCCTCGTCCGAAAGGTTCCAAGAACAAAAAGAATATCGCCGCCGCAAATGTAGACTATGCCGCGCAGATTGCTGAAAAGATGTCTGCCAGAGCGGATGTCGATCAGCAGATTCAGTCTAAAACTGATGAAATCGCTACGCTGAAAGCTGAGCTGAAAACACTCAAGGCCCAGGCAAAATCCTTGGACAAAGAAATTGATAAGCTGCAAGCAGACCAGGCAGCCCAGGAAGCCGCTGAAGCTGAAGCAGCCAAAAGGGCTGAATTGGAAGATGTGTTGAAGAAGCTCATGGCAGACGGCATGAGCGCGCAGGAAATTTTGGATAAACTCCAGTAATCGTAGTTGCGACCTTCGTTTGCGCCGGCTCGCTACTTCCATTGACCACCTTGAATAAAAGAATGCCAGCAGGCGGTGCGTGATTTTCATCAGCTGTCTGCTGGCATTTTGGTATGCTGCCGTTATTTTCATTTTATCGGGGACACTTTTCAAAACTTCATCCGGCAACCTGAAAAATTAATACGGGTCAACTAAATCCGAAATTCCCAGAAATTCATCAATATTGACGATACCTTCCCCAGACACTTCCTCCAGGTCATCAAAGTAAACGGTCACCTTGGTGCTGCCATCGCTTATAGTAATCTGTCGGAAGACACCATCGACTATTTCCACTTTCCCGTTCACTGTTTCATAAGTTCCCAGCGGTGGAATGGCGGGATGTTCCGTATCCTCTTTGAAATAGCGTATGGAGATAGCCATGCCCTTTTTAACCTGCAAGAGGCAGTCCGAGAGCTCCGCCGCTTCCTCTTCTGACAGCAATTTTTTTGTTACCCGCGTTTGCAGCCATTTCTCTTCCGCTATTTCTTCCTCGTATCCCCGGAGCGCTGCAAAAGGGGAAAAGATTTTTGCTCGGTTAGATTCGGACATCCGCGGATGCCGGATGGACGGTTCTGGCCTGGATAAATGAAGAATATCAGCATACTTGGCCGCGACGATTCGTCCTTCCTTTGTGTTTTTATAATCATCCATTGGTATCTCACCCCGCAATCACGCTTTGTGACCGCCCACCTGGCCATTCCGTTCCCGCATTGTGGCTCCCTCCAGAAAGTTCGTCCCCTTGAGAATCGCGTTTTTCCCATATTTCTTTTTAATTGCCAGCATGGCGGTCTGAACTTTCTTTTCTTTCTCCAGCTTGCTGGTGTCGGTAAAGAGATCGAATTGGTAAAAGCCTTCGTCCTTTACAATCCGGTTCGCGTTAATTGTGATCCGGCGAACCAACAATTCCGGGTCAGAGATTCTGTCAAACAGTTGACAGGCTGCTTCTGCTATTGCACGTTCCAGGTAGGTCGGCGCGTCCAACCGGATGGAGCCGTGCGCACCTTTGGGAACTTTACGGCCGTAATGGTCAATATGGACAGCGCCGCGGTACGAGCCGCTGTCGCAGTTCTCGCGGTCATAGCCAACGTCCATCGTCAGAGAATCCGTGACCATACCCCGGTCACAGAGCTGATAGGCGAGACTTTCCGCCATCTCCCGGACAATGATCCGAGCTTTTCTATTTTCATAGGGACACGAGAGAACCTGTCCTTCACATAGGCTGTTAGTGGAAGGACGATAGTCTTTGATCTCCCGCATACCGCAGGGTTCAATGCCCCAGGCGTGGTCAATTAGTATTTCCGCATCAATGCCAAACTCTTTATAGAGCCTGTCCTCGTCATATAGGCTGGCCCTGGCCAGTTCTCCCATTGTGGAGATGCCTAGCCGTGCAAGATGTCTTGCCGTACCGGGACCTGTTTGCCAGAAGTCGGTGAGCGGCTGGTGATCCCAGAGCAGGTAGCGGAAGGATTCTTCGTTTAGTTCCGCTATACGGACGCCGTCCAAATCCGGTGCAGTGTGTTTGGCGACAATATCCATCGCCAGTTTGCAGAGATACAGGTTTGTGCCAATACCTGCGGTGGCTGTAATGCCAGTTTCATATAGCACTTCCCGGATCATCGTCTTTGCCAGATCGTGCGCACTCATCTGGTAGTGGCGCAGGTATGCGGTAACATCCATAAATACCTCGTCGATGGAGTACACATGGATGTCCTCCGGCGCAATATATTTGAGATAGATGGAATAAATCTTTGCGGAGATCTCCATGTAGTAAGACATGCGCGGCGGCGCAATCAGATAAGAGACCTCCAACGTCGAGTCTTTCTTTAGTGCTTCTGCATCGAAAGAAGGAGAACTCAACGCCGGCTTTCCATCCCGCATTACAGCCGTGTGGTTGCGGATCGCAGCCTGCAACCGTTCAGCGTTGACTTCTTTTACTCGCTGCACTACTTCAAATAACCTGGCCCGCCCCGGAATACCATTGGATTTCAAAGAAGGGGATACGGCCAGGCAGATCGTTTTTTCGGTGCGGCTGGCGTCTGCCACCACCAGGTTAGTAGTCAGTGGGTCCAGATGGCGGGCGGCACACTCTGCCGATGCGTAATAGCTTTTCAGGTCTATGGCAAGATAGGTTTTCTGCGTCAAAGTGCGCCCTCCCTTCGCTTTTATTCAGTCTAATTATATCACTGCGCGATCTTCTCGACAAACCAGCGTCCGATCCGTCCAGTAAAACGCCGGTCGATGTGTTCAAAGAACAGGTGTTTTTCCTGGCCCTGGATCAGAACCGTGAAACAGTCGCCGGCATAATTGTTGTTGGCAGTGCCGGCAGGACGGAAATCCCGCACTGCATCAATGGGGAATGTTCGGCCATCGGCCCAGGTGATAGACTTGGGCTGCATATAGCCGGTAGAATCGAAGTCAGAATTGACCTTGACATAAACCCGTTCTGTATGAGGCTTAGAACCTTTTCTCATAGTCAGCCTCCTTCATTTTCCAGTTCTTTTTGTATCTGAATATAATCTGCAATTTCTTTCTCTGTCGCAGTTCGTACAGCCGGGGCGCCCTGGAATGTCTGCTTGCCGCAATCTGGGCAGCGGTCAGGCAGCCGGCTGTCGGTGAAGCAATAGTGGCAGGCATTGCAGCAATAATAATTCATTTTAACGTCACCTCCCCGACACTTAATTCCAGAATATTGTAGTCTTTTAGATAGTTTCCACGGCCAGACCGAGGAAGATGTGCTTGAAACTCAGGATGAATGGCGCAGTAATCCTCAACGGCAATAAGGAACAAATCCTCTGGCACATAGAGTGCTGCGGCGATTTCCTGGGTGGTATAGCCAGCCCGGATGAGTTCAAGCATTTTTTCGTCCTCAATGAGAACATGCGCGGCTACGGAGTTCGCTTCTCGTTCGGATTTGTTAGCGCCGCCGAAAAACTGGATTTCTTTGTAGGGCATTCGTCTTGCCCGTTTCCGATGTTCTGGTATCTGGTCATGGCAAATCTCGTGCATCAGCACAAATTTCCGAAGATAGCCCTCCAGCCGTTTATGTAAAAAGATGGTGCGGTGCCGGTCTGCGGACGAATACATCCCCTTCAGGTTCACAAGGTCAAAGGAATCCTCCAGTTCAATACCGAGGCATTGATAGATCACCTCTGGATCACGGCTGCCGTCACACCGCTTTATGATTTTGTGAGCTAATGTATAGCTCTCTGTGGCATTCATAATCAATGCACCTCCAGCTCATGGTTGGATCATGGATGCAAGGGTTTCAGGTTTGCTTATCAGCCTGGATTTCTTTGTTCTTCTTGGTGGTATACCGCTCACGGTTTTCCGTTTTGTGCTTCCAATATACCTCGTTCAAAGCAGCCATTGCGGCGTCCTTGGATTCCTGGTCGATTTCACCGCCGGCAAACATGGCAGAAAGCTGTGTTACCATCTGTTCCATGCGTTTACGGTCACGGGAGCCGCCTTTTTCTCCAGCTTCCACGATGTAACCGCCGGCGGTGCCGAGCAAATCTTCTGCCGTTACGCCAAGCGCTACGGCAATCTTGTTGACAACCTCCATATTCCGCGGGTAGCGATGACCCGACTCATAATTTTGATAGGTTCGGAATGGAATCCCCAAAAAGGCGGCAAAATCCGCCTGAGACATTTCCCGTGCTTTCCGATAGGACTTTAGTTTCATGCCAAAATCATTGTTTTCGCTCATGTTGCGTACACTCCTTTTGATAAGTTGGACTGTACAAGCCATAAAGGCCAGGATGTGTGTACAGCCGATTGGATGTCTCTGACAACACAGGGGCGGGTCAATACGGGAAGTGGGATACTCGCACGGCAGCGTTAAGGGAAACAAATACGTCGAACGTGTGAAAACCGTATTGACTAGGGCTATCCCGTGTGTTATTATATAATCACGATTGACGTACTTAAATAATAACACTGAGTGCATTTGCTGTCAATAGAAGCAAACGAATGTTCTGACAAAAATCAAAGAAGATACAAAATTGTTTGGTGGCAAAACAATGCAAGGAGGGTTGTGTTGATGAGGAATAAGCGCAGTAATGAAATTAGAACACCTAGGAGAGGTGCCAAGGTTGGGGTTCGGGCTGTTGTTGGGCAAGAGCCCGTAGCGTTGGTAAAGCAAGGAGATAAAGTTGATACATTATCCATACAGGAATTTGTCACAGCCCTTTATGGAGAAGGAACAACCTGTGTTGTAATCCCCCCTTCAGAAAACGGAAGGTAGGTAGAATCTAAGGGATGGGGGATTGGGGGTAGACGTAGACGGTCACATCACTGAACACGGTGAGTTTGTGTAGGCAGTCACTAAGATAATAGAAAACGCTGTTCGAAGGAGCTGTCCGATGGGGTAATTACCCCTAAAAGCGAGATAAGCCGGAACAGATAGATCTTGAAAGGTCAGAAATGGTTTCTGATTTTTCGTCTTCTATCTGTTCCGGCTTTTTTATTTTTCTTGTCTTTTGGCTTTTTGGAGGAAGTTTTTGCTAAATGCGGCATATGCCTCAACATCTTCGTATGCAATTCGTTTTGGGGAAAGAGAGGCATCCTTTAGTAGGAGCATTGCTTTAATCACATCCATTTCTTCCATATGTATTCGGGTCGGGAGAAACTAACCTTCAAGTGTCGGGCGTTCGAGACCAAATTTAGTCGGAAAAGATAAAGCCACTACCGATGCTCTTTTAAATCCTGTACACTGGAAAGTGCCAACAACCCAGTGGAAAGGAATAGCGATGAAAGAGCAAAATGGTAATGGCTTTGCACCAAGTATAGCACAAGCCATAGAAGAAATGAAGGCGTTCCAGGGAGACTCCTTTTCCCTGGAACGTATCAACTTGGCCGAATTAGAACGACGAACCGGCGTATCTCGTAGCAGACTGCGCAGACTCAAGAAAAACAGCTTCCAAGATTTGCCTCGGAGCACCAAAGGCAGTAAACATACGGTCACAAAACTCAGCGGTTATACCGGCCTGTTGGACAGTTTGTTGCGCCAAGGAGTCAAGAACTCCTCTGTAGTGTTGGAGAGTTTGCGACAGGCCGGTTTTGAAGGCGGGGCAACCATTGTAAAAGAGTATAT
>ERZ1090863.1105-NODE-1106-length-12374-cov-5.647536_pt1 | contig 12374 bp, 5 predicted proteins | sample MGYA00478480_ERZ1090863 | MGnify/ENA primary metagenome ERZ1090863 (study PRJEB33644, sample SAMEA5815746) | chicken gut metagenome | biome: Chicken; feature: Gastrointestinal Tract; material: Caecum | place: Ireland | collected 2019-01-01 | study: A study of the...
CGGTAACTTTGAGCCGACTTCGCAAGTATCAACCGATTTCACCATTGCGCAGCGCAAAGTGGATGTAGTGTGGGCGGCGGATAACTTTACCTACGATGGCTCCGATCAGAAGGATGACGTTACCGCAGGCTACCGCGCTTATCATGACGGCAAGCAGGACGATAAACTGACAAACCTGAAGTTTACCGTTCAGCCCGAATTCAAAAACGCGGGGACGGGGTACACCTTCACGGCGGTGCTGAGCGATCAGAACTATAAGCTTGATGGCGCAAGTGAGGACGGCTCCGTCTCAAGGAAGTATCAGATGAAAAAGGCGGAGATCACCATTTCCGTCAGCAGCCCGACGTTTACTTACGGCGAATTTGAAGGCAAATATTCCGAAGGCGAAGGCACAGAGACCGATCAGCTCACTTATAAAGTCAACGGGCTGTTTGGCACCGATACCGTTCAGGTCACGCTGAGTTATTCGCAGAACGGGGCTCCCGTCGGTATGCCCGAGAACGTCGCCGATTATACCGTCTCGGCGACGATCGCGGACCATCAGAATTATACGCTTGGCACGGTCACTCCAGGCACGCTGAAGATCGAAAAGAGGGCGCTTACGGTCACAGTCGACGGCGATTCGATCGAATACGGCGAAGCTGCTCCGGACGTCTACAGCGTGACACTTGGAGGGGCACGTTCGGGCGAAGAAGACGCTATCAAGGCATTGCTCACGTTCGACACTTCGGAATATTCGGCGGGCAAGGACAACATCGGCGATTACACCGTCAAAGCCTCCTTCGGTGCGGATAAGAAGGGCATTCTGGGCAATTACCAATATACCGTCACCGACGACGGCGTCGTGGCAACATGCACGTTGAAGGTCACGCCGCGCAAGATCACGGTCGAAATCGAGAATGTTGAAACGACTTACGGCACGGCGGGCACGCTGAACGTTCATGTCACGCGCGAAGACGGAACGAACAATGCCATTCTCGATCGGGATCTTGTGAGGGAAGGCGGGCAGGTCGTGAGCGGCATTGCGCAGTTTGCGAACGTCTTTACGCTGTCGCTTGACGGCGCAACGCTCGATCGTCTCCTCAATGTGGGAAAATATACCATCGTCGGGGCGGCGGTGACGACGGGCGAGAACGCAAAGGGCAGCAATTACGAGATCATCTTTAAAGGCTCTCAAGATTACGGCGAAGGCACGGGGAACGCCGGGCTCTATACCGTGGACCCTGATGAAGTGACGGTCAACTTTAAAGTTAAAGAGCATGAGGGCAGCGAGGACCTCGTCTATGACGGCAAAGAATGGACGTTCACCGCAACGGCGGAGGGCGTCGAAGGCGAGGAGGTCACCTTCCAAGTGACCTATATGGATGCTGCGGGCAGTCCGATTACGGATGCCGTCAACGCAGGCAGCTACACGGTGAGCGTCAAAAAGGGCGAAAAGAATATCGTTGTCGATGGCGCAGTCAGCAACTATATCGTTGAGGTCGACCAATCGGAAGAGTTCACGATCGAAAAACGCACGCTGACCCTGGAGTGGGTTTCTACCAATGTCATCCCCGATGAGGACGGCTCGGGCGAGAACAAGACGAACGGCTATGACTCGACGTTGATGGAGCTCGAGAACTATACTACGGGCACCGGGATGGATGCGCCGACGGTCGATGCGGACGGCGAACTTAAAGTCACCTTTACGGCAAACGGCAGGACGACGTATTATGTTCGGGTCGGACTTAAAGATCCTCTGAATTACGCATGGCCCGAAAATTCTGCCAATGTTTCGGGCGAGAACGGCAAGGATATCCAGATCAGCTTCAGCGTGAATGCGACGACGAACAACATCACCTTCGGGCTCAGCGGTTCCGCCGGCTCCGTCGATCCCGTCGCCGAGGTGTTCGGCACCTACGGCGAAGAATTCAAGGTGTATATCGCGCAGTCGGAAGACGAATCGCCCGCAGGCTATAACGTGGTCGTCTATATCGATTCCATCGTCAAGGGGGATGCGGATACCGACTATTATTACCGCTTTGCGCGGGATGAAGCGGGCATCACGGCGGATACTGCCAATACGCTCAAATACGATCTTCTTGTGGACGACCTGACGACGGCGGGCGCGGGCACCTATTGGATGCAGGTATTTGCGCTCACGGATGAGAACAGCGAATACGGCATCGGCAGGGCGTATGTGAAGGTCACCATCGGGAAGAAGACGATCACGCAGGATGAGATCAATGCGATCGGATTTACGACCAAGTTTGTCTACAACGGCAAAGAGCAGAAACCCGTGGCGATCGATTTGCCCGAGTATCTGAAAGTCACCTTCTCGGAAGGCGCAACGAATGTGACCGACGGCATGGAGCTCAGGGCGACATTCACGATCGTCGGCGATAACTGCGAGTTCAAGGGCGGCGCAGTTTCGTTGACAAGAGATATCACCATCAAGATCACGCCGTATGTCATCACCGAGATCTATTGGGATGAAAACCCGTCGTTCATCTACAACGGCACCGATCAGAGCAAAGACGTCCTCGTCTATTTCGTCGATGTGAATGACGGAAGGGCGAAGCTCACCGCCACGACCAAGACGGAGGGCGGGTTCCTCAACGCGGGCGATTACACCTTCGAGGCGCAAGTGCCGGCGGGTGGCAACTACAAGTTCCAAGATGACCTCACTATAACGAATACCATCACGATGGCGAAGGCTTCGGTAAGCGTCGTCATCCTCGATCAGTCGGGCGAATATTCCGGCAAGGGGTTTGAGCTTCAGACAAGGTACAATATCGACGGCCGCCATTCGTATGATACGGCGTTGAATACGGCGTTGTACAAAGAATTGGCGGAGAAACTTGAGCTCGTCATTCAGGATGGGGCTGCCATCAATGCGGGGACGTACACCATCACGCTGAAAGATGGCTATAGGGATCTTCAGAATTATGAAGTGACATTGCAGACGGGCACGCTCACCATTACGCCGAAGCAGCTCACGTTCACCTGGCCGACGGTCACGGGCGGCGTCTATCAGGGCGAGAACCCCGGGGTGACGCTGACGGGGAACGAGTTCGAGGGCTTCGTCGACGGCGAAGGCTACGGGAACATTGAAAGTCTGATCAAGATCGTCTATTCGGGCACGACCAACGCGGGCGTTAAGTATTCGGATTCCAAAGTTCCCACCGAGGCGGGCAGCTATACCGTCACGGTGACGCTCGGGGAGGGCAACTACACGCTGAATGCGGGCGCGCAGGCCTACCTTGTCGCGCGGGCGGACTATTCGTTCACCGTCGCCATCAATGGCTGGACGTATAACGCATATGACGCAACGGCGAATGCGCCGAGTGTCAATGGGGAGCATCCCGAAAACCTCTCGGTGACATACACCTACGCCGAAGTGCTCAGAAGCGGCGTTTACGGCGACTTCACGGATACCGTTCCCACGAACGCGGGCAGTTATGTCGTCAGGGCGCAATATGCGCAGGGCAATAACTACAACGAGGCTGTTGCCGAAACGCTCTTCACGATCGAAAAGGCCGCCATCACGGTCAAGATCACCTTTAAGCAGCAGGTCGAAGGCGTGAGCGGCTGGGTGAACGGCTGGGTGTACGGCACGGCCCCTAAGGATATCTATGAGCTTGGCGAGAGTTCCAACCCCGGAAAGGGCGATGTGACGGCAACGTATTCGACGGGCAGCTGGTCGGGCAGTGCGATCCCCACCGAGGTGGGCGAATACACCCTCACGGTGACCGTCGCCGAGACGAATAACTATGAGAGCGGTTCCGCTTCCGTCGAGTTTAAGATCGTGCAGGCGAGCGAAGAGCAGCTTTCCTTTACCGTCTCCATCGACGGCTGGACGTACGGCGAGGAGCCCCATGCGCCTTCGGTCATCTGGGGAGGCGGTTTGACGGGGCATCCCGATCAGATCTCGCCCGTCTACACCTATGCAAAAGCCAAGGCGGACGGCGAAACGTATTCCGACAAGGACTTCTCGTCCACCGTTCCCACCAATGCGGGCAGCTATGTCGTCAAAGCGACCTTCGCGGAAACGGACCACTACGGCGAGCTTTCCGCAATGTGCAAGTTTGTGATCGGTAAGGCGGCTGCCTCGATCGATACGAGCGGCATGCAGAAGAACTTCACCTACAACGGCAGGGCGCAGGCGGTGGGCGGCGCGGTGCTGAATCACAGCGAAACGACGCTCGTCTACTCGCCCGACACCGTAACGGCGGTCGGCACCTATACGGTGGCCATTTCGGCTGCGGAGACTGCAAACTACAGCAGGGTTTCCGTGACGGTCACGGTCACCGTCTCGCGGGCGTCTGCAGGCTTCAGCGTCTCCATCGACGACTGGACGTACGGCGAAACGCCCAGCCGCTACACCATTTCGGGCGGCAGCGGCGGTTCCGTTTCTGTCACCTATTCGGGCACGACCAACGCGGGCGTCAAGTATTCAAGTTCCAAGGTGCCCACCGAGGCGGGCGAATACACCATCACCGTCGTCATGGGCGCGAGCGGAAACTTCTTGGGCGGCACTGCGCGCGACAGCTTCACCATCCACCGCGCGAAGGCGGAGGCGGAGCTCACCCTCGCGGGCTGGATGTATGGCGAGGAGCCGAACGCCTATGTGCTCACTCCCGAATTTTTGCGCGGGGAGGTCGTCCGCGTCATCTATACGGACGGCACCTATTACAGCGAGGCAGTGCCAAAGGAAGTGGGCAGTTACACCATCACCGTCATCTATGCCGAGACGGATAACTACCTCGGCGGCGAGGTCTCGTGTAAGTTCTCCATCGTGCCCTACGGGCTGGGGCTTACCGTCACGCTCGAAGGCTGGACGTACGGCGACAAGGCAAACGAGCCCGTCGTGACGGGTGCGGGAGGCATCGGCCTTATGTATGCCTACACGGGCACCGCCAACGACGGTACGGTATGGAACAGCAACACCGCGCCCGAAAAGGCGGGCAGCTATACGCTCACCGTCACCGTCATCGAGGCGGGCAACTACACGGGCGAGAGCGCTTCGACAGACTTCGTCATCGCAAGAAGGCTCCTTTCTGCTCCCGCGTGGGACGAAGAGGGTATGCGCGAACTCATCGAAGTCTGCAGCGGAGACCGTATGACGCGGGCCATCCTCGGCTTTGATATGTCGCTGATGAACGCACAGTCCGCGACGGCGCAGTTCATGTTCGACGGCACAGGCGCCGCGTCCGTGACGGCGAGCATCCACGGCGTCTACACGATCGTCGTCTCCCTCAAGGATGCCGCCAACTACGGCTGGGCCGACCTCAACGAGGGCGAGACCCTGACCGGTCCCGTCACGCTCACATGGACGCTCACCGAGCGCGTCATCTCCCTCCTTTGGCTCATCATCCTGCTCGCGGTGCTCATCGTCATCGCACTCATCGTCCTCATCGTGCTCCTCAAAAAGGGCAGGAAGCCTGACGGGACGGATACGGGAAAGGGCGATGTGCGGCTGAGTTCGGTTGCTCCCGTCGGGCTGCTGCTCGTTGTGGCGCCCCTCGGCGAGATCATCGCGGTCGTCGTACTCGGAGTCGTGCTGGCGGCGGTCGTCATCGCGGACATCGCGGTCGGCGTGCGCAACGCAAAGCGTGCCAAGGCTGCAGAAAACGCGCAAGAGCCCGTTCCCGCTTACGGCGATGAGGCAGCAGCCGAGGGGGAGGCCTATCCCGGGACGGAAGTCCCCGCGGACGATGGGGCAGAGGTTGCCTCGGACGAGGACGGAATGCCCCAATAACTTCACTCACACGGATCCTCCCGGGAGGCGTGAACTTCGAGCGGCGAAGCGAGCGCCCGGCGTCCGATCGGGACGAAGGGGGGGAAGTATGGCAGACGAGGCGGATGCTTTTGCATCCGTCTCGTTTTTTTGCGCCCGCGGCGGGCCGCGAAAGTGGGGCGGCCCGCCGCGGGCGCTTCCCGATATTCACACCGATCATGTCTGCGGCATAGGATGGGGTGACTGCCCGCACCCGGGCGGCGGAGGCTTCACTAATGCAATTATTCTTTTCCCTTCATCCCGTCTTGCAGGCGCTTCTCGCCTCGCTCTTCATGTTTTTGCTGACGGCCCTCGGCGCACTCACCGTGTTCGGCTCCAAGCGGATGCCCCCGTGGCTTATCACCGTCCTGACGGGCGCGGCGGCGGGTATCATGATCGCCGCCAGCTTTTTCTCGCTTCTTCTCCCCGCGCTCGGTTACGAAGGCGCACTCCCGTCTTTTGTGACGGTGACGCTCGGCTTCCTTCTCGGCGGGGCGTTCATTCTGCTCTCCGACCGCAACCTGACGCGCACCCAGCGCCGCTTTCTCACGGGCGAGGGAAAAAAGTGCGCGCTCCTGTACTTTGCGGTGCTCCTTCACAACATTCCCGAGGGCCTTGCGGTGGGCGTCGCCTTTGCGGAGGGTGCGGGCGGGGCGGGGGCGCTGCTGCTTGCTCTCGGCATCGCCGTGCAGAACTTTCCCGAGGGGATGTGCGTCGCCTTTCCCCTTCATGCAAAGGGCATGACGCCCTTAAAGAGCTTTCTCTTTTCTGTCGCATCGGGTGCGGTGGAGATCCCTGCCTGTCTTTTAGGCGTGCTTGCGGCGGGAGCGGTCCGTGGGCTCATGCCGTGGGCGCTCTCCTTCTCGGCGGGCGCGATGATCGCCGTTGTCTGCTCCGAGCTTGTTCCCGAGTGCTTTTCGGGGAGCAAGTCGCTCGCAACGGCGGGAATCGTCCTCGGGTTCTGCCTTATGATGGTGCTCGACGTCGCCCTTTCATGACAGACGCATAAATCCCCGAAAGGGGATGCATACTGCGGGTATGGGCACGAGCAAAGCGGCGCCCGCGGGGCGCAGGACGGCGGTCATCGTCGGGGCATCCTCGGGCATCGGCAAGGAGGTCGCCTTAAAACTCAGCGGCAGGGGGTGGCGCGTCTATAACCTCTCGAGAACGCCCCTCTCTTCGGAACGAGTCAAAACCATGACGGCGGATGCGGCGCGAGAGGGGGAACTTCGCCGCGCCATCCTCGATATAGGCACGGAGTGCGGAAATTTCGATCTTCTCGTTTATTCGGCGGGCTTCTCGATGGCGGCGCCCATCGAGTATGCGGCGGCGGGGGACTACCGCTACCTCTTCGAGGTCAACTACTCCGGCGCGGCGGAGGCGATGAAGGCCGCGCTGCCCTTCCTGAAAAAACGGGGCGGACGTATGATCCTCATCGGCTCGATGGGGGGAGAATTGCCCGTTCCCTTCGACACATTCTATTCCTCCTCCAAGGCGGCGCTTGCAATGCTTGCGCGCGAGGCGGACATGGAACTTCGTCCCGTGGGCGTGCGGGTGAGCGCGCTCCTTCCCGGGGGAACGTCCACCGACTTCACTTACCGAAGGAGGGTGTACGGCTTGGAGGAGACGCGGGGGTATTCCTCCTCGGTGAAGAGGGCGACGGCGGCGCTCGCCAACATGGAGCAATGCGGCATGCGGCCTTCGCTCGTCGCAGAGGAGGTCTTAAAGCTCTACGAAAAGCGCGATCCCGCTCCCGTCGTCGCGGCAGGGGGAAGGGATGCCTTTCTCCGCGCCTCGGGCAGGGTGCTTCCCGAGCGCGTCACCGACTGGCTGGTGCGCAAGAAATTCCGCCAGCCGTAAACTGCAAAACCATGAAAAGCGGCTTGAAATGAGGCCGCTTTTGTGCTATAATTCGGGGTATGAAAGACCTCATCGATTGCGCCATGAAGCGCGAAAAGTGCGACCTCGTTGTAAGGGGCGCAAGTGTTCTCAATGTGTTTACGGGCGAGCTCGAAAAAGCCGACGTCGCCGTCAAGGACGGGAAGATCGCCGCCATCGGGCAGGGATATGAAGGAAAGGCCGTCTATGAGGCGGAGGGGCTCTTCGTCCTTCCCGGGCTCATGGACGGGCACGTCCATGTGGAGAGCTCGCTGCTCTCCCCCGAGGCCTTCGCTCAGCTTGCAGTCGCGCACGGCACGACGGGCATCGTCGCCGACCCGCACGAGCTCGTCAACGTCGCCGGCATCGCGGGGGCGGAGTATGTGAAGGAGGCGTTCTCGCGCATCCGCAAGGAGGGCGTTGAGCCCCTCGACGTCTATCTGCAGCTGCCGTCCTGCGTTCCCGCCACGCCCTTCGAGACGAGCGGCGCCATCCTCAACGGCGCGGAGACCGCCCGCGAGATCGAAAGGCCGCTCTTTTACGGCCTCGGCGAGATGATGAACTACCCGGGCGTCATCGCGGGGGACGAGGATACGCTCAAGAAGATCGAAGCTGCGCACGCGGCGGGCAAGGTGGTGGACGGCCATGCGCCCGACGTGCACGGCGATGCGCTCAACGCCTATGCTGCGGCGGGCATTCAGACCGACCACGAGTGCGGTTCTCCCGAGGAGTGTCTCGAAAAAATTTCGCGCGGCATCTATGTGCACCTTCGCAACAGTTCCTCGGCGGACAACCTCGCCGTCAACTGTGCGGCCGTCAACCGATACAACTACCGCCGCTTCCTCGCCTGCTCGGACGACAAGAACGCCCATGATCTCGCTTCGCGCGGGCACATGGACGACGCCCTGCGCCGCCTCGTCTCCCGCGGCGTTCCCGCAGCGGAGGCCGTCTCGATGGCGACCATCAACATCGCCGAGTGCTATCACATGACGGGCAAGGGGGCCGTCGCACCCTCGTACGACGCCGACTTCATCCTCGTCGACAATTTGAAGGACTTTACCGTCAAGGCGGTGTTCAAGAGCGGTGTGCTCGTGGCAAGAGAGGGCAAAGCGCTCTTTGAAGAGGGCGAGCACTACCTTCCCGACGCCGTCAGGAGCACCGTGCGCGTCAAACCTGTCACGGCGGACGACTTTAAGATCGACATTCAAAGCGGCAGGGCGCTTGCGATGACCATTCTCCCGCACACGCTCGTCACGGAAGGGGAGGTGGTCCCCGTCAAATGCGAGGACGGCGACGTGCAGGTGAAGGGAACCGACCTTTTGAAGCTCGCCGTCGTGGAGCGCCACTTTGCGACGGGCAACATCGGAAAGGCGCTTCTGAAGGGTTACGGCTTCCACGGGGGCGCGCTCGCCGTCTCGATGGCGCACGACAGCCACAATCTCGTCATTCTCGGCGACGACAACGCGGCGATGGCGCGGGCGGTCGAAGTCATGCTGGAGATCGGCGGAGGCCTCGTGCTCATCTCCGACGAGGGCGAGGACAGCTTCCCCTTCGACATCGCAGGGCTGATGAGTTCGGCTTCCTGCGGGGAAGTTGTCGCACGCACGGGAGAGATCGCGGAGCGTGCGAGAAAGATGGGCGTCAAGGACTGCTACGACCCCGTGCTGACGCTCGTCTTCATGAGCCTGCTCGTCATTCCCAAGCTGAAACTTTCGGACAGGGGCCTCTTCGACGTCGAAAAGTTCGCCTTCACCGATTCGGAGGTGAAGGGATGACGCTTGTCGCGGCCACGGGCAATGCCCATAAGTTGCAGGAAATCAGAGCTATCCTCAGCGATTTTACCGTCATTTCCGAGAAGGAAGCGGGCTTTTCGGGCGACGTCGAGGAGACGGGTGAGACCTTCCTCGAGAACGCGCTCATCAAGGCGCGCGCCGTTTCAGAAAAGACGGGCCTTCCCGCCATCGCGGACGACAGCGGCATCTGCACGGAGGCACTCCGCGGCGCCCCCGGCGTGCACAGCGCCCGCTATGCCTCTGAGGACGGGCACAATTCCTCGGACGAGGACAACCGCGCGCTCCTTCTCAAAAACCTTGCAGGGGAGAAAAACCGCCGCGCATGGTTCACGAGCGCCGTCGCCGTCGTCTTCCCCGACGGCCGCGAGGTGACGGCGGAAGGGCACACCTACGGGCATATCCTCGAGAAAGAAACGGGGGAGGGCGGCTTCGGCTATGACTGCCTGTTCTTCTCGGATGACCTTCAAAAGAGCTTCGGCGAGGCGTCGCCCGCGGAAAAGAACGCCGTCTCCCATCGGGGAAGGGCGCTCGAGGCGCTCGCCGCCAAGCTCAGGGAGGGCGCATGAAGACGATCGTCGTCCTCTCCGACTCCCACTACCGCGGCGCTGTGAGAAAGCTCGAGCCGCTTTTTCAGGAGAATGATTACATCGTTCACCTCGGTGACGGTTCGGGCGAGATGCGCTCGGTGCTTGACGAGTACCCCGACAAGGTGCGCGTCTGCCGCGGCAACTGCGACGCCTTCTTCGGCGAGGACGAGTTCGTGCTCGACTTGGAGGGGGTCTCCCTCTTCTGCTGCCACGGGCACAGGTACGGCGTCAAGCAAGGCCTCTCCCGCCTTGCCGAACGCGCCAAGGAACTTGGCTGCGACGCGGCGCTCTACGGCCACACGCACATCGCCGATATCCGCGATGAGGACGGCGTCCTCTGTATCAACCCGGGCGCGCTCGGGGCGTACGCAGACGCTTCCTACTGCTATCTCGTCCTTCACAAGGGGAAGATGACCCCGACCATCGTGCCCTTCCACGGCTGAGAGGGGCGAAAACCGCCCGTTTGCGGGCAAAAGTGATAATATAAGCACAACAAATGTTATTTTGTGATAATCAGCCGTTAAAACGTTGCATCTATAAGCTATGCAAATAGTTTTGTTTCAAAACGGTGATATTTGAAGTGCCTTCGTTTGATTGACAGCCGCTGTTTATGAGATTATAATGGCACTATCAAACAAATGCAGGCAACAAAGGCGTTGCGAACTCTCCCCCCGAACGGGGCGGAGAGGCGCGGCGTCTTTTTGTTTGCCCAAAACTTGGAGGTATGTAGTATGAGTGTTCCCCAGATCTTTGCATCCGATGTGTTCAACTGTCAGGTCATGCAGGAAAGACTGCCCAAGGAGACGTACAAGTCTCTCATCAAGACCATTCGCTTCGGGCACCCGCTCGACATGAACGTCGCCAACGTTGTCGCCAACGCGATGAAGGACTGGGCGTTGGAGAAGGGTGCGACGCACTTCACGCACTGGTTCCAGCCCATGACGGGCATCACGGCGGAGAAGCATGACAGCTTCATCTCGCCCACCAAGGACGGCAAGGTCATCATGGAGTTCTCGGGCAAGGAGCTCGTGATGGGGGAGCCCGATGCATCCTCCTTCCCTTCGGGCGGCGTGCGCGCCACCTTTGAGGCCCGCGGCTATACGGCATGGGATCCCACGTCCTTTGCATTCGTCAAGGACGGCACCCTCTATATCCCCACGGCGTTTTTCTCGTACAGCGGCGAAGTGCTCGACAAGAAGACTCCGCTTTTGAAGAGCATGGAGGCCCTCAACCGTGAGGCGATGCGCATTCTGCGTCTCTTCGGCAACACGACGGCGCAACGCGTCATCCCGCAGGTGGGCGCGGAACAGGAGTACTTCCTCGTCGACAAGGGCGTGTATGAGAAGCGTAAGGACCTCATCTTTACGGGCCGCACGCTGTTCGGCGCCAAGCCGCCCAAGGGCCAGGAACTCGAGGATCACTACTTCTGTCCCATCAAGCCGCGTGTGTCGGCATTCATGAAGAAGCTCGACGAAGAACTCTGGCGGTACGGGATCCTCGCCAAGACCAAGCACAACGAAGTCGCCCCCGCACAGCACGAGCTCGCGCCCATTTTCACGTCCATCAACGTTGCGTCCGATCAGAACCAGCTCACGATGGAGGTGATGAAGGAGGTCGCTTCCCGCCACGGCCTCGTCTGCCTGCTGCACGAGAAGCCCTTCGAGGGCATCAACGGCTCGGGCAAGCACAACAACTGGTCGATGGGCACGGATACGGGGCTCAATCTCCTCGATCCCGGCACCACGCCCGCCGAAAACGGTCAGTTCATGCTCTTTTTGATGGCGGTCATCAAGGCTGTCAACGACTATCAGGATCTTCTCCGTCTCTCCGTCGCAAGTGCGGGCAACGACCACCGCCTCGGCGCGAACGAAGCGCCGCCCGCCATCGTCTCGGTGTTCGTGGGCGAGGAACTCGGCGAGATCCTCTCCGCCCTCGACAGAGAGGAGCAGTATACGGGCAGCGGCCGCAAGGTGATGCAGCTGGGCGTCGATTCCCTTCCCGTCATCCCCAAAGACACGACGGACAGAAACCGCACGTCGCCGTTTGCGTTCACGGGCAACAAGTTTGAATTCCGTATGGTTGGCTCCTCCTTCTCGCTCGCAGGGCCAAACATCGTCATCAACACCATCGTGGCGGACACCCTTCGTCAGTTTGCCGAGGAGCTTGAGAAGGCGCCCGATTTCAATGCGGCTCTCCACGCTCTCGTCGTTAAGACCATCCGCGAGAACAAGCGCATTATCTTTAACGGCAACAACTATTCTCCCGAGTGGACGGAGGAAGCGGCGAAGAGGGGACTTTGCAACCTCAAGACTGTCTCTTATACACATCTCCGAGCCCACGAGACTGCAGCTAATCTCG
>ERZ1090863.1116-NODE-1117-length-12260-cov-4.813109_pt1 | contig 12260 bp, 11 predicted proteins | sample MGYA00478480_ERZ1090863 | MGnify/ENA primary metagenome ERZ1090863 (study PRJEB33644, sample SAMEA5815746) | chicken gut metagenome | biome: Chicken; feature: Gastrointestinal Tract; material: Caecum | place: Ireland | collected 2019-01-01 | study: A study of...
GTATGTACTGCGGCTGTGAAGACAGCAAGGTTATCGACAGCCGTTCCGCCGACGAGGGCAGGACGATAAGGAGAAGAAGGGAGTGCATCGGCTGCGGCAGAAGATTCACCACTTACGAAACCATTGAAGATACGCCCGTGCTCGTCATAAAGGCGAGCGGCAACAGGCAGGCGTTCGACCCGCAGAAGATAAAAAACGGCGTTATAAAGGCGTGCGAAAAGCGCCCCGTTCCCATGGCGAAGATTGACGAACTCGTCGACAACGTCTCCAAACAGGTGTATAACTCGATGGAGCAGGAGGTCTCCTCCAAGGCAATCGGCGAGATGGTCATGAACGAGCTCAAAAAGATTGACGAGGTCGCATACGTCCGCTATGCCTGCGTATATCGCTCGTTCAACGATATTTCCAGCTTCATGGCCGAGCTCCAGAGCCTTATGGAAAACAAGACGAACGGCGAAAAAAAGTGAGTTTTTCTGTCCGTTCAGCAAGTAAAGTTATTCACGCCGCTTCGTAACAATCGGGGCGGCTTTTAGTTCGGAGGGCGTATGACCCGCAAAGTAAATGTCGGCTCTCTTCTTATCGGCGGCGGAGAGCGCGTAAAAATTCAGTCGATGTGCACGGTAAAAACCTCACGCACGGAAGAAGTTGCCGCGCAGATGGCTGCCCTCGAGGGGGCGGGGTGCGACATTATCCGCGTATCCGTGCTCGACGAAGAGGACGCCGCCGCAATAAAAACGCTTAAAAAGCTGACAAATATGCCCATAGTCGCCGATATCCACTTTTCGGCAAAGCTTGCCGTCGCCGCGATAGAGGCGGGGTGCGACAAGGTGCGCATAAATCCCGGGAACATCGGCGGTGAAGAGCAGGTAAAGCTCGTTGCCGACTGCATAAAGTCGCACGGCATATCGGTGCGCGTCGGTTCAAATACGGGCAGCATAGAGCGCGAGTTTTTGCAAAAGTACGGCGTGAGCGAGTTTTCCCTCGTCGAAAGCGCGTTAAAGAGCGTAGGACTTTTGGAAAAATACGGCGTAAACGATATCGTAATTTCCGTAAAGGCTTCCTCCGTGCCCCTCACTTACAGGGCGTATAAGCTTCTCGCCTCGCGCACAAATTATCCCCTGCACGTCGGCGTGACGGAGGCGGGTACGTACGAGAGCGCCGTCATAAAATCTTCGGCGGCGATAGGTGCGCTGCTTTTGGACGGCATAGGCGATACAATCCGCGTTTCGATAACGGGCGACCCCGTCCGCGAAGTTTATGCCGCAAAAAAGATTCTGCAGGCTGTCGGGCTCGACAAAAACTTTGCCGACGTAATCTCCTGCCCCACCTGCGGCAGGTGCATGCTGTGTGGTCAACGGCCCCGGCGAGGCGGCGGAGGCAGATATAGGAATAGCGGGCTCAAAGGAGTACTGCGTGATTTTCAAAAAGGGCGGCGATGCCCGCCGCATACCCGCGGCCGATGCGGAGCGGGAGTTTTTAAAGGAGATAAAAAGTCTTATAGATGACTGAAGATATATTGCGCGAAGTCCGCGAATCCGAGGGACTTAAAAATGCCATAATGGGTTCGGTGGAGTACGAGCGTGCGACTGCTGCCGTAACCGTGCGGCTCATAACCGACGTCGCCTATTCCGACGGCGATTTCAAAAGCGCCTATTCCGTCGTGCGCAGGTATGTGCCGCAGGAGTTCTCGCTCGAGCTCACCATTTCCAAGCTTACGCCCGACTGCGCCATGGTGCGCCGCAAGATTTTATCGGTGATAGGCGAAAAATTCCCCGCGCTCGCGGCGGTCGTCGGCGAAAACGACATTTCGGTTACCAAAGACGACGACGGCTTTTCGTTTAAAATTGCCATTCTCGGCGATAAATCGCGGGGAGAAAACGTCGTGCGCACGCTCGAGTCCGAACTTAAAAAATCATTCTGCGGCACATTCCGCGGGTTTATTGCCGAACACGCGCTCAGCGCCGACAATATAACGGTGGAGCGCGAGGTGGAGGAAGAGAATTTCGATGCGCCCGCCCGCACGTTCCCCGTCGTTAATTTCACCGCCATAGAGAGCGCCGACGCCCCCAAGCGCGCGCTGTATATCGCCGATTTTAACTTCGTCAGCGAAAACGCGGTGGTGTGCGGCAGGATAACCGACATATCCGAGCGTTCCTATCTCCGCCCCAACGGCGAGGAGAAGCTGTATTACAACCTCTCGCTCGACGACGGCACGGGCGTTCTACGCCTCACCTATTTCACCCGCAAAAAGAGCCTCGACAAAATAAAGGAACTCAAAGTGGGCGACAGTATTGTGTGCTCCTGCCGCAGCGAGGTGCACGGCGGCGGGCTGAGATATACCGCCACGATGATAAACTACGGCGAACAGCCCGAAAATTTCGAGCCCGAAAGACGCAAGGCGCGCCCCGTGCCCAAGGCATACCACACGATAAAGCCCGAACCTTTCGTCGACTACACCCAGACCGACTTTTTCACCGACACGTCGCTGCCCGGATGTTTCAAAAATACCTCGTTCGTCGTGTTCGACCTCGAAACGACGGGCCTTTCCACCGTGCCCATTCCGGGCGAAATTGACGGCATAATCGAAATCGGCGCGTATAAACTTGTCGACGGCGAGATAAAGGAGAAGTTCTCCACGTTCGTAAATCCCGAGCGCCCCGTGCCTCTCGACAAGAGAATTATAGAACTCACGGGAATAACCGACGAGATGGTAAAATCTGCGCCCAGCTATAAAGACGTCATGCCCGACTTCGTAAAGTTCTGCGACGGCTCTGTGCTCGTCGGGCACAACGCCGTCGGTTTCGACTATAAGTTCGTAAACTTTTACTGTTCCGAGCTCGGCTACGCGCTCGACAGCAAGGTCATCGATACGCTCTTTCTTTCGCAGCAGCTTTTAAGGCTTTCAAACAACAAGCTCAACACCATTGCCGACCATTTCGGCATAAAGTTCAACCACCACAGGGCGGAGGACGACGCCCTCGCCACGGCGAAAATCTTTATCGAGCTCATAAAAATAAAAAAATCTCTGCCTTAATTGCGTTTTAGGGTTGCAAAATCTGTACGCCTGTGTTATAATAAGACCAAGCTTAATACTTATGTTTAAGATTGAGTGCCTTGCAGGGCACTCAATCGTCATATTAGGAGGTGTTCACGAATTTATCGTGCTGGTGACGTGCGACAAATTCCGTGAGTTTGATGGGCTTCGCCCCTTATTCCGCCGGCGCCATGCCTCCCTTTTTAAAGGGAGGTGGCTCGCACAGCGAGACGGAGGGATTGTCTTGCTCGCATCTGCAAGGTTACTATGTGCGGGGGTATGGCGCAGAGCTGTAAAAATGGGCAAATCCCCGCCATGTCTCGCCCCCTTGTGTAAAGGGGGACGAGCAAGGCATTTCATAGCAAAGCGGATACCCGCTTTGCGTGCCGCAGCGAGATGAGTGAGCGCAAATGTCAGGCGCGAACGGTGACCGCCGCGCGGCGGTTTATACACCGCACGCCGCGCAAGACATAAAGGGGGGATTGTGCCGCATACCCATTAAGGTAAAAATATGAATTTCAAACCGATAGAAGAAATTAAAACCTTTCTCGAAAATATCGCCGCGCCGATGGGCATAGAGGTTGTCGACGTGGAGCAGAAGGGAGAGGCGCTCACCGTGTTCATCGAAACGGAAGCGGGCGTCGACCTCGACACCTGCGAAAAGTTCCACAATGCGATAATGGACCCGATTGACGAGCTCGACCCGAGCTTCGGCGCGCCCTACACGCTCAACGTGTCCTCGCCCGGGCTCGACCGCCCGTTCAAAACCCCGCGCGATTTCGAGCGCAATCTCGGCAAGGAAGTGGAAGTAAAGCTTTACGCTCCCTTAAAGGGCAAAAAGTTTTTGGAGGGCGTGCTTGCGGCGGCGGACGAAAATTCCGTTACGCTGATTTTGGGCGGCAGAGAAGAAAAAATAGCCAAAAACAAGATTGCCAAAATAAGCAAGGCTATAAAATTTGATTGACGCATACGTAAAAATATTTTGCTTCGCAAAAGATTTTTCCTGAACAAAATAATTATGTGCGCAAGCAAGGTTTCCTTGCGATAGCGCGACACAATTTGTCGCGAAAATCCCTCCGTCACGCTTCGCGTGCCACCTCCCTTAAAACAAGTGTTAAGGGAGGCGAGGGCTCACCGGAAGTGAATGGCGGCATTTCTGTAAAGGTGGGCACTTAAAAATGCCGCCAGAGAAACATGGTTTCTCAACCTCACGAAATTTTTCGCACTCCGCAAGGGCGAAAAATTTGTGAATATTTATTCTCAGGAGATTAAAAAATGACTAACAAAGATTTTTTCTTGGCGCTTGATGACTTGGAAAAAGAGAAGGGCATTCCCAAAGAAGTGTTTTTAGAGGCTCTGGAAAATGCCCTCATATCGGCATGCAAAAAACAGTATGCGGGCGCCGTGGGCGCGGTTGAAATAAAGCTCAATCCCGAAAAAGGCACGCTCGACTTCTACACCGTGAGGACGGTTGTCGACGAAGTCGTTGACCGCGAAAAGGAAATTTCTTTGGAGGATGCCCGCGCGATTAAAAAGACGGCAAAGTTCGGCGACAAGCTCACCGAAATGTTCGTCCCCAAAGATTTCTCGCGCATCGCCGCGCAGACGGCCAAGCAGGTAATTCTGCAAAAGATTCACGAAACCGAGCGCGACGCCGCCATGAGCGAGTTTGCCGACAAAGAGGGCGAGCTCCTCGTGGGAGTTGTCCGCAAAAAGGACGTCAAAAACGTTTACCTCGACCTCGGCAAGGGTCAGATAGAGGGCGTGCTTCTGCCCTCCGACCAGGTGCCCGGCGAAGTTTATAACGTGAACGATAAAGTTAAGGTGTTCGTCAAAAAGGTAAAGAGCGGCTACAACGGCGCGCAGGTGCTCGTAAGCCGTACCTCCCCCGGGCTCGTGAGAAAACTGTTCGAGGAGGAAGTTCCCGAAATCAAGCAGGGCACCGTCGTTATAAAGGAAGTCAGCCGCGAGGCGGGCTCCCGCACGAAGATGGCAATTTATTCCGAAGACCCCCGCGTCGACGCAATCGGCGCGTGCGTGGGCAACAAGGGCGCAAGGGTAAATGCAGTCGTTGCCGAACTCGGCGGCGAGAAGATTGACATTATCCCCTGGAGCGAAGACCCGCTTGAATTCATAGCAAAGGCGCTCTCGCCCGCAAAGGTGCTCTCCGTCACCCAGCTCGACGGCGAAAAGACGGCCATGGCCGTCGTTCCCGACGACAAGCTCTCGCTCGCGATAGGCAAGGACGGACAGAACGCGCGCCTCGCGGTAAGGCTTACGGGCTGGAAGATAGACGTAAAGAGCCGCAGCGCGGCAGAAAAGATGGGGCTTGCTCCCTCCGAGGAGGTAGAAGGCGAAGAACCCGCCGCAAAGGAAGATGCCCAAGACTAAAAAAATACCTTTAAGAATGTGCGTCGCCTGCCGCGAACTCAAAGAAAAGAGGGATATGCTGCGCATAGTAAAAAACGCGCAGGGCGAAATATTCATCGATTTCTCCTCGAAGGCATCGGGGCGCGGCGCCTATATATGCAACAATCCCGACTGCGTGAAAAAACTTAAAAAGCAGCGGCTTTTGAACAGAGTATTCTCGTGCGAGGTGCCCGCGGAGGTGTATTCGCGCATAGAGGAGGAGTACTTTGGAAAAGAGAGCTAAGGCAGAAAGTTACATAGGCTTCTGCCTGCGCGCCCGCAAAATAACGCTCGGCACGGGCGCGGTAGACTGCCTTAAAAGGGGCGTTTACCTCATAATAGTATGTTCCACGGCTTCGCAAAACGCATTCAAACTCGCGCAGAAGTTCGCGCGCAGGTACTCCTGCCCGCTCATGGTCTGCAATTCGGGGCTTGAAAACGCCGTGCACAAGCCGGGCTGCAAGATAGCGGCGGTAACCGATATGCAGCTTGCAAAGGCAATAATTTCCGCCGCAGACCAAACTTTTGAAATATATGCTGGAGGCATAAACTGATATATGGCAAACAAATACGAGAACGCTGAAAATATAGGGAAGCTGGTATCCGGCGGGACTCTGTCCGAGCTGGGTAAAAAGGTCGGCGCATCCGAAAAGCGGGTGTCGGAGATTCTTAAAAAGCTGTCCGATATGGAGAGCGCTATCCAGGCTGCGAAAAAGCAGGAAGAGGAACGCATAGCTTTGGAGCAGGCCGAAAAGGAGAGAGCCGAAAAGGCTGAAAAGGCCGAAAGGGAAATGGCTGAAAAGAAGCAGGCGGAGAAGGAAAAAGCGGCGAAAAAAGCCGAAGAGAAGCCCGCAGAACAGCCCGCTCCCCAAAAAGTTGAAGAAAAGCCCGCGGCAAAGGCGCAGCCCGCGCCTTCTCCCGCTCCCGAAAAGGCGGTGCAAACGCCCGCCTAAACGCGTGCCCCCGAAAGCGGGGCGGGCCCCGCACCCGCGGCAAAATCTCAGTCCCAGGCAAAGCCCGCCGCCACAGCGGCGCAGGCTCCCCGCAGGCAGGAAAACGCTCCCCGTTCGCCCCAGCAACGTCCCGCAGCCTCAGTTTCGGGTTCCACCTCCGGCAGACCCGCAAGGCAGGGCGATAACAGAACGTTCGTAAACAGGGATTCCCGTCCTCCCCGCCCCGGCCAGCAGCCCCGTCAGGGCGGCGCGCAGCGCCCCGCAGGTCAGTTCGGCGCAAGCCGTCCCGGAATGCCTCCGCGCCCCGCAGGCGTAAGGCCTGCCGCTCCCGCTCCCGCGGCTAAGGCAGGCAAGAACTTCGGGCCCGATAAAAAGAAGGGCGACAGGACTTATATCGAAAAGGAGAAAAAGCCTTTAAACAAGCGCTCGCTCATAAAGCAGCAGGGCGCGAGCGTGGAGGACTTCGACGACGAGAGGGGCGTATACCGCAAAGCGCGCACCAAAAAGGCGGCAAAGCAGGTCGTTGAAAAGGTAAAGATTGACCACGCCGTCGTAACTACCGACAATATCCCCATCAAGGTGCTCTCCGAAAAACTCGGCGTCACCGCCGTTGAGATAACCAAGCGCCTCTTCAAGGAGGGCGTGATTACGACTGTAAACGGCTCTATCGACTACGAAACGGCGTTCATGATTGCCGCCGACCTCGGCATAGAGCTCGAATATAAGCCCGAAAAGACGGCCGAAGAAAAGCTGATTGAAAAACAGGCCGACACGGTGGAGGAGATTGAAAGTCTCGTTCCCCGCGCACCCGTCGTAACCGTAATGGGTCACGTAGACCACGGCAAGACTTCCCTTCTGGACTATATAAGAAAGACCAAGGTCACCGAGGGCGAGGCGGGCGGCATCACCCAGCACATAGGCGCCTATTCCGTTTCGGTGGGCGATAAAAAGATAACCTTCCTCGATACGCCCGGACACGAGGCGTTCACGGCGATGAGGGCGCGCGGCGCGCAGGTTACCGATATAGTAATCCTCGTCGTTGCCGCCGACGACGGCATAATGCCGCAGACGGTAGAGGCGATAAACCACGCCAAAGCCGCGGGCGTAACCATAATCGTCGCCGTAAACAAGATGGATAAACAGGGCGCCGATATAAACAAAGTAAAACAGGATTTGACTAACTACGGTCTCGTTCCCGAAGAGTGGGGCGGCGACACGATAGTCTGCCCCGTATCCGCAAAGACGGGCGAGGGCATAGATAACCTGCTCGAAAACATTCTCCTCGTCGCAGAGATGAAGGAGCTGCTCGCCAACCCCGACAGGGAGGCGCGCGGCACCATAATAGAGGCTAAGCTCGATAAGGGCATGGGCCCCATGGCGAGCGTTCTCGTGCAGAACGGCACCCTCCACACCGGCGACAACATCATCTCCGGCATGGTAACGGGCCGCGTGCGCGCCATGATAGACGACAAGGGCAGGCAGGTAAAATCTGCCGGGCCTTCCACGGCGGTATCCGTTCTCGGCTTTGAAGAAGTTCCCAATGCGGGCGATTCGATATACGCCGTATCGCAGGAGCTGATGAAGCAGGTCATAGAGGAGAGGAAGAGAAAGGAGAGCGAGGCGCGCGTTCAGCAGACCTCGAAGATTACCCTCGACGAAGTATTCGGCAAGATTGCCGAAGGCAACATGAAAACGCTCAACCTCATAATAAAGGGCGACGTCCAGGGCTCGGTGGAGGCTGTAAAGCAGTCCGTCGTAAAACTCTCCAACGAAGAAGTTCAGGTTAAAGTAATTCACAGCGGCGCAGGCGCCGTAACCGAGAGCGACGTAATGCTCGCCGATTCCTCAAATGCGATAATTCTCGCGTTCAACGTGCGTCCCGACGCCAAGGCGAAGGCGCTTGCAGAGCGCAGCAAAGTCGACGTGCGCACCTACCGCATAATATACGACCTCCTCGACGACGTGGAGGGCGCCCTGAAGGGTATGATTGCGCCCAAGTATCAGGAAGTTTACATGGGCAAGTGCGAAGTCCGCCAGGTATTCAAAATTACGGGCGTGGGCAACGTCGCAGGCTGCTACGTGCTCGACGGCAAAATTGTCCGCGGCGGCAAACTCCGCATATACCGCGACGACGTGCTCGTCGTAGAGGGCAACGTCCAGCAGCTCAAACGCTTCAAGGACGACGTCAAGGAAGTGCGCGCGGGCTTCGAGTGCGGCTGCTCAATCGAAGGTTTCAACGACATAAAGATTGGCGATATTATAGAGTGTTATCTTATACAGGAAGTTCCCCGCACATGAGTTTGAAAAATATTCATCGTGAAATACTGTGTCGCGCTTACGGGTGTGTTCAGTCACTTACGTCAAAGTAAGCTCCTTCACACCATTCCGCACGCTCCTTGTCTTTCACGCGACTATTTTCCAAACATCGGCATCAGGAGTAAACTTTTTTCAAATAAAAAAGAGGACTACAATATGAAAGGTTTAAGGGGAGAACGCCTGGGCAGCGAGTTCCAGAAGGCTATATCCGAAATAATTTCGCGCAAACTGCGCGACAGGTATCCTCAGCTCTCTGCCATAATAAGCGTAACGGGCGCCGACGTCGCGCCCGACCTCAAAACGGCTAAAATTTACGTGAGCATATACGACAAGCCCGAAGAAAAACAGCTCGCCTCCTTTGAAATAATAAAGGAAAACGCGGGCTTTATCCGCCACGAACTTTCGGGTATGCTCCGCATACGCACCGTTCCCGCGCTCTCGTTCATTCTCGACGGCAGCATGGAATACGGCGCGCATATCGACGAAATATTGAACAAACTGGACGTAAAGAGCGAAGATGACGACTGAAAATTCTGTTGTGGCTGTGGCCGCACGCATCAAAAAGGCGCAAAAAGCGGTAATATTCTGCCACGCCCGCCCCGACGGCGACGCCCTCGGCCGCGGACTTGCGCTGTGCCTCGCGATGCGCGCGGCAGGCAAAACGGCAGAGTTCGTCTGCGAGGACGCCCCGCCCGAAACATTTTTCTTCATCCCCGAAATGGCCGAGGTAGGCACCTCGCTTACGGGTTCCGATTACGATTTATATATCGCCGTCGACTGCGCCGACATCGCGCGCATGGGCGAATTCGGGCACGCATATTCGCGATTTAAAGGCGATACGGTGAATATCGACCACCACGTATCCAACAAGGGCTACGCAAAATACAACTGCGTGCGCGTATGTTCCGCCACGTGCGAAATAATGCCCGAAGTCATCAGGGCGGCGGGGCTTGCAATCTCCGAACGGGTTGCAAACGCGCTCATGCTCGGACTTATAACCGACAGCGGCACATTCACCCACAGCGACGTAACCGCGCACACGTTTTCGGTTGCCGCCGACCTTCGCGCGGCGGGCGCCGACGTGAACAAGATTAATTACGAAATGTTCTCCCGCCAGAAAAAGGCGCGCGCCCTGCTCTTTTCCCGCACGCTTGCAACCATGCGCTTTGCTCTCGAAGACAGGCTTGCCTTCATTCTCGTAACGCAGTCCGCGTTAGACGAAACGGGAGCAAACAGGAGCATGACCGAGGGCTTTGTCGACTATCCGCTCACGATTGACGGGGTGGAGGTCTCAATAGCTCTCCTCGAGATGAAAAAGGGGCAGTACAAAGCGTCGCTCCGCAGCAAGCGCGCCGACGTAAACGCGGTCGCCTCAACTTTCGGCGGCGGCGGGCACGTCCTTGCCAGCGGCTGTATGCTCTTCGGCGAATACGAAGAGGTTGTCGAACGGCTCACCTACGCCGTATACCAGCACATATGAGCGATACACAGCGCCCCGTATCGGGCTTTATCAACGTAAATAAGGCGCAGGGCGTATCGTCCGCGCGCGAGGTTGCAATAATAAAGAGGCTCACAAATCTTTCGTGCGGCCACCTCGGCACCCTCGACCCCATGGCGTCGGGCGTCCTTCCTGTAGCCGTCGGCAACGCCACCCGCCTTTTCGAATATTTTTTGACCAAGCGCAAGCGCTATGTCGCCGAGTTCACCTTCGGAATCGATACCGATACTCTCGATACAACGGGCGAAGTTATAAAGAGCGGCGGCAAAGTTCCCCGCCAAGAGGAGATAGAGGCGGCTTTGCCGTACCTTACGGGCGAGCTTATGCAGGTTCCGCCCAATTACAGCGCCAAGAGCGTGAACGGCGTGCGCGGCTACAAACTCGCGCGCGAGGGCAAGCAGTTTTCGCTTCCGCCCAAAAAAGTCAGCGTTGGCGAATTCAAACTTTTATGCCGCGTGTCGGAGCGGGTTTTCCGCTTTGAAATCGAGTGCGGCGGCGGCACCTATATCCGTTCGCTCGGGCGCGACCTCGCCGCATTGATGGGCACATATGCCGCAATGAACGCGCTTTGCCGTACGATGAGCGGTGATTTTAAAATAGAAAATTCGGTTGAAACGCGGCTCCTTACCCGCGACAACATATTTGGCTCTTTAATACCCGCAGACTCCGTTCTGCCCTATCCCGCCATAACTCTTTCGGCGGGGGAAGAAAAGTTATACCTCAACGGCGTTCCCGTAAATTGCGGGCTCGCCGACGGGCAGTACAGTGTCTATCGTTCCGACGGTTCGTTCTACGGAGTGGGCCTCTCGGACGGCAAAACTTTAAAATCGAGGTTAAAATTATGCTAGAAATTGTCAACTACAACAAAGACGAATACAATTTCCCCGCTCTCGTGGTGCTCGGCTGTTTCGATGCCGTCCATGTGGGACATGCAGAACTTTTAAAAAAGGCAAAATTGCAGGCAAAGATAAACGGACTCGACCTCGGCGTAATGATGTTCGGGAACGGTAAGGGCGGCAGGCAGGTTTATACTTTTGAAGAAAGGCTTGCTTTTCTCTCGGGCTACAACGCCAAATTTGTGCTTAAAATCGACTATAACGACGAATTCAAAAAAACTACCCCCGCCGAATTTTTAAACATTCTCGAAGAAAAAATCAATATCAAGGGGTATATGAGCGGAAAAGATTTCCGCTTCGGCGCGGGCGCGAAAGGTAAGTCGTCCACGCTCAAAAAGTACGCCGAAGACGAGGACAATGCCGTGTGGTATATGCCCGTCAAAGACGTTATGATAGACGGCGAAAAGGTGAGCACCACGCTCATCAAACAGTATCTCGAAGAGGGGAAGATACAAAAGGCAAACGAACTTCTCGGCAGAGAATATTTCGTAAGCGGGGAAGTGTGCGAGGGGCACGGCAGGGGCGCAAGCGTGCTCGGCTTCCCCACCGCAAACATAGTTTATCCTGCAAACAAGGTGCTCGTCGCGCCCGGCGTCTACGGCGTAGAGGCCGAAATCGACGGCACTGTATATAAAGGCGTCGCCAACTGCGGACCCCGTCCCACGTTCGGCGAGGACGCCATAGTTCTCGAAGCTTACTTCGAGGGCTTAAACGAAAATCTTTACGGCAAAACGCTCACCGTAAAATTCCTCAATTACATACGCGGCATAAAGAAGTTTGAAAACGCAGATGAGCTCAAAGCGCAGATTGCCTCCGACGCGACCAAGGTCGGCGAACCCGACGCGTCCGCCGAAGAGGTCGAAGTTTCCGCGCCCGCTGCCGAAGTTGCGGCGGAAACACCCGTTGAGGAACCCGCAGCAGAAGTTGCGGCGGAGAGCGTTGAAACTCCCGCGGCTGAGGAAGTTGCGGTTGCCGAAACACCCGCAGCAGAAGTAGCCGGGGAAGTTCCCGCAGAGGAGCCTGTTTCCGAAGTTGCTGAGGAATCCCCCGCAGAGGAACCTGCTCCTGAAACCGTTGAGGAAACTCCTGTTGAGGACCCTGCACCCGAAGTAATTGAGGAAGTTCCCGCCGAGGAGCCCGCTCCCGAAGTTGCT
>ERZ1090863.1126-NODE-1127-length-12201-cov-5.049070_pt1 | contig 12201 bp, 14 predicted proteins | sample MGYA00478480_ERZ1090863 | MGnify/ENA primary metagenome ERZ1090863 (study PRJEB33644, sample SAMEA5815746) | chicken gut metagenome | biome: Chicken; feature: Gastrointestinal Tract; material: Caecum | place: Ireland | collected 2019-01-01 | study: A study of...
CAAACGCCTGGGCGATCATGGCGGCGGTACCGCACACCTCACGCCGGATCTGGGCGGCGTTTTCCCCGGTGCGGTCCTGTGCCCTGGCATAGGCCGATAGGATCTTCACCGCTTCGGGCAGGTAATACCGGGCAAACCGGTCCACCTGGGGCGCCTTGGCCGGGTCGCGGGTGACTTCCTCGGCAATTGCACGGCCGGCGGTTTCCATCCGGTCCATCTCACGGGAAAGCACTGGGTCCGGAATATCCTGGTTGAGGGTGTGCAGCGCATCCACATGAAGGCGGATTGCTTCCAAAACACGGTCGGCGTCCTCCTGACCGGTGGTAAAGGGCACACGGCGCCGCACCACCCGGGTGGGGCACAGCCGGGCTGCCGCCAGCCCCACAGCCGCGCTGGCCACTGCAGTGACCGCCACCGCCCACAGTTCATACAGCGGCAGCAGCAGCGCGCCCGCAAGCCATACCAGCGCCGCCAGGTAAAGCGGCAGCACCGGCCGGCGGCGGATTTCCTGCCATTGGGTCATGGTCTTGCTTTCCTCCTCACGGTTTGTGTGGTAATAGCTTCATTATAATGCAAACAGGGGCCGGTTGCAAACGCAAACGGCCCCCTTCGCACAAAGTTTTCGCTTTTTTTACAGTTTTCCCCGTTTTACCAGGTAAGGTCCCAGCGCGGTTCCCCAGGCTGTGCAGAGCGCCTGGAACCCGCAGGCGGCGTTAGCCGGGCTGGTGGAGGGCAGCCGCACCGCCGGTATGCCGGTGGCCGGCTGGGCATACCTGGCATACAGCCGGGCCGCCGCCGCGCCATTGCAGAACACCGCCTGCACGCCCAGGGCCCCAATCAGGCCGGCAAGGTCGTTCGGTTCCACATCCCGGATGGAAGCATCCGAGGCGCCCCGGATTGAACAGCTGCGGATGACATCCCACAGTGCCAATCCGTTTTGTATAATCAGTGCCCTTTTCGCCGGAATGTCATCCCACTTTGGGGCCGGCGCACCGCTGATTGCGGCGAGCATCGGCCAGAACCGGTTCTGGGGGTGGCCGTAAAAGAACCCCTGCTCCCGGCTTTTGGGGCTCGGGAAGCTGCCCAGGATCAGCGCCCCCGCCCGCTCGCCGTGCACCGGCGGCAGGCCGGGCCCAACCCGGGTATACCCGGCCTTCATGCCCCTGCCTCCGCAAAAGCTTCCGGCCAGAGTTCCCGGCAGAGCTGCGCAACGCCGCATTCAGCCGCCGGCGGGCAGGTGCGGTCGGCCGCTGCCAGCGCCGGCGGCGTTCCATCCGCTACACAGACGCCCAGCCCGGCCGTGCGCAGCATACCGGCGTCATTGTCACTGTCCCCCACCGCAACACAGGCAGCCGCGGGGATTTGCCAGTGCGCAAGCAGTTCCGCCAATGCGCTGCCTTTGTCTACACCGGCCGGCATGATATCACAATCGGTCGCATTGTGGAAGAGGAACCGCAGGCCCAGGTAACCGTATTTTTGCTGAAACCTATCGGCGGCCTGCTGCGGCAGCCGGCCAAAGGCTGAGTAGGGCATATCCTGCAGATGGCGGGTCTGGTCCTCACCGTCAATCAGCACAATGCCGCTGGGGTGGGCCTTTTGCCGCGCAAGGGATTCAGCGTACCCGACATAGGCATAGTTGCCGTCCGAAAATTGGAACCGCAGCGGGTAGTCATAATCCTCAAAGAAGTCAACAAGGGCATACATTTCCTGCTCGTTGAGCCGGTGGGCGGCAACAAGGCGGCCCGCGCCGTCCAGCACTTCACCGCCTGCCGCACAGAGCCAGGCGTCCGGCCGCAGTCCGTCAAGCAGCGCGTTCGGCACGCTGACCCGGCCGCGGCCTGTCGCAATGACCACCCGCGTCCCCGCGCGCTGCACCGCGCGGATCGCCGCAAAGGTGTCCTGCGGAATGGCCGAAGCGCCAAACGGGCGCAGCGTGCCGTCAATGTCCATTGTCAAAACCTGATATTGCATGGGGCCCTCCCTATTCTGTGCGGCTATTGTCCTATTTATTATAGTGGATTTTGGCCGCCGCGTCTAGCCGCCCGCCCGTTGCCATATACTGCTATAGGTAAGGGGGTGGCAGCCATGCGGGAAAGTTTGGTGCTTTGGCGCGGGCGGCGCCGGCGTCGGCGTCGGCTGGCCGCCGGGTTGGCCGGGGTACTGCTGGCCGGGCTGCTGGCGCTGCGCTGGCTGGGGCCGCTGCGGGCGGCGGCCGGCGCATTGGGCGCCAAGGCTGACCGCGCGCTGGCCGATGCGCTGCGCCCCGGTTACACCGCCCGCCTCGACGCCCTGCAGGACGAGCTGTTTGCACTGCGGCGCACCCTTGCAAGCCAGGCGGGCCTTGCAGCGGAAAACACCGCCCTGCGCAGCCTGCTGGGCAGCGAACCGCGGCCCGCCGGGCGCTGGCAGCCCGCGGCGGTGGCGGCCCGCGCACTGGATGGCCGCCTGACGCTGGCCGCGCCGCAGGACCTGCCTGTCGGGGCCGCCGTACTGGACGCCGAAGGCCGCTGGTTCGGGGCGGTGGCCGGCCCCGGCCCGGCGGGGCACACCATTGTGGCCGACCCGGCCGGGCAAGGCGCCGTCGCAGTGCCGGCGCTGGAAGGCGGTCAGAACGGCGTGCTGGTTTGGCACGGCGGTCGGCTCTGGCTGGCCGGGCTTCCGCGCCACAACAATCTGGCCGCCGGCACGCTGGTGACAACGGCGGACGGCTTATGGGCAGGCACGCTGGCCGAAGCCCCCATGCCCGATGAAACCGGCCTGAACGAGCGTGCGCCGCTGACCGATACCGCAGCGCCGGGGACCTTCTGCTTTGTTCCGGCCGGGTGAAACGCCGAAGCCCGGCCGGGCATTGCTTTTTGGCGCAAAGATGCGTATAATAGAATTGTTTTTGTGAATTTTGTCGAACGAAAGGCGGTGTGGCGATGGCGCGCGGGTATCCCCCCCGCCCGGGGCGCGGCAAACAGCCGGGCAAAGGGCGGCTGACGGTGCTGCTGGTTGTTTGCCTGGCGGTGTTCGCGCTGTTTGTGGGGCGGCTTGCCTGGATGCAGTTTGCCCAGGCGGATTACTACGCTGAAAAGGTAGCCCAGGCCAACCAGACCACCTACCGTGTGCCGATCCCGGCTGCGCGTGGCGATATTGTGGATGCAAACGGCGGCATCCTGGCTGCCGACACCACCACCTATGACCTGGCGCTCTGCCTGCCGGCCCCACCCGGCACCGATCTTGCCCAAACGCTGGACACTCTGCGGATGTACAACCTGATAGCCCCCGACGGCGAGGATGTGGAAACACAGCTCGCCGCCTTTTTTTCTGTCGCCAGCGCCGGCGAACTGCCATTGGCCGAAGATCTGGACGCCACGGCCGCCGCCGCGTTGTACGAAACCGGCCTGCCCCAGCGCGGTGCGGTACGGTTGGTTGCCCGCGGGGTGCGGCAATACCCTTCGGGTACGCTGCTGCCCCATACCATTGGCACCACCGGGCCGATCACGGCCGAGCAATGGGCGGCCGGCGATTACGCCCTGCGGGAAGCCGGTGTTGCAATGGATGCGACAATCGGCCAAAGCGGGCTGGAACTTGCCTATGATGCACTGCTGCGCGGGCGGGACGGCACGCTGCGGGTGACCGTTGACGCAGACGGTGCGCGCACCGCCGAAACACTGGTCGCCCCCGAACCCGGCGCCACACTGCAGCTGACCATTGACGCCGCTTTGCAGCAGGCCGTGCAAAGCGCGCTGCAAACCAGAATCGCCGCCCTGCAGCAGCGCGCGGCCGGCGACGGGCGGGAATGTACGGCCGGCGCGGCGGTCGTGGTGGACGTGGCTACCGGCGGCATTCTTGCCTCGGTTTCCTGGCCCGGGTATGACCTGAACCGCTGGCGGGCCGACTATGCCGCCCTCATGGCAGACCCGGCAACCCCGCTGCTGGACCGCGTCTGCCGCGGGCTCTATGCTCCGGGTTCGGCTTTCAAGCCGGCGGTGGCGGCCGCCGCGCTGCACCATGGGGTTATTACGCCGCAAAACACCGTAGCCTGCACCGGTCGGTATCTATATTACAGCGGTTACCAGCCGCGCTGCCTGCAGATCAGCCACAGCGGGCCGGTGAACCTGCTGGCCGCGCTTAAATTCAGCTGCAACATCTTTTTCTATGACGTAGGCCGGCGTACCGGGCTGGATGCATTTTCCCGTACGGCACAGGCGCTCGGCCTGGGTGCCGATACCGGGGTTGAGCTGCCTTCGGCCGAAGGCGCCCTGACCTGGACGACCGACCCGAATTATCAGAGCGGGCTGACCCTGCAGGCCGCGATCGGCCAGGGCAACACCGCCGTCACGCCGCTGCAGCTGGCTGCCTACGCGACGGCACTGGCCGGTAACGGCGTGCGCCCGGCGCTGCATTATGCCCGGCGGGCACTTTCGGCTGACGGCGAAACCCTGTGGGAGTACGTTCCCCACACCCAGGGCACTGCGCCGGGCGGCGCGGCCGTGTTCGGCCCGATCCGCGAAGGCATGGTGGAAATGTCCACAACGCTGGCGGCGCTGCGGGGCCTGCCGGTTACCCTTGCCTGCAAAACCGGCAGCCCACAGCGGCCGGAGCGCGCCCCGGGGGGCGGGTATTACACCAACTCGGTCCTGATCGGGTACTTTCCGGCAGAAGCCCCGCGGTATGCGGTTTCGGTTGTGCTGGAATACGGTGGGGGCGGCGCCAACGCCGCGCCGGTTCTGCGTGACATTCTTTTGTCCCTGTATGGCGAACAGGCCGTTGTTGCGGCGTCATCTTTGTAAAAAGCGAAAGATTTTTGTCTGCATTCTTGTGCATTTTGAGGTTTTTTCCGCTTTGCCCTGTGATAGTGTGCAAAAAAACTAGCGATTTTTTATCAAAAAAGCAGTTGCCGGAGCGTATCTTTTGTGCTAGAATAATAAAGGGAATTCATCGCCCCCGTTGCCGCAGGGCAGGTGGGCGGTTTTATCCCTTTTACCATTTTACCAAAAAGCGAGGAGCCCGCCGCCGTGAACGCACAAACCATCATGATCTGTTCCGGCAAGGGAGGCACCGGCAAAAGCACAATTTCGGTGCTGCTGGGGGCCGAACTGGGCCGCCGCGGCAAGCGCGTGCTGCTGATTGAGCTGGATTCCGGCTTGCGCAGCGTTGATGTGATCGCCGGTGTGTACGGCAAAACGGTTTACGATATCGAAGATGTCCTGTGCGGCCGGTGCGATGGTGACAAAGCCATTGTGCAGAGCCCGCTGTATCCCGGCCTTTCGGTCATCAGCGCCCCTTATGAAGGGGGCGAGGTACGCAGTGCACCGCTGGCTGCCCTGGTTTTGGCCATGCGCAGCTATTTTGACTGGATTGTGTTCGATACCGCCGCCGGCATGGGCGCGCCGTTTACCGCCGCAGCCAAACTGGTGGATCGTGCGCTGCTTGTGCTGACGCCAGACCCTGTCGCCCTGCGTGACGGGCGGATTGTGGCTGATGCGCTGATAGCCGGCGGCCACCCGCAAGACAGTGTGCGGCTGATTGTAAACCGGGTAACCAGGCAGAGCTTTAGCAAAAAGGCGCCGGTGCAGGATCTTGATGAGTGCATCGACACAGTCGGGGTGCGGCTGATCGGCGTCTTGCCTGAAAGCCCGGCTCTGCAGCAGGCCGGCGCGCAGGGTTCCGCCCTGCCGGAAGGCTGCGCCGCCCAGAAAGCGGGCGCCGCCATTGCCGGCCGCCTGCTGGGGGAACGTATCCCCTTAACTTTTACCGGGTGGTAAAGTGTTTTCGTATTTTATAGATGCATCATGCCAAAAGCATGAGGGAAGCGGGGTTGTGTATGACGATCGCATTGATTGCCCATGACGCAAAGAAAGAACTGATGGTACAGTTCTGCACGGCTTACCGCAGCATTTTGGCCTCCCACCATCTGATTGCGACCGGCACCACCGGCCGCCTGGTGGCAGAAAACGCCAAGCTGCCGGTAGAGCGTTTCTTGCCGGGCGAACACGGCGGCGACCAGCAGATTGCCGCCCGGGTGGCCTGTGATGAGGTGGATATGCTGCTGTTTTTCCGCGACCCGATCACAGCCAAACCCGGCGAGCCCAATGAAATGAATCTGCTGCGCATCTGCGATGTACATAACATCCCGCTTGCCACCAACATCGCCACCGCCGAGGTACTGATCCACGGCCTTGAACACGGCGACCTTGACTGGCGCACAATTTTGAACCCGTAAATCCGTTCCCAACGCACAAAGACCCCTTTCTGCACCAGCTATGCAGAAAGGGGTCTTTTCTCTGTTTTACATGCTCCCAAAATTTACAGCACCCGGCACTGGCAGGCCGCCAGAGCTGCCAGGGCAGTGGCATGGGAATCAGGCGTAACACCGGCGCAGCAGGAAGAAAGGATCTCGATCGGCGCTTCGGGGAAGAAGGCGCGCAGCAGCATTGCGTTTGAGATCACGCAGATATCGGTGCAGACGCCGTAAATCCGGAACTTTTCAATCGCATCGTCCCCTGCGCCCTGCGCGGCAAGGAAATCCCGGATTTTGCCAGGCAGCGCTTTTGCGCCAAAGGTATCCTTTTCCACCAGCACCTTGGCCGGGCAGGCCGGGTCTTCGGCTTCTGCCACCGCCGCTACGGCCGGAGCCAGCGCATGGCCTTCCGTTCCGCGCAGACAGTGCGGGACAGGCAGGTCGCCGCCCTCGCGGGTGGCGAGATAGTCCGGCCCATGGGTATCGAGGGTAAAGAAGAGCGGGTGGCCTTCCGCAGCCGCCCGGGCTGCCGTTTCGGCTGCACGCTCCACAATGGCCTGCGCCTCGGCCGTGCCGAGCGCGCCGGTGATAAAATCGTTCTGCAGATCGACAATCACATCAATCGTATACTGCGGCGCCATCCCCTGCCTCCTTTACAGGTGCTCGACCATCGTCTCAACAATGCTCGTCGCGGTTTTGACATATTCCTCGATGCTGAAATCCTTGACGACAAGCCGCTCATAGCCCTCTTCATCGGCGTTGTCGCTCATCGCGCGCAGGATCACGCTCGGCACATGATTGCGGGCCGCAATCTGGGCAACAGCCGCCCCTTCCATCTCAACACAGTCCGGGTGGCAGGCCTCGGCAATTGCCGCTTTGGTCGCGCTGTCGCCGACAAATCGGTCGCCGGTTGCAATCTTCCCGGCAATCGCCTTGACGCCACAGGCCGCGCAGGCATCCAGCGCACTCTGGACCAGCGCCGGGTCGCCGGGGAATTCCTCCAAAAACGGCGCGCTCTGGACAATGCAATCGGTATCGGCATCATGATAGACAACGAGCTTGCCGACACAGACATCCCCAATTCCGATCTGTGCCGACATATTGCCCGCCACACCGGAGAAGATGATCTTTTCAGCACCGTAGCGGGTGATGAGGAGCTGGGTTGTGGCGGCGGCGTTCGCCTTGCCCATGCCGGCACAGCAAACCACAAGCTTTTTGCCCGCCAGCATCCCCTGGTGGTAGGTCACCCCGGCGTAAGTTTCAGCGGTGCAGTCGGTCAGTTTGGAGCAGAGCAGCTCCACTTCGGCGGGCATTGCGCCCAAAATGCCGATTGTCATGGCAGTTCTCCTTTTTTGTGTTAGACGTTGAACAGGAACTCAATGATGTCGCCGTCCCGCACGACATATTCCTTGCCTTCGGTGCGCTGCAGGCCGGCAGCCTTGACGGCGGCATAATCAAAGTTGCGGGCGGCCAGATCGTCATACCCAATGACCTGGGCCCGGATAAAGCCGCGCTCAAAGTCGGAATGGATCTTGCCGGCAGCCTGCGGGGCCTTGGTGCCCTGTTTGATCGTCCAGGCACGGCATTCCTTTTTGCCGTCGGTCAAAAAGCTGATGAGTCCGAGCAGTGTGTAGCTGGCCTTGATCAGGTTGTCCAGGCCTGTCGCCTCGATGCCCATCTCCTGCAAGAAGGCGTGCTTTTCCTCCGGCGTTGCATCCGCGATGTCCTCTTCGGTCTTGGCGCAGATCGGCATAGCCTGGGCGCCTTCGGCCGCAGCGCGCGCAGCGACAAGCGGGTAATAGGGGTTGTTGTCCAGCCCGCCGAGCAGGTCATCCTCACCTACATTGCAGGCATAGATAACCGGCTTGGCCGAAAGCAGGCCGAGCTCCTTGCGCACAGCGGCCTGGGCGGCGTCTTCCTCATCAAAGGCGAAGGTCCGGGCCGGCTGGCCGCCTTCCAGATGGGCCGACAACGCGGCCAGCCAGGCCGCTTCGGCCGCAGCGGCCTTGTTGCCGGTTTTGGCAGCCTTTTGCTGGCGGCCAAGCCGGTTGTTGACATGTTCAAGATCCGCAAGGATCAATTCAAGGTCAATCGCTTCAATATCCCGGATCGGGTCAACGCTCTCGGGCTTGTTGACATCTTCCACAACATGGATGATGTTGTCATCGTCAAAACAGCGGACGACATGGATAATCGCCTCGCATTCCCGGATATGGCCAAGGAACTTGTTGCCAAGGCCGGCGCCCTGCGCCGCCCCCTTGACCAGGCCGGCAATATCGACAAATTCAACTGTAGCGGGGGTCTTTTTATCGGTCTGCCAGAGCTCGGCCAGTTTGTCAAGCCGAGGGTCCGGCACCGCGACGACGCCGGCATTCGGTTCGATGGTACAAAACGGATAATTGGCCGCCTGTGCGTTGCGTGTGGACGTGATAGCGTTGAAAAGGGTGGATTTGCCAACATTGGGCAACCCGACGATGCCGAGTTTCATATGGTTCGCTCCTTTGGCGTTTTCTTCGTAGGAAGACCTGTTGAAACTGCCAGGCTTCCGCATGATTTTTCACAATATATTTTTTATTATACACGCAATCGGCCGCCGAGGCAAGCCAAAAGCCCCGGCAAAACCGGGGCTTTTGTCACGCTTGGCGCGGCGCGCTCCTGCGGCGGCGTGGGCGCAGCAGCAAGGCCAGCGCCGCTGCCAGAATCAGGTACACGGCTGCAAAGAGCAGGAACCTTCCAAACATACCGTTGACATAGCTCACGATCCAGTCCTTGAGGGCCAACGGCTCCAGGTTCAGGCGCTGCAGCCCAAGGATCGGGCCAACCGCCAGCCCGATCACCAGGCTGACAAGGCCCGCGCCCCCAAAACTGAACACGAGCCCGCGCGCGCCGAGCATGGCATCGTGCCGGCTGATCCGCAGCATCAGGATGCAGGCCATGGTGCAAAAGACAAGGTTGATCGGCAGCAAAACCAGCAGTATGCTGCGCACCTTGCCGATCAAGGCAAACAGCTGGCCAAGCAGCGGTACCGCGGTATAGCTTGCGTAAACCTGGCGCACGGCTTCCGCCACCACTTGGACCGAAGCCGCCGTCTGCACTTCCAGTGTGATCCCGCGGCTTTCGGCTTCCGCCTGCATTGCGGCATAAGCGGCCTCAGCAACAGCCGGGCGGTCGTACCGATAAGGCGCGTCCGCATACAGGCCGTCCACGGCGTCTTTCAGATCCTGTTCGATCTGCACCGGGTCAAGCACCGCCGTCATTGTTTCTTCCGAAAATCCGGTTGCCGCGCCATAGCTGATGAATTCTTCCCGCATGGCGCTGTAAGCTTTTTCCCCGTATTGGCTGGCCGACACCCGCGATTTCATATACCCTGCGTGGCACAGAGTTGTCATCAGCATCAAAAGTGCAGCCAGCACAACCAGCAGAAAGCTGAACAACCAGGAGAGCAGCATTGTCCAGCCGGCAACGCCGCGCTGCGGCCGGTTCGATTTTTGTTGCGGCATGTTCTCTCCCTCCTAATTTTCGGTATCCAGCCTGGGGCCGGAGGTATAGCTGGCATAGACGAAATACCGCTGCGGCGTGAAGCCCAGCGCATCAAACGGGTAGCAGGTGTACAGGATCAGATTTTCATCGGTGCGGGTAAAATCATAAGCCGATGTATCGTCATACTCCAGGATCTCACAGGATTCAACGGTGTAGGTGTAGACGCCGTAATGGGTCTCGATGGTGACAACGTCTCCGACGTTTACGCTCTGCAAATCATTGAAAAAGGTGTTGTTGTGTCCCGCCAGCAAAATTGTGCGCCCTTCGCCCGGGATCCCGGTCCCGTAACTGTCCTTGTAGGTGCCGACGCCCTGGTTCAGAATTGCGTTGGTATCGCCGTAGTAAACCGGGGCGTTCACAGCTGTGCCCTCGATCGTAATGGTGCCGTAGCGGTCGCCTTCCGCCGGGTAGGTGATGGAGGACAGCGGGATACCGGCCTCGGTGTCGGATTCGGGTTGGATGGCCGCAGTCTCCATCAGGTCCTGCGCCTGGTAGACGCTGGCGTTTTCCGCCATGGCCCATTCCAGCAGGGCCAGATACGGGGTTACAAAGACACGGGCCGCCCCGGCCAGCAAAGTCAGCGTAAGCACCGCAAACGCCAGCGGTACGGCCACCAGCGCCGCCGGGTTGCGGCGCAAAAAAGAGTTGTGTTTCATAAGAACGCAGCCTTTCAGAGAACAATCCATGCGACAAAACAAAAATCCCTGCCGCAAAGGGCGCGGCAGGGATACAGAAAGCTCTGTGTTTAGCCGATGGAGGAGCTCTTACGAACAGCCAGGCCCAGGACAGCCGCAACAACCACAACGCCAGCCATCAGGACAACGCCGGAAAGATCGCCGGTCGCCTTGATGACATTGGTCGAGGAAGCCACGCTGGAAGCGGCCGAGGTCGTCGCTTCATCAACATGCCAGTTCCCGTTCTCGTCTTTGTTGGCGGCAATCTCACCATGGTCGTCCGCACTTGCGGGAACCGCAAAGGTCGCCGAAGCCGGCTTGCCGTTCACCGTTGCACTGCCGGTAATGGTATTGTTCGCATTGACCGAAATGCTCACATCGGTCAGCGTGACACCGTAAGCAGCCAGCGCATTGGTGACAATCGATTCAGCATTGTAGGGGTCGGCTCTGACCTGCGCGAGAATGCCGTTGGCAGCCTCTTCCGCAGCAGCCTGGGTGCCGAAGGTTGCCAAAATCTGGTCAACTTCCGCATCCGAGATTGTGTAGCTGATGCCGTTGGCATCCAGGTAGGCCTGCGCCTCTTCCACCTGATACGGAGCAGCCGCAAACGCGCCCATCGCAAAGACGCAAGCCATCGCAACGCCAGCAACTGCCGAAACAAGTTTCTTCAGTTTCATAGGACACAACTTCTTTCTTTTAGATTTTTTCGCGGCGGACTGTTACACGCCACTACGCAACCTTGCCAGATAACGTGATTCCATTATACCACTTTCCCCGGTTGTGTCAATATCATTTCTTGATTTTATTGCGTGTTTTTTCGGCATCTTTTTATCGAGAACCCTCACAGTTTTCTCTATCTTTCGTTATTTTTCCCGTCGTTTTCGCCAAAAGTGAAAATAATACGGTATTTCAAAGCAGAGCATGGCGCACCAGCCGATCCCGCATGCCCAAGCTATGCCGGTCAGCCCTGCGCGCACGGCCAGCGCGCGCAGCAGCGCCGGCGCAGCTGCCCAGCCCGCGCCGGCCACCAGCACCGAAAATATCGCCCCTGCCGCCAGTGTGGTGGCGAGGGTGCGGCGCAGCAGGCCCTGCTTTCCCGCGCCGAAAAACTCACTCATCAAGACCCCGGCTCCCACGGTAACCCCCGAAATGCCAAGAATTACCAGGTTCATGACCGGGGCCGCGGCGCCCTCAGCCGCCAGCGCCTGCGCGCCAAGGAACCGCCCTGCGATGACCGAATCCGCCGCATTGTAAGCCAGCTGGAGCCAGTTGCCCAAAATAAGCGGCAGCGCATACCGCCACAAATGCCGATACGCGCTGCCGGATGTCATTGTTTCCATTGTCAGTGCCCCTGCCGGGCGTCGCGGTCCGTTTCGGTTTCCCGCGTGATATAGATCGGGCGATGCTTGACTTCCAGGTAGGTCTTGGCCAGGTATTCGCCGACAATGCCAAGGCAGAACAGCTGCACGCCGCTGCAAAGCAGCATGATGCAGACAAGGCTCGGCCAGCCGGCTGTCGGATCGCCAAAAAGCAGCGCCCGCACCACAACAAAGAGAATACCGATGAAGGCCGCCACACAGAACACCACGCCGGAGTCCTATGAGCTTCACCAGGCCTTTGCAAAAATGGTGGAGGCGGGCTGCGAGTACGCGGTGATGGAGGTTTCCTCCCAAAGCGTCAAAATGCGCCGTGTAGACGGGATTTATTTTGACTTCGGCCTCTTTACCAACATTACGCCGGATCATATCGGGCCGGATG
>ERZ1090863.1127-NODE-1128-length-12200-cov-4.824619_pt1 | contig 12200 bp, 7 predicted proteins | sample MGYA00478480_ERZ1090863 | MGnify/ENA primary metagenome ERZ1090863 (study PRJEB33644, sample SAMEA5815746) | chicken gut metagenome | biome: Chicken; feature: Gastrointestinal Tract; material: Caecum | place: Ireland | collected 2019-01-01 | study: A study of the...
CGTTTCGCCTATCTCCTCGCCGTCGACAGTTACCGTTACTCCGGCTGCAGGCGTTACGCCGTCGGGGCCGTATACATAGATATAACCGCCATCGGAGCCTACTATCATTGTGTCGGCGTCTATGGTATAGTAAGAAACCACTTCAAGCGAATCCTCGGCATAGAAGCTGTTTATAACGTTCTCCTGCACGCCGTTTTCATATATAACCAGCGCCGACTCTATCGAGTAGCTGAGTACGGAGCCTTCCTGAAGCGAGGTACTGCACGGGATAGCAAAACTTGCTATAACGCCGTCGCCGCTGGATGTAACGCTATCGTCGCGCGTGACGGTTACCGTGTAAATATTGTTATTCACATGCGTCAGTTCACACTGTGTCACAGTGAAGCCGGGAACGCTTTCGCCTGCCTTAATTTCAAAGCCGGCGGCAAGCCTTATTTCAAAAGTTACCTCCTGCACCGATTCGGGAATATCCGCCACCAAATCGAGCAGGTAGTTTGCTCCGAGGTAAGGAGTATCACCGCTGCCCTGCAGCGAAACTCCCGAATAGTTGCTGTCGTTGACCACATTTACGATAAACGATTTTGTCGCAAGGTTCTGGAAGTTATCGTACACTTCTACGGTAATTTCATGTCTGCCGTTGGGAAGACTGATTGCCGAAGTTAAAAGATATGTTTCATTCGCACTTTCCAGCTCAACTTCATTGCCGTCAACATAAACGTGTATATTGCCTGTATTTACGCCTGTCGCATAAATAGATGCCTTTTCGTACCTCTCTTTCAGTTCCTCGTCCTCTATTTCGGCAAGCTCTTCATCCGAAAGCCCCATGAATTCTTCGTAAGAGGCGTAAATATAGAAGGGGTCGTCGGAGATGTCCGTAACTTTATCTTCGGAGAGGGCAACGCCGCTCTCGCTGTTTATATTTACCGAGTTGATTTCAGGGGCATACAGGTCGTCGGTGTTGGGGCCATATTCGAACTGGAAGTTATCGAGATAGATATAGCCCTGCGTATAAGTTCCGGAAGGCCCAACCAGCATCATTCTGAACATCTGATTGCCGAAACGATAATAAGAAACGCCGTAACTGTTTGCTTCTGAGAAATCAACGTATATGTAGTTCCATCCCTGCTTAAGCGCAACCCCGTCGTTTTCGTTAAAGTTGCCGCCGAAACCGCTGCTGAAGGAATTGCCCGGAATCTGTGTACCATCTTCGTCATGGCCTGTAAACCAGGTACGCAGCCAGAAGTTGAAACCTTCGGTGGGGACGTAAATCCACACGCCGAATGCCGTAGGCATGCCGAAGTCGTTGGGCATATCGAAATATTCCGAAGTGCCGAAATATATACCCAATGTCGCATTGCGCTGTGCCTGAGTATAGTCGTAGTTGATTTGAAGGGCATGCTCGCCTACGCGCACCTCGCCGTTACTGGTATCCACAATCTGCGCCGAAGCTATTTCTCCTCTACCTTGGGTAGAAATAGAAAAGTTTCCGCCCTCGCCGAAAGTATAGTAATCTTCAGCGGCAGTTACCGTGCCGTCATCATTCACGACGTCTTCAAAATCCCACAGCACATAGGGGAGCTGCCCCACCGAAACTTCCGCGGAAACCGTTACGCTTGAATTATTCGCAAGGCTTGCCGTAACAGTTGCCGTAACGTTTGTAGCGGAATCGTGAGCCACAAATATGTCCCCGTTCATATGTCCTATTGAAGGGAATTCTTCGTTACCGGTAGGACCTATATTCCATGTAAGGTCGCCGGACTTCAAATGTACTACGCGCGTTTTCCAGTATGCAGTTAAACCAAAATCGGTCTCCTCGCTGAAGTCTAACGAAAACTGGCTGTTCTCCATGGTGAGAGCATCGGGCCACTGCAATTCTATCTGCGCAGTGCCAACGACTTCTCCTCCATATACGAGCTCAACTATCGCCGTGCCCGCAGTGCCCTCTTCGGCGACAAACTGTGCAGCCATTCCGCCATCAGTTTCCGAAGAAATTTCCGTTATTTCGCCGCTTACTGCGCTTTCAGATGAAACCCGCCAGTATGCACCGTCGGGAATACCCATGCCGAAGCCTGCTGTATCGGCGCCTATTGCATTAAACTCAACCGTTGCCCCCGGCGTGTACACCTCATTCTGCGGAGACACGATAGCAGAACCGAATACGCCCGTGGGCTCGGAATTGGACACCACTAAGAGAGACGACGATACAGAGCGCTCCTGACCGTCGGAGGGCGTATTTGCAAGCACGAGCTCGTCAGTACCGGAGTATTGAGCAAGGTAGGTAGTTGAACCGCCGCCGTCGAGATTTATCGCGTCTACGCAACCGAGCTCAAGCATTTTTTCAGCCAGTTCAATATAGGTATAGCCGCTAGAAGTGGGAGCCTGACGGCCGTCTGCCACGACTATCACCACCTGCCCGTCGGCAGTAATACCTACTGCGGTACGGGGCTGCTTCGTGGTATAGTAAGAGTCGTTTCCTACAACCGCAATCTCCCCGTCACTGATAAGCATAAGGGCGCCGCCGATGGCTTCGGCTTCATCACCCTGAAGGGAGCCTGTACGGATAACGGCAGTACCGTCTTTTAGAATTGCAAAATAGTTTCTGCCGGCCGCGTTATTAACGACTTGGCCGTTCATTACAAGCACGCCGGTGGGCTGGCCCGTACCCATATTGTAGAAGTCGCCGTTTACCGCTGCTACTACATTTACGCCGCGCGCAGACTCGGCTGCAGCGGCCTGTTCGCGCACCGTCTGCATGCCCCAGCTGCCGCTCGTATCGTAATCTTTGTAGCCGGCAATAATAGTACTCTGCGAAAGGTCGACCGTTATCGCATAGCTTACAACCTGGTCGTCATTTGCGGTAGTATTTGTATAATACTCCGTTTCGTTTACGCCGGGAGATATGTTGCGCACCGTTGACGTTACGTCATAGCGCCCCGAATCGGCACGCGCCGCACTGCCGGCGCCCGACAACGTAAGCGCCAGAACGAGCGCAATCACAAACACGGCACTGAGAGCGGATATGACAATCCTGCGCAATAAAGATACCTTGGTATTCATTAACTCTCCTCCAACTAATATTTTCAACAGCCGCACCAACATATTTTTGCGGCCGTTTTCCATCGCTTTCCCCAAACCAAATAACTTTTCAGGCTCCGTACGGGTCGCTTTTACGCATATGCCCGCAGAAGCTTACGCATTCGCATTGCCTTGTTTTGCCAAAGAAGAAACTCCGACCGCCCTTACCGGAACCACGCCCGAAACTTCCAGCTTGTGTTTATGATAATAAAAGCTGGACTGCTTCATATTGGTTGCCGCAAGCGCCTCTTCCAGCGAAATGCGGCCTTCGGCATACTTAGCTACAGTGGCAATAAACTCTTCGCTGTATTTTTTTGGCGGACGCCCGAATTTTACGCCTCTTTGTCTTGCATGGCGTATACCTTTTGCTTGCAAAGCGCTGTGAGCTCTCTCTTTTTCGGCGCAGTAATTCAGCATCTGCGTCACAGCAGAAATTATCACCTTTCTGTCATCGCAAATACGGGTATCAATCGCAGGCAAATCAAGCACGCAGATGTCCGCGCCTATCACTTCGGCTATTCTCTGCCATTCGCAGGCGATGTTTTCATAGCCGTCGTTCAGGGCAGCAAGCGATTTTATTACAAGTAAATCCCCTTTTTTAAGAATCTGCAAAAGTTCGCCATACCTGCTGCGTACGCCGGGCTGTTCGTCCGTTATGATATTTGTTTTCGGAACACCAAACTGCGTAACAGCCTGAATTTGTCCGCTCAAACTTTGTCCTTTCTGCATGGCCCGCACATATGCATATTTAGCCACGATAAAACTCCCTCTTGATACATTTTTACAATAAATGTGTACTTTTCTTGTCTGAAAAAATTTTGGCGTAAATTGATTTCCTTATGCTTATTTTAGCATAAACGCGCTTTTTTTGCAATAAAAAACTCAATATATTTTTATTGTCAAAAAAAGTACACTTTTACTGTATATTTTTAACACGAAAACAGCCCCTGCATGCAGAGTTTGCATACAGGGGCTGCTACATAAACATTTTTAAGTTTTATTCCAACATGATAAAGCTGCCGCACAACAGAGTGCGGCAGCTTTATCAGTATTATTTATTTGTCCGACAGGGCGAGCGAAGAGAGGTCGGATACGTTTATCTCCGTTCCGTCGTCGAATACAAGCCGCCGCCTTACCGCGTCGACCCGCCTCACCCTGCCCGTGCGGGTGACGTATGCGCCGCCCTCCTTTTTTTCGTCGGGCACGAAGTAAGTTGCCTCCACCTGCGGGCGCTCGCCTATGCGCGCAAGCAGTTCCGAAAGAGCCGCGTCGAGTTCGGCAAGCTCCGCTTCGCCCGGCTCGGGACGGTCGCAGGTCAAGCGGCGCGTTTCGTCTATCGCGTCGCCATACCCCGTTAGCGCGGCGAACGGCGCAAACTGCGCGGCGCGGTCGTGAACCGACATGTGCGGGCGCTTTGCCGACTGGTGGTGCGGCAGATTTATTATATCGTCGTACTTTCCCATATACGATTCACCTCCGTTAATTCGGGCATATATGCGGGTCAATCGGCAAAAAGTGCTTTAAGCCTTGTGCCCGCCTATCTGTTCGTTCCTGCTCTTTGCGGTGGCGCCCTCCTCCAGACTTACACCCTTTAACACGGCGTTTTTACCGTACTTTTCGCGTATTTCGAGCACCGCTTTCTGCCGCTTTTTCTCTCTTTCGTTTTCAGCTTTGAGCTCTTGCATGCGCCTGTTCTCCTCCTCATAGTCGGTAAACAGGTCGAGCTGCTCCGGCATTTCGGTGCCCGCCTCCTCCTCGCGGACGACCTTTGTCGCCGTGATATAGATGCGGCGTATGAATAATTTTTTGTTTATTATTCTGTCGAACAGCGCGAGCGCCGCGCCGCGGATAAGCCTGCCCGAGGAAGTCTTTATCTCTAAGTTGTAGGTGCCGTGCGCGTGCTTCGGTATCTTTCTGCCGTACCTGTCGGTACTGTATTCGCCCTTGTAGCCCTCGTTTTCGACGTCGTAGCCGACGGTCATCACAATCTGGTCGGTGACCAGCCCCTTTGCGACGAGGTCGAGCGCGAGCGAGTCCGCCATTTCGGTGACGACGAGCTTAGCCTTCCGGTATGTATACGGCTCCTGCAAGACCTGCCCCGAACCGAGACTGTTCGACTCGGGCTTATACGACTTTATGTCGGCAATAGTGCACGGCTCCCAGCCCCAGGCGTGGTCAATCAGCAGCTCGGCGTTTATGCCGAACATGCGGTAGAGCAAATCTTCGTTATAAATTCCCCCATCGCCGCCGAGCGAACAGCGGGCGATATCGCCCATGGTAAAGAGCCCGTGCGCTTCGAGTTTTTCGGCATACCCCCTGCCCACGCGCCAGAAATCGGTGAGCGGGCGGTGCTCCCACAGCGTGCGGCGGTAGCCCATTTCGTCGAGTTCGGCAATTCTCACGCCGTCCTCGTCTGCGGGAACATGCTTTGCAACGATGTCCATAGCCACTTTACACAGATAGAGGTTGGTGCCTATACCTGCCGTGGCCGTGATGCCCGTTTCGCGCAAAACGTGCTTTATCATCTTCATCGCGTATTCGCGCGCGGTGCAGCCCGCCGATTTTAAATAGTCGGTGACGTCTATGAACACCTCGTCTATCGAATAGACGTGAATGTCCTCGGGCGCAGCGTAGTTTAAGTATATGCTGTAAATGCGCGTGCTGTACGCCATGTAGTGCGCCATTCGCGGCGGGGCGACGATATAATCAAGTTCGAGCGAGGGGTCTGCTTTCAGCTCGGAGTCGAGGTGCGATTTGCCCGCAAACTGTTGCCGCGGCGCGTTTTTTCTGCGCGCGCGGTTGACCTCCCTCACCTTTTGCACCACCTCGAAAAGGCGCGCCCTGCCGGGGATTCCGTAGGATTTCAACGACGGCGACACGGCAAGGCAGATGGTCTTTTCCGTACGGCTCTCGTCGGCGACGACGAGGTTGGTGTCCATCGGGTCGAGCCCGCGCGCTATGCACTCCACGGAGGCGTAAAACGATTTTAAATCTATCGCGACGTACGTGCGGTTCTTCAATTTTATCGCCTCCTTATAAACATTTGTTTGATATTATTTTATCACGCGGGGAGAATTTTGTCAATGCGAAAAAGTTCAATTATTCACACAATATTTTGCGCAGATAGTGCCGCGATATCCCTGCTTTAAATCGGGTTCGTATTAATCCCTTACAGTATACAAAAAAGCCGCCCCCCCCCGGCGCGTGCGGGCGGCGTTAATAATTTTTAAGTGCGGCTGTCAGCGGGCGAAAAAATCAAAATTTACTGCATATATGCCGCAACCAATCACTTTTTTTCGTCGAACTCGCCGGCCTCTATGCGGTGGTAGAGCGCGTTTACTTTAAGGCGCATCGCCTCCGCCACCTCCTCCTTTTTCGCAGCCCCGAAATCGGAGAGAAAACACTCCTCTCCGACGACTATCAGCCGCTTTTTCTTGTGGTAGTACACGGGGCGCATGGGGATATCCTTTCCCTGCGCCTTTTTATATCCCTTTGCAACGAGCACGAACCCGGGGAAAAAGTCGGTGAGTTCGTCCTTATACCCTTCGTCGGAATTTTCGGGAAAAATCATGAGCGAGATGTCCATTCCGAGGAGTTCCACGCTCTTTTTCACCGTCCGCGCCAGCCTGCCGTCGGTATAGGTGGGCAAAAGCTTCATTCCGCGGTACACGAACTGGGAAAAGAAAGCCTCGAAAAACGCGCGGAACGACGCCATTGCGCGACCCGTGCCGTTCTTTTTGATATACAATATGTCCCTTAAATATCTGTACCTTTCTCTGTAATTTCCGAGCATCTGGCTTGCGCCCCAGTTGACGTGATATACGGGAAAGAACATGCTGTATATCATAGGCCCCATTTTGTTGGCGTGGTTGGCAAGGTACAGGCAGGGTTCGGAAAGCTCGCCGCCGAGCGTTACCGTGCGCACTTTCCGCACAAAAATGCGTAAAAGCGCCTTGAAGCAGGCGTATACGGGCTGTTTTTTGCGTGGCGGTTCGTACTCTATCCTCATTTATTCTGCGCCTCGCTCGCGCGGTAGGTTACTTCCTTGCCGTAGCAATACACGGCGAGCGTGCCGGGCCCCGTCGTCGCGCCGATTATAGGGCCTATGCCCGCGGTGATAACCTCCACTCCCTCCTCTGGCATGCGCTCCTTTACGAGCGTCTTAAGCTCCTCCGCCGCCTCTGGCGCGTCGGCATGACCTATGCAGATGCGCTGGTGCGGGTTTGAACGGTATGTTTCTTTAAAGAGGTCGGCAAGGCGCACCAGCGAATTTTTGCGCCCCTTAACCTTCTCCACCGCCACGTTCTGCCCGTCGGCATCGGAGATGATTATCGGCTTCACCTGCAAAAGTCCGCCGAAAACGGCGCTCGTAGTGCTCACCCTGCCCGCGCGCTTTAAGTAGTTTAAACTTTCGACCGTGGCGAACTGGTTTACCTCCTGTTTGTGCGCCTCTATGTACTGCGCAGTTTCGTCAATGCTCTTGCCTTCGGCGCGCAGCTCTGATGCCGTCATGCAAATCATTCCCAGCCCGAGGCAGGCGTTGCGGCTGTCTATGCAGACTATCTTGCCGTCGGGGCGCTCCTGCGCGAGGATATCGTGCGCCATTAAACTGCTCTTGTATGAATTTGAAAGGGCGGACGAACAGGCGATATACATAACGTCCTTGCCCTCGTCGAGATACTTCGAAAACGCCTCTTTGAACTCGTCGGCGTTTATCTGCGCGGTGCGCACGCGCACGCCGCCGCGCATCATATCGTAAAATTCTTTGGGCGATATCTTCTCCCAGTCGAGGCTGGCGGGAATGTCGGTATCGCCGAAAATTATGCGCATGGGGATATACTCTATCCCGTATTTTTTGCGCAGGTCGGCGTCAAGGTCGCAACAGGAATCGCTTAAAATAACGTAATCTCTCATTTTAACCCTCGTTTGAAAATTTTTATTATACCGCGTGCGCGCAGTTTAACGCCAAAACGCGCGCGCGTTTTTTATTGAAGCACTATTATAAAGTCGTACGTCTTCTGCCCGCCGTCAATCTCGTAATATTCGGCTGAGGGGAACGCACGCTCCATCTTTGCGCGGCAGCTCCCCCTCTCCTCCTTCGTCGCGTCTTTGCCGCAGAAAACTATTATAAAGTCGCGCCCGTCCGCACCCAGAATTCTGGCAAGTTTGACAGCGGCTTCCGTTTTATCGGGCGAGGCGCAGAGAATTTTTTTGTTGGTTATTGCTATGTAGTCGCCCTCGTTTACTTCCACGCCGTTCATTGCGGCGCCGCGCACCGCGCGCGCAACCGCTCCGCCCGCCGAACGGGAGACCTCGGCGTTCATGCCCGCGAAAATCTCATCGTCGTCGCCGCTCTCGCAGTCGAGCGCGGAGAGAGCGACGTAGCCCTCGCCGAGGGTGTGCGTGGGGAGAACGCGGACTTCGCAGTTTTTGCAAAGGCGCGCGGCTTCCTCCGCCGCGCCGACGACGTTTTTATCGTCGGGAAGCAGGAACACGCAGTCGGCGTTGACCGCCTCCACCGCCTCCATAAAGAGCTCCACCGACGGATTGCCGTATATATCAGAATCGATTACGATATCGGCGCCGAGCTCGCGAAAGGCGCTGCAAAGCCCCCCGCCCGCGCCTACGGCGACTATACCGTACGGCTTGTGAGCGGCGTGCCTTTTAAAGACGGGCGCGGCAGTTTCGCGGCGGCGGACTTCGCTGTGCTGAATGTTCATATTTTCTATTTTAAGCGTTAAAAATTCGCCGAACCGCTGGGCGTATTTAAGAACGCGCCACGGCTCCATTACGTGGACGTGCACCTTTACTATGCTGCCCTGCCTGAACGCAACGACGGAGTTTCCGAGCGCGTTAATATTCTTCCGGAATTCGTCCATCGAAAAGGCGCTTATATCCGTCTTTTTGTGCGTGAGGCGTAAAAGAAATTCCGTGCAGTAGCCGAAAGTGAGTTCGCTGTCCTCCGAAAAGAGAGAAATGTCGGGCGCGCCGCTTTTGATATCCTCAGACGCAGCCTCGTCGTGCGCGGCAATTTCGGCGCTCTCCCCGCGAATTGCGGCGAGAAAACCGCGGACTATGCTGAGGAGCCCCGCGCCGCCGCTGTCTACCGTGCCCGCTTCCTTTAAAACGGGAAGGAGGTCGGGAGTTTTTTCGAGCGCGAGCGCCGCCTCCCTTTCGTACAGCGAAAAATATTGCTCTATCGTGCCGCCTGCGGGGCAATTCTTTCCCGCATACTCCGCCGCAAGGCGCATGACTGTGAGTATAGTGCCCTCTACAGGGTCGGAGAGCGAGGAATACGCCTGCTCCACGCCCTTTGAAAAAGCAGCCGAAAGCGCTGCGGCGTCTGCGCGTTCCCTGCCGTAAAGCCCCTTTGCGACGCCCTCGAACATCTGCGAAAGAATTACGCCCGAATTTCCGCGCGCGCCGAGCAACATTCCGCGCGCGGCGAGCTCCGCCGCCTCTCCTATGCCGCCCGTGCAGTCCGCCGCAAGGCGTACGCCGCCCGAAAGCGTAGACACCATGTTGTCGCCCGTGTCGCCGTCGGGAATGGGAAAGACGTTCAGCTCATTGATGCGGTCGGCTTCCGACTTTAAAAAGGCAAGTCCGCCGCGGAGCATGGCCGCAAATCCGGCCCCGCCAATCTCTCTCGAATTCATATTTCTCTCCGGTATAATTTATTCAAAGCGCCAAAAAATGACGCCGCATGCGCGAAAATTGACCGATGACATAAGGTCTTGTATATTATAACACATTTTTATCGTCGTTTCAACAATAAAATCATAAAAGTGCCGCATTCCGCGCGCATACGCGCCGTATTATAAACGGTTTGTATAAACAGCACATAAATTACGGAGTAAAATTAAAAATAAACGCGGCACAACAAGGCGGCGCGGGCGGCAGAATCCTGCCACCCGCGCCCTTGTTATGGGGGGATGTATAAAAACTCAGAAAATTTAAATTGGCCCGCATATATGCCGCAACGAATGCAATTTTTAAAGGTCAGTCGGGAACGACGATGCCCTTTAAATAGCCCGCGGGTTTGTGTTCGAGAGCTTTAAACGCCTCGTTTATCTGCGAGAGCTTCCACTCGTGCGAAATAAGTTCGCGCACCCTGAACGTGCCGTTGTTTATAAGTTCGACGGCGCGGCGGAAATCGTCGTTTTCGTCCTCGCTGTGCGCAGGGTGGGCGGCAACTATTTCAAGCCCCCTGTCTATCGACTTGCGGAAGTCGAATTCGCGGCAGACGTCCTCGTGCGAGCTCATCAGCACCAGCCTGCCCCTGCCGCTGCGCTTTATCAAGTCCTGCGCGGTGTTCAGAAGGGCGGGAACGCCCGTTCCCTCCACCACCCAGTCGGCCATTCTGCCGCCCGTAATTCCGGCAATGACTTCGGCGGCGTTCTCTTTCGCGCTGTTCACAACATAAGCCGCCCCGTATTTTTTTGCCAGGGCAAGCTTTTTATCGTCGATATCAACGGCAATCAGTTTGCCCGTAAACCCTCCGCCGAGCGCCATTATAACCCACAGCCCCATGGGGCCGCAGCCCTGCACGACGCCGAAGTCGCCCGCCTCGGGACGGAGCGCGCGGAGCACCGTTATTATACATTTCTGCGGCTCGCCGAGGGCGTATTTGGGGTCTGTTCCGGGCGCGAGCTTCTGCACGGACGAGGCGGGCAGCGCCTTATACTGCGAAAATCCGCCGAAACCGCGCGCAAAGCACGACACGTTGTCGCCGACCTTTATATCCTTTACGCCGCTTCCGACCTCCGCTACCGTGCCCGCGTATTCATGCCCGAGCGGGTGGGGATAGCCGTAATAGTTGAGCTTGCCCTTCCAGAAATTGAGCTCCCAGTTGCACAGCCCGCACGAGGCGACCTTTACGAGCACGTCGCCGTCGCCGCACGTCTCCTCTATTTCGCGAATTTCAAATCTTCCGGGTTCTGCGAGAAAGGCTCTCCTTGTTTTCATTTTAAATTCCTCCTTGTACTGTAAGGGAATAAAACGAACCCGCCTTTAAATGCGCCTTTTGCATGCATTAGCGTTCTTCCTCATTGCAATACCGCAGAGAGTATTGCTGCTTCGTCATCACGCCAATTCACCGCAAAATGCGCTATTTAAAGGTGCAAAGCAATTTAAAGCGGGCAGATTGCGGCAAAATCAAGGCAAAGCCCGCAGGCAATACAACAACGTATCGACAAGGGCTTTAACGCGGATAGTGCCGTGATATCCCCGCTTTAAATCGGGTTCGTATTAATCCCTTACAGTATATTATAAAGTCTGCGGTCTTTCGCACCGCGTTTTAAGTTCTATAGTTCTGCCCTCTTCCTGCGAGCGGAGCGCGGCGCACATTACTTCGAGCACGTGCAACGCAAGCCTGCCCGAAGCGGGGTGCGCGCCTCCCTCACGTATTGCCACGGCCATTTTATAAAGTCCGAGCCCTCGGCTGTTTGCGATATATCTTTCATCGCGCAGGGGAACGGAGACCAATTCGCCGCCGCCCTGCCGCACCTGCACGCCGTGTCCTGTTTCCTTCATCGGAAGAGCGGTTATGCCGCAGAAAGTATTGGGGTCGGGGCAGATTATCGCGCCCGCGCTCCCGAAGATTTCCACGAGAGGCAGTCCCGACTGCCAGTAGGAAAAATTCATATCCCAGCTTGTCGTCAGGTTCGCAACAAGCCCGCTTTCAAAATTAAGCACGGCGCTGACGTGCGTCGCCGTTTCGCAGGGGAACTTTTCGCCCGAAGGCTTGTACCTGTACGGCCCCGCCGACTTTGCCACCGCCGCCACGCTCTTTACCGGGCCAAAGAGCGCGACAAGCGCCGTAATGTAATAGGGCCCCATATCGAACAGCGGGCCGGCGCCCTCTTTATAAAAAAAGGCGGGATTGGGGTGGAAACTTTCGGGGCCCTTGGAGAGCAGGAACGCGTTGGCAAGCACTGGCGTACCCGCCGCGCCCTCGTCGAGCAGCGCGCGGACGGTCTGATATCCGCCGCCGAGGAATGTATCGGGCGCACAGCCGATATAAAGTCCGCGTGCCTCCGCCTCACCGACCAGCTCCTCCGCCTCTGAAAATTTCGTTGCGAGCGGCTTTTCGCTGTAAACGTGTTTGCCCGCCCTTATGGCGCGCA
>ERZ1090863.1130-NODE-1131-length-12173-cov-7.425813_pt1 | contig 12173 bp, 10 predicted proteins | sample MGYA00478480_ERZ1090863 | MGnify/ENA primary metagenome ERZ1090863 (study PRJEB33644, sample SAMEA5815746) | chicken gut metagenome | biome: Chicken; feature: Gastrointestinal Tract; material: Caecum | place: Ireland | collected 2019-01-01 | study: A study of...
GCGCGCACGTGCGCGCCTGCCCTTTTAAAATTAAAAACTTATTTTTGTCGCAAGAATTTCATAGGCGTAAATTTAATACCGTCGGAAACCTGTTGCGGTGCAGTCGGGGCAAAACCCAATACACGGTAAAAATCTATGGCATAAGGAGATGAATTTACCGTATAGCAATTGTTGTCGCTGTTTTTAAGCAAAAAATTAAAGAGCGCCCTTGCAATTCCACGATTTTGATTTCGCGCATCCACAAACAGACAGCAGATATGACTTCTGTCGGCATTGACAGCCATGACGCCTTTAAGCTCGCCATCCTCAAACGCGCCGAAAAATATCATAGCCCGAATATTTTTCTCATCACTTATAAACCCCAAAAAAGATTGAACTCCCTGATCCATATAGTCCGGCGCAACAAAAAGCATAAATGTACTTTCAATTAATTTTAACGCTTCGGACAATTCATTGTATTTCAGAACCCTGATTTTTATCTGCATTCTATAATCCCAAAATATAAAAGCCGTTGTCGGCTTGCGCACATTTTAGCCAATCAAGCAAAATTTTGTAATCACATGGTTTTTGCTCTTCAATTTTGTTAATTATTGATCTTGTTTGAGTAGCGTTATAATAATTTATTCCAAACATATCAATATTTTTCAAACCGACTTTATAATTGCTTTTGCCAAAAATTTCGCCGTACTCGCTATAAAATAAATGCATATCGTCGACACAAATGTAAATTGAATCATCGCGCCAATGCTCAACTGTATTTTTAGCAAATAAGTTTTTTACCGACGCGCCTTTATGTATGCAATATTGCAATTCCAGATACGAAGTTGAACCGAAAGTTTTTCTCTGTTTGTCTGTAATAAACATTGCTATTCAATATGCAGCACAAAAAATTTCAAATACTGCGTTTCTTCGGCGCAGAGTAGCGAAGGGTGATCGGGTGCCTGCGTTTTTACCTCGACCGAGCGCACGATTCTGCCCGATTGCCGCGCCGCCTCTATCAGCATTTTTTCAAACAGAGGCATAGTCATGTAGTGCGAGCACGAGCAGGTTATCAGAAATCCGCCGCTTTTTACAATTTTCATCGCCGTCGCGTTGATATCGCGGTAACCGCGGTAGGCGTCCTTTACCTGGTCGGCGCTCTTGCAGAAAGCAGGAGGGTCGAGAATTACCACGTCGAACTGTTTTTTCTGCTGTCTGAAATCGCGCAGCACCTCGAATACATCGCCGCACAGCGTTGTAATATTTTTAAACCCGTTGAGAGTTGCGTTATCCTCGACATTTTTAAGCGCGAATTGCGAAATGTCACACGCCGTAACGTGCTTTGCGACTGTCGCGGCGTTGAGCGAAAAACCGCCGCTGTTACAGAAGCAGTCGAGCACTTCATCCGCGCCCTTGCAGTACCTGCGCAAGGCAAATCTGTTCTCTTTCTGATCGAGGAAATAGCCCGTTTTTTGCCCGTTTTTGACGTCAACGAGCATTTTTATGCCGTTTTCGCGTATTTCGACATAGTCGTCGATATTGCCGTAGAGCAGCCCTTTGACCTCTGGCAAGCCCTCCTTTTTGCGCACGGCGACGTCGCTGCGCTCATAGATTCCTGAGGGCGAAAAAAGTTCTTTAAGACATTCGACAATCATGCCTTTGCGCATGTCGATTCCGAGCGATAAACACTGAATGACAAGCACGTCGCCGTACCTGTCGACAATGAGCGCAGGGAGATCGTCCGCCTCGGCAAACACCATGCGGTAACAATTGTCATAGCCCAGCTTTTTGCGGTAATCGTCGGCGGCTTTGATGCGGTTCAAATACAACTGCTTGCCGTCGTCCTCGCTGCCGCGTATAAAAATGCGCACTAATATTTTAGAGGCGTGATTGATGTACCCTTTGCCTATAAACCTGCCGTCGTGCGAAAAAACGGTCGCCAGCGACCCGTTTTTATCCTTATTTTCTATGCGCGAAACTTCGTTGGCATAAACCCAACTGTGTCCGGCAACAATGCGCTTTTCTTCATTTTTTTTGAGATATAACTCGTAACCCATAATTTAATTGTATCAAACACTGCGAATAATTGCAAACGAATTGAATTACGATTGATTTTTTGTGCCGCATTTGGTATAATTTTCCCATGAGAAAATTATTTAAATATCTTAAACACTACAAGTTAGAGAGCGTGCTCGCGCCGTTTTTCAAACTGCTCGAAGCAACATTCGAACTTATAGTGCCGCTGATAGTCGCCTCGATCGTCGACGACGGCGTAAAGGGAGGGCGGGGAGCGAGCTACGTAGTTTACATGTGTCTGCTGCTCGTCGCGCTCGGCGTAGTCGGACTGATAAGTTCGGTGACGGCGCAGTACTTCGCAGCCAAAAGTGCTGTCGGTTTTGCAAAAGAACTGAGGAGCGACCTGTTCAAAAAGATGCAGTCGCTTTCGTATTCCCAGATAGACAAAATAGGCACTTCGCGAATGATAACACGCATGACGAGCGACGTAAATCAGATTCAGTCGGGCGTCAACCTCGTGCTGAGGCTATTTATGCGCTCGCCGTTCATTGTTTTCGGCGCAATGATAATGGCATTCGTCATAAGCATTTCTGTCGGCCGGGTATTTGCCATAACAATTGCAATCTTATGCGTAGTCGTCTTCGGTATAATGCTCATAACCATTCCACTGTACAAAAAATCGCAGGCTAACCTTGACAAAGTTACGGCTTCCACCCGCCAGACGCTCGTCGGCGTGAGGGTGCTGCGGGCATTCTGCAAAGAGAAAGAGGAAGTTGACGACTTCAACAAAAAGAACGGCGCGCTGTGCGCGTCGCAGAAATTTGTAGGGCTCATTTCTGCACTCATGAATCCGCTGACTTACGCCATTATCAATGTAGGCACGATCGTTCTCGTTTATGTCGGCGGACTTGAAGTTAACTCCGGCGCGCTCTCACAGGGCGACGTAATAGCGCTCTACAACTACATGGCGCTCATTCTCGTCGAGCTCATAAAGCTCGCAAACCTCATAATAACCGTCACAAAATCTTTCGCATGTGCGGGGAGGGTGAGCGAAATTTTCGAAATGCCTTCCGAGGTCTCGTGCGGCGCTGAAAATATTGAAAACGCGCCCCATGCGGGAGAGCATTTTATTGAATTTAAAAACGTGTGCGCCCGCTATTCGGGCGGCGCGAACGCGCTCACCGATATAAGTTTTACCGTCGAAAAAGGACAAACCGTCGGAGTCATAGGCGGCACCGGCTCGGGGAAGACAACCCTCGTTAACCTCATTCCCCATTTTTATGAGGCGAGCGAAGGCGCAGTCTGCGTGGAAGGCGACAACGTCAATGAGCTCGGCGACGAAAAATTGAGAAGCATGTGCGGAATAGTACCGCAAAAAGCCGTACTTTTCAGGGGAACGATACGACAGAATATGCAGTGGGGCAAACCCGACGCAACCGACGACCAGATTTTAAGCGCGATAGACTGCGCTTGCGCGGCGGACGTCGTCGCTTCAAAGGACGGAGGACTGGACGCCTACGTTGAACAGGGCGGCAAGAATTTTTCGGGCGGGCAACGGCAGAGGCTGACTATCGCCCGCGCGCTCGTAAAACGCCCAGAAATATTGATACTTGACGACAGCGCGTCGGCTCTCGACTACGCTACCGATGCAAGGCTGCGCGCAAATCTGCGCAAGCTCGATTATGCCCCCACGGTGTTTATTGTTTCCCAGCGCACGAGTTCGATACGCAACGCCGATAAGATTATAGTACTCGACGACGGAAAAATAGCCGGCATGGGCACCCACGAGCAATTGCTCGAAAGCTGTCAGCTTTACCGTGAAATTCACTATTCGCAATACGAAAAGGAGGGAGCATAACATGGCGGCACTCTCCAAAAAAGACGTCTACAATCGCGTATTGAAACAAATCAAACCCTATCGCGCGCTCGTGATAACAACGATATTCCTCGCGCTCATAACCGTCGCGGGCAACCTGTGGGCGCCCATAATATTCGGGGATATTATCGACCTCATCATTTCGCCCGGCAACGTCGATTTTTCCGCAATGGGGTTGAAATTCGCCCTGCTCGGCGGAGTTATCGCGGCGACCTGCGTGGCGCAGTGGCTGATGAACATCATAAACAACCGCATTACTTACGAAGTCGTGCGCGATATTCGCGCGCAGGCATTCGCGCACTTGCAGGTTCTTCCCCTTAAATTTATAGACAGTCATTCCTACGGCGACATCGTCAGCCGCAACATAGCCGACGTAGACCAGTTTGCCGACGGACTATTAATGGGATTCACGCAACTCTTTACGGGCGTTCTCACCATCCTCGGCACGCTCATCCTGATGTTTACGCTCAACTGGATAATCGCGCTCATCGTATTTTTCATAACGCCACTCTCTTTATTTGTCGCCCGCTTTATCGCCACGCGCACATATTCGCTTTTCATACAGACATCGCGCATACGAGGCGAACAGACGGCATTTGTAGAAGAGATGATAGACAACTTAAAGGTGGTGCAGGCTTTCAACCGCGAGGACGAAAACCAGACTCAATTCGATGAAATTAACGAAAATCTGACAAAAGCCTCGCTCAAATCTATTTTCTATTCTTCGCTCACCAACCCGTGCACACGCTTTGTCAACAGCGTAATCTACGCCGCCGTGGCGCTCTCGGGCGCGCTCACACTCATTTTCCCTTCGGCACTGCCCATTGTCTTTTCGCCGGGCAAACTCACGACCCTTTTAAGTTATTCAAACCAGTACACCAAGCCATTCAACGAGATATCGGGCGTAATAACCGAATTGCAGAACGCCGTGGCTTGCGCGGCGAGAATTTACGAGCTTATCGACGAGCCCGCGCAGCAGCCCGATGCGCCAGACGCGCAGGAACTCGAAAACGTAAAGGGCGACGTCGCATTCGAGGGCGTGACGTTCTCTTACGACCCCGAAAAACCGCTTATACGCGACCTCAACATAAAAGCCCTCGCGGGGCAGAGGGTGGCAATAGTCGGACCGACGGGGTGCGGCAAGACGACGCTAATCAACCTTTTGATGAGGTTCTACGATCCGCAGGGCGGAGCAATTACCGTCGACGGTAAAGACGTGCGCTCTGTCACGCGATATTCCCTGCGCCGCAACTACGGAATGGTTTTGCAGGACACGTGGCTCAAAAGCGGAACCGTGCGCGACAATATAACTATCGGCGCGCCAAATGCAACCGACGAACAGGTTATCGCCGCAGCAAAAGCGACCCATGCCCATAATTTTATAATGCAGCTTGAAAAGGGCTACGATACAGTCATCGGCGAGGATGGAGGAAGCCTTTCGCAGGGGCAGAAACAGCTTCTGTGCATAACGCGAATAATGCTCTGCCTGCCGCCCGTGCTCATTCTCGACGAGGCTACATCTTCGATAGACACCCGCACGGAAATGCGCATACAAAGGGCGTTTGCAAAGCTCATGCAGGGCAGAACAAGCTTTATCGTCGCCCACAGGCTTTCGACAATTAAGGAAGCCGATATTATACTCGTCATGAAAGACGGCAATATTATAGAACAGGGCAACCACGAGCAACTCATACAAAAACAAGGATTCTATTACCAATTATATAACAGCCAATTCGCAAAATAAACGGAGGAAAGAATGTTACAGGTAAACAACGTATCTCTGCAATACGGCAGCAAAAAACTGTTCGAGGACGTAAATTTAAAATTCACAAAAGGCAACTGCTACGGCATAATAGGCGCAAACGGAGCGGGCAAATCTACCTTTTTGAAGATACTCAGCGGCGAAATCGAACCCAACAAGGGCGACGTCACTATGGACAAGACTGAAAGAATGTCTGTCCTTCAACAGAACCAGAACGCGTTCGACAACGTAACCGTGCTGCGCGCCGTCATGCTCGGTCACAAGCGCCTCGTCGAAGTCATGGACGAAAAGGAGGCGCTGTATGCAAAGCCCGATTTCAGCGAAAAGGACGGCAACCGCGCAGCCGACCTCGAAGCAGAATTTGCCGAACTCGGCGGCTGGGAGGCAGAGTACGAGGCGCAGACCCTTCTTACAGCCCTCGGTATAGGGGAGGAATGTTATGACATGCTCATGGCAGACCTCGATGCAAAGCGCAAGGTAAAGGTGCTGCTCGCCCAAGCGCTCTTCGGCAACCCCGACATACTGCTTCTGGACGAGCCGACCAACAACCTCGACATAAAGACAGTGCGTTGGCTTGAAAATTATCTGCTCGACTTTGAAAATACGATAATAATCGTATCGCACAACCGCCACTTCCTCAACAAAGTGTGCACGCACATCTGCGACGTAGATTACGGCAAAATCAATATGATGCCGGGCAACTACGATTTCTGGTACGAAACCAGCCAGTTGCTCGCGCGCCAACAGAGGGACATAAACAAAAAGAACGAACAGAGGGCAAAGGAATTGCAGGAATTCATAGCGCGATTCTCTGCAAACGCTTCAAAATCGCGCCAGGCGACTTCGAGAAAGAAGGAGCTTGAAAAACTGACGATAAGCGACTTTAAACCCTCGCTCCGCAAATATCCCTATATCGACTTCAAGTTCGAAAAGGAAATAGGCAACGACATCTTAATGGTGGAGGGGCTAACCAAAGAGGGGTACTTCTCAGACATCTCTTTCACCGTGCAGAAGAACGAAAAAATAGGCATCGTCAGCGACAAATCGACGACCATTTCTATGCTTTACGACGTCCTTACGGGAAAGGTTCAACCCGACTCCGGCGTGATAAGGTGGGGCAAGACCATTTCGCTTTCGTACTTCCCCGAAAATAACAACGAATTTTTCCAAGGATGCGAACTCAACCTCGTCGAATGGCTCAGCCAGTATTCGTCCGACCACTACGAAGAGTATCTGCGCAGCTGGCTGGGAAGAATGCTCTTTTCTGGCGAAGAGGCTTTAAAGCAGGCAAAGGTGCTTTCGGGCGGCGAAAAGGTGAGGTGCATGCTCGCAAAAATGATGCTCGAAGGCGGCAACTTCCTTATTTTTGACGAGCCGACAAACCACCTCGACCTTGAATCGATAACCGCTCTCAACAACGGAATGAAAAATTTCAAGGGCTGTATGCTGTTCACCTCCCACGACCAGGAACTCATGAATACCGTCGCAAACAGAATAATCGAAATAAACGGAACCAAGACATTCGACAAAAATGTGACGTATGATGAGTACCTCGACATAATCACCGCGGACTGATTCTACTTTTTTCGACAAAATAAAATATTTTTGTACAAAAATAGTTACAATATTGTAGATATTATTTTACAAATTCGCTTTACTTTTACAAAATTGCGTAATATAATTTATTTACCAAATATAAATACGGAGCGAATTATATATGAAAAGCATCAATATTGTAATTTTGGACAGCAGCGAAGATTTTTTAACCCAATTAAAGAGCTATTTCGACCAAAGCGAAGAGTTTAACGTTTGCGGAGCAAGCGGCAACGGCAGTGTAGGCATCAGCCTCATCAACCAGTTCAAACCCGAAGTAGTCGTGCTCAATCTCGTTCTCAGCGGCACCGACGGTCTGGGCGTCATGGATTATATAAAGCAAAATAAACTGCCGTGCTCTGTAATAGTCGTTTCAAATTTCGGCGACGACAAAATAATAAATACCGCAATCGCTCGCGGGGCAAGGTATTATTTTGTAAAGCCCGTCTCGGCTGAAAACATTGCCATGCGCATAACCGACATACTCAGCCAGAAGTCGCCGTCGTACAACGCTTCGCCCGAAGTGCGCGACAAACGCCGCGCCGCATCGATCGACGAAAAGATTAGCAATATTTTTATTTCGATAGGCATTCCGCCCCACATCAAAGGCTATCAATACCTGCGCGAGGGCATAAAGATGGCTATCGAGAACCCCGCGATCATTAACAGCGTCACAAAAGAACTTTATCCCGAAATCGGCAAAAAGTTTTCCACTACGGCGAGCAAAGTCGAAAGGGCGATACGCCACGCTATAGAAGTTGCTTGGAACAGGGGAAGAGTGGACGCAATAAACGCCATATTCGGCGTAAGGGTGTACATAGGCAGCGAACGCCCCACAAACTCAGAATTTATTGCACTCGTCGCCGATAAACTCATACTTGAAGACCTTATGTGATTAAAAAGCGTTCTTAAACTCCCCGCCGCCTGAAAATTTCAGGCGGCGGGGAGTTTAAATATTCGGGGCGACTATTAATCTTTTAATTGCAAAACGACCTTGACATTGCAAAGCCGCTCGGCTATAATATCAGTATAACGCTTTCAACACGAATTTAGCGCAAAAAAATTTGCAGTGAATAAAATTCACTGCAAAAAAGATGGTGCCGCTGACCGGGGTCGAACCGGTATGGTATCGCTACCACTGGATTTTGAGTCCAGCGCGTCTGCCAATTCCACCACAGCGGCATATCTTTAAATATTATATTATATCGACAAATAAAAATCAAGCAATTTTAATTTATTTTATGGACAAACTGGTATTAATTGACGGCAACAGCCTTTTGAACCGCGCTTTTTACGCGACGCCCGTATTCACAACCAAAGACGGTCAACCGACAAACGCCATATTCGGCTTTGTCAAACTCATGCTGAAAATCATAAGCGACATCAAGCCCGAATACATGGCGGTGGCCTTCGACCTCAAAGCGCCCACTTTCAGGCATAACATGTACGAAGGCTACAAAGCCACGCGAAAGCCCATGCCGCCCGAGCTCGCGGCGCAGGTCGAACCACTCAAAAGCCTGCTTTCGGCAATGAACGTCGCCATATTCGAAAAAGAGGGAATAGAGGCGGACGACATCATAGGAACGCTCTCGGCACGCTTCGACGTGCACAGCTTCATCTACACGGGCGACAGGGACAGCTATCAGCTTGTAGACGATAAAACCGACGTTTACTTTACAAAAAGGGGCGTAAGCGACCTGTTGAAGCTCGACATCTCCAATTTCCATAACGAAGTAGGCGTCGACCCCATACAGATAATCGACCTAAAAGCGCTTATGGGCGACAAGTCCGACAACATCCCCGGCGTGCCGGGAATAGGCGAAAAGACGGCTTTAAACCTCGTTACGACATACGGCTCGCTCGACGGCGTTTATGAAAATATAGACCTGATTAAAGGGGCAACGCGCGAAAAATTAATTGCTGGAAAGGACAATGCATACCTTTCGTATAAACTCGCGACGATAGACAGGAATTGCGACATACCCGCCGACCTTGACAATTGCAGGGTTGCTTCTAAGTATTCGCAGGAAGTAAAGGATATTTTTACCAAATTTGAATTTAAGAGTCTTCTTTCCCTCGATATCTTCAATGAAGAGAGCGGTGCAGTACAGACCGCAAAAATACAATACCCTCCCAAAGAAAGATTACAGACGGAGAAGGCGCTTGACGCATTGTGCGGAAAATCGTGCGATTATTTTATCGATTGCGACGGCAGTCCCGTTAAAATTTATGCCGACGGCATACAATATGAATGCAGCATAAGCAACGACCTTACGGGAGAAATCTCGCGCGAAAAATTCTCGGAGGCGATAAATAAAATACTTGCAAATATAAATGCGTCCGTCACGGTTTACGACCTTAAAAAATTTCTTCACTTCATTTCATACGAAGGGGAAGAGCCTCAATGCAAAACTGACGATATCTCCGTTATGAAATATATAGCCGATTTTTTTGATTCCAGCCAGAATATTGCGCAGATTTGCGATTACTACGGCTACGAAAAAGAGTATTCGGCATTTATATTAAGTACTATTCGTGACATATATTATCAGAAATTTGACGATTTATCAAAAAAGCTCTATGAAGAGATAGAAAAACCTCTCATATTTGTGCTCTTCGACATGGAGCGCACGGGCGTTAAAGTGGATATAAACGCTTTAAACGAGTTCTCTGCGATTTACAGCGCAAAGTTAAGCGAACTGACTAAGCTTATATATGACGCCTGCGGCTGCCAATTCAATATAAATTCGCCGTCACAGCTCGGTCAGGTGCTGTTTGAAAAACTCGGCCTTAAATCGGGAAAGAAAAACAAAAGCGGAAAATATTCTACAAGTGCAGAAATACTTGAAAAACTCGCCGACGAAAGCCCGATTGTCAGACTTATTCTCAGTTACAGGCAGTATCAGAAGCTATATTCGACGTACGTGGAAGGTTTCCGCCCGCTTATCGACGGTGTGACGGGACTTGTTCACACGACTTATAACCAGACAGTTACGACGACGGGCAGACTGTCGAGCGCCAATCCCAATCTTCAAAATATTCCCATCCGTGAAGAAGAGGGCAGGGAACTCAGAAAACTTTTTGTTCCGAGAATGGGCAACATCTTTATCGATGCCGACTATTCGCAGATTGAATTGCGTCTTTTAGCCCATTTTTCAGGCTGCAAAGAATTGATTGAGGCTTACAACGAAGGAAAGGACATTCACGCCGTAACCGCCTCGCAGGTTTTCGGCGTTCCTTTGGAGCAGGTTACCCATAAAATGCGCTCGCAGGCAAAGGCTGTAAACTTCGGAATAATTTATGGCATCAGCGATTTCGGACTGGCAAAAAACCTTGATATTCCGGTAAAAACCGCACGCGAGTATATAGATAATTATTTCAAAACTTATAGCGCAGTCAAAGATTACATGAATTCAAACGTTGAATTTGCCAAAAAGAATGGCTATGTCGCCACATTGACCGGCAGAAAACGCTATATCCGCGAAATTAATTCAAGCAATTACAACATCAGGCAATTCGGTGAACGCGCAGCAATGAATATGCCTTTACAGGGATCGAGCGCGGACATAATAAAAATTGCCATGATTAACGTCGTAAAAGCGCTCAAAAAAGAGGGATTGAAAGCGCGCCTCATATTGCAGGTTCACGACGAACTCGTGCTCGACTGCCCCGAAAGCGAACAAGAGCGCGCTGCGCAAATTTTGAAATACGAAATGGAAAACGCCGTAAAACTCAACGTTCCGTTGAGCGTCGAAGTTCAAACGGGCAAAAACTGGTATGAAGCAAAATAAAAAAATTGCCGTGACCGGCGGCATCGGCAGCGGCAAATCCACAGCTATGAAAATGATAAAAGAGCACGGTTTTGCCGTATTTTCCTGTGACGAAGTATATGCCGACCTCGTCAAAGACAAACGCTTTTTAAAAAAATTATGCGATATATTCGGCGACATTGTGACCCCCGAAGGGCAGTTAGACAGAAAAAAACTTGCAACGATAGTGTTTTCAGACAAAAATGCGCTTGAAAAACTCAATGCATTCACCCATCCCGAAATTTACAGAGAGCTTTTCTGGCGCGCCAAAAACGAAAGCGGCACATGTTTTTTTGAAGTTCCGCTACTGTTTGAGGATGGCGCGCAGGATAAATTTGACTGCGTACTTATTATAGAACGCGACAACGATAAAAGAATAGACGGCATTATTATTCGCGACAAACTCAGCAGGGAAGAAGTCATAAAGCGCATAAACAATCAATTAAACTATGATAACAATGATTTTGCGAAGTACTATGTTATATATAATAACGGCGATTTACAGCAATTACAAAAAGAGATAGACCACTTTTTATTAACAAAAGGACTGATATGAACATACAACTCAGATATTTTGAATACGGCGATGAACAGGATATAGTCGATATAATCAACGATGAGGACGTGCAACGCTACCTTAATTTATCAATTTTGCCTTACGAAACTGAGGATGCCGAAAATTTTATAGAATACGCAAAAAGAAACTATATTTCAGGCGGCGAGCAATGTTTTGCCATAACACTCGATGACAAAGTTATCGGCTCGATTTCTTATTTGTTGCAATCCGGCTGCCATGCCTGCTCCGCATCAATAGGATATTACATCGGTAAAAAATATTGGGGGAGAGGCATAGTGCCGAAAGCTGTCGATATAATTATAGAAAAAATATTCGATAATCCCTCAATCTGTCGCATTTATGCCGAAATTTTTGCTAAAAACACCGCTTCGGCAAGAGTGCTTGAAAAATGCGGATTTACATATGAAGGGTATTTGCGCAACGCCCTAACAAAAAACGGCGAAGTGTTTGATGCAAAATTATATTCGTTTGTCAGGGATTATCTTTATCGCTGACCAAACTTAAATCGCGCGGCGGGTACAATAATTTTTTATACCCCCGGGGGTTTTTTTTATGGTTTAT
>ERZ1090863.1133-NODE-1134-length-12126-cov-8.793555_pt1 | contig 12126 bp, 12 predicted proteins | sample MGYA00478480_ERZ1090863 | MGnify/ENA primary metagenome ERZ1090863 (study PRJEB33644, sample SAMEA5815746) | chicken gut metagenome | biome: Chicken; feature: Gastrointestinal Tract; material: Caecum | place: Ireland | collected 2019-01-01 | study: A study of...
AAAAAAAAAAAAAACCAAAAAAAAAAAAAAGAATTTTTAAAAAATAAAAAATTTTAAAAACGCCCGGGCAATCCCGCCTTTTTTTTTTGCCTTTTACCCAAAAATACATGGGGGGCGGGGCTTTTTACGCGGCGCCCCGTCCATTCAATGCAGCATATATGCAGGTTTATCACAGACCGAGATTGCAGTCTGCGAGGATGACGTATGTATTTTCAAGACCGCTGGAGGGGCGCTCGAAAAACGCCGTCACGCGGCAGATCCTTTCGGGCGAGGCGCAGTCGTCGCACTCGCCGAGGTCGGCGCACGGAGTGTGCAGTCCCAGTCTTTTTGCATTTGCACCCGCGCACTCGGCGGAGCGTATGCGCATGACCGCTTCGCGCCCGTCTCCGACGACTTTATTTTTGCCTATTATTAAAATTGCGTTTTTGGGCCCGAACGACAGGGCGGAAATGCGATTACCCGAGCCGTCGGTAAGGAATATTATGCCGTCAGCCGTTACGGCGTTGGCTGAGCAGACGTAAAAATCGGCGCGCGCCGCCTGAATTTTTGCCGCCGCACCGTCGCGCCAGTGCCAGAAAACGGCGTTGCCGCGCTGTTTGAGTTCGTCGTACAGCTTTATCTGTTCGACCGAAAGACTGCCGCCTATGCCGACGGAGCAACTGCCTATTATGCCGAGGGCGGTTGTGAGCGCTTCGTGCGCGCCCGGCACTATGCAACTTTTAAAGCCGCGCCTGTTGAGATTTTGATTTACGAATTCAAGATTTTCCATACTTCTATTTTAGCACCCTTTCTGCGCGCCGTCAAGAGATGAAATGCAAAACACGAAATTTCGCCCGCCGCCGCTATCGGCGCGACGACTTCGCAGCAAATTTTGTCAGCAGCGCCTACGGGCGCACCCAGACAGAATGGCAGGCAGACGGCAAAGAGAGCCGCACACAGCATGAACGCCGCCGTACGCGCCGAAATCCGCGCACGACACACCCAAAGATAGGCGGGGCGGACGAGCGACAGTGCTGAGACAAACGCCGTGAGCGTCAGAGAAATGTAGAATATACTGCCGAAAAGTCCGCATATATGCGCGTTTGAAAATGCGGCAGACAGCGCCGCGGGATAGAGCGAAAGGGCGTTTTGCAGGGCGCTGCCGCCCAACCCGTCAAGGCAGCCCGCGCCGCCTGCGAGGGTTATTGTTGCCACGGCAGCGAGCAGCCCTCCGCCGAGATTGGCGCCGCAGACTATCGCCGCCGCGCGGACTGGCGAAAGAGAGCGCGGCATCTCTGCGGCAAAAGCGGGCATTACCCCGGCGGCGAGCGAGAGCGAAAGCAATGCCTGCCCCACCGCCGCCAGCCACACCTGCGGTGAAATGAGAAGGAAAGCGTTCAGAGCAAACGCCTCCGCGAGCACTTTTGCGCAGTTGGAATACATGAGCCCGCGCGCGGCGAGCACGGCAAAGAGAACCGCCTGAAAAATTACAGCCGCGCGAGCGACGCGCGCACGCGTGCGCGCATTTCTGCACACAAAAAACGCGAGCGCGATAAAGGCGAGCGCGGCGATAAAGGGCGTTATCTGCGGCATATCCGCCGTCAAACCGTAATTGACCTGCGAATAAAAAATGCATGCGCGCAGGGCGAGAATGGCAATGACGGCGCCGTAACAGGCGCACATGGCGGCAGAATTTATTGCCGACAGCCCGCCGACAGCCCCGCCGTATGGACAGATTTGCTTTAACGGAAACAGGCTTTTGCTACTTGCGCCGAGGGCAAATTCCGCCGCGAGAAGAGGCGCCCCCGCAAAGACAATGACCGCAATATATGCCGCGACGAACGCGCCGCCGTAACTTAAACACAGGGCGGGAAAGCGCATTATTCCGCCTAAGCCGAACGCCGCGCCGGTTGCCGTATATATAAAATTTTTTGACTGTTTATCCACATTCTATTTATACTGTGCGGCGAGCATTAAAATGCCGTCAGGCATTTTATTGTTCTTTTTGCGCCGGTTGCCGTATATATAAAATTTTTTGACTGTTTATCCACATTCTATTTATACTGTGCGGCGAGCATTAAAATGCTCGCCGCTTTTATTCCGACAGCCGCCAGCCACTCTGTCATTTCGACTAAGCCAAACACAGTTTGGCGCATGGAGAAATCTATCTGTAAAGCAAATTACGCAGCGTTATTTCCCGTCGCTACGCTCCGAGATATTTCGGATATCGCTCAACTTGCAATACGCAGATGCGCGATATTTATTTAAAAATCTACCCTTCCGTCACCCTTCGGGGTGCCACCTCCCCTAAGCAAGGGGAGGCTTGATATTGATGGATTTCTCCGCTCGCTGTCGCTCGGTCGAAATGACAGTTTGACTATTAAGTCATAAAAAAGCGCGGGCAAATGCCCGCGCTTTAATTTTATCAACTGTTTTATGCGCTTAAATACCCCTCTTCGTATCGCTGAAATAGAAGAGAGCGACGGTGCCCGGCCCCGTGTGCGAGCCGATTACCGTGCCGATATTTTCAATTAACACCTTGCCGTTGAGCTTGGAAAAACCTGCCTCGACGAGAGCCGCAAGCTCTTCCGCATCCGACTTTACGAGCGAATTGCAGATATAGCACTTGCCACTGTAATCTACTCCGTTTACGGCCTGGGCGGTCATCTGGTCGTAAAGCTCCTTTATCGCCTTCTTTTTGCCCGTCACCTTTTTGCGGATGATGAGCTTGCCCTCGCAGTTTACGTCCATTACGGGGCAGATCTTTAAAAGGGTGCCGATTGCCGCCGCAGGCCCGGAAATTCTGCCGCCGCGCTTGAAGTGCTGCAAATTTGTGGAGAAAAACCAATGTCTTACGCGCAGTTTGTTGTCCTCTACCCACGCCGCGAGCTCTTCAAGCCCCATGCCGCCCGCTTTGAGCTCTGCCGCCTTATCTACGAGCAGACCATAGCCGGACGACGCGCAGAGGGAATCGACGACGATGACTTTGCGGTTGGGATAGTGCTTTGCAATTTCTTCCTGAGCGGTCAGCGCCGACTGATAACCGCCCGAAAGTCCCGACGAAAATTCTATGTGAAGGATGTCGTATCCTTCGCTGAGTATGGGCGACCAGAGTTCGATGAGTTCCTCGGGCGTGACCTGCGAGGTCGTGGGCATTGCGCCCGCCTGTATCATGCCGTAAAACTGCTCGGGCGTGGACGAAACAAAAAGGTCGTCCTTGTGGTCGACGCCGTCCAGAATATAATGGTATTTGGCAAAAGCAACGTCTATCGAAGCGAGATGCTCCGCCGTAAGGTCGCAGGTGGAGCAGCAGGTTATTTTATAATCTTTCATGAAAAACCTCCCGATAAAGTGCGCGCCCGCACCACAGGCGCGGCTGAATAAATTAAATTCAGTTCAGATTGTAACCCAAAAATGTTGAACTGTCAACAATCTGCCGTTCAAGAATATTCTACATTTAAAATAAACGCTCTACGGGCAAAAAAATCCACTCTACCGACAGTAGAGTGGGAAATTTTGACTTTTTATAACATGGATGCAAGAATGGCGAGATTGGCGGCGACGTCGATATTTATGACCTTTACGCCGTCGCAGGCGGTTATCTGCGCCGGCGCGAAATTGAGTATCGCCTTTATTCCCGCTTTTTTTAAAAGCTCTGCCGTCTGCTGCGCCGCAGATGCGGGAACGGCGATTATGGCGAGCACCGCGCCGTACTTTTTACAGCCTTCCTGTAACTGTTCGACCGACAATATGGGCTTTCCTCCCACCTCCGTACCTATTTTTTCGGGATCGGTGTCAAAAGCGCAGGCGAGCTCTATGCCGTAGTTTTTGAAGCCGCCGTAGCACAGAAGCGCCCTTCCGAGTCCGCCCGCGCCGACTATCACGGCGCTCTTTGCATCGTTAACGCACAAAAAGTTTTCGAGGGCGGAAATGAGTTCGACGCGTGGATAGCCGACTTTGGGTCTGCCTGCGCACCCCGTATACGCGAGGTCTTTGCGGACGAGAACTTCACCCAAACCCAGCGCCTGTGCTATCGCGCCCGAAGAGATGAAATTGTAATTGCCGTCGTCGGGCAGAGTGCGCAGATAGTTGAGATACACCGGCATTCTCTGCAACGAAAATTCGGGTATGTCCTTGTTCATAATCATTCCCCTCCCTTATTTGAAATATCAGTCGAGGCAGAGCGCGGCGGCGCCCATTGCGCCTGCACTATTGCCCAGCGAAGCGGGCACGACGAGCACCTTTGCGTAGTCGTTGCCGCCGAAAATTTCCTTGTCCATTATCTTTTGCAAGGGCTTGGTAAGGCGCTCGCCCTGAGCGGCGACGCCGCCGCCGAGCATTATTACTTCGGGGCGGAAAATGTTGGCGAGATTAATGAGTCCGCACGCGAGGTACTTTATGTACCAGTCGACAACTTCTTTTGCCGTGCGGTCTACGTTCATAAACTCGAACGCCGTTTTGCCCGTGCACGTGTCAGAGGTATATTTGCCCCACATTGCCGAACCCGCGTCCTCTTCCATAGCATGTTTTGTATAGCGGGTGAGCGCGGAAGCCGAGGAATATCTTTCAAAGCATCCCCTTCTGCCGCAGGTGCACATTTCGCCATGGCGCTCTATGACCATATGACCTATCTCGGTGCCGGCGGAAGAGCCGCCTTCATAGAGTTTGCCGTCGATTATGATGCCGCCGCCGACGCCCGTGCCGAGCGTGACGAGGATGGAATTTTTAAAGTTTTTACCGGCGCCGAAACGCGCTTCGCCGAGCGCTGCGGCGTTTGCGTCGTTTGTCACCTTTACAGGCACGCCGAGGCGCTTTGCAAGCTCGTCGCCGAGAGGAAAATTACTCAGACCGAGATTTCCGGCGAATTTGACCACCCCCCGCGAACTTTCGATCATGCCGGGACAGCCGACGCCGACGCCGGAGAGCTGGCCTTTGATTTTGCTCTGCAATTTTTCGCTGAGCGCGGCGATATTGTCGCACATGGCATAGCCGCCGTTTTCGCAACCCGTATCGCATTTATCCTCTGCAAGGAGGTTTCCTTCGGCGGTCATACATGCGCCCTTTACGAACGTGCCGCCGATGTCTAAACCGAGATAGTATTCCATAAATAACCTGCCTTACGGAAGAGGTAATGTCCCTCCCCCATCATATCGTTATAATTCTACTTAATATTTTAGTACAAATAACAGCATATGTCAATCCCAAACGGCAAAAAAGCGAGCGCGCGAAAAAATTTTCGCGCGCCCGCAGCGCATATGCCATTATTTTGTACCCGTCGAGCCAAAACCGCCCGCTCCGCGCTCGGTGCCGGAAAGTTCTTCCGCCTCCTCGAACTGCGCCGTTACATAGGGCGCGATGACGAGCTGTGCTATGCGTTCCCCGCGCGACACCGTCTGCGCCGTCTCGCCGTGGTTGTGCAGGGCGACTTTTACCTCGCCGCGGTAATCGCAGTCGACCACGCCCACTTTATTGGCGGGGGCAAGTCCCTTTTTGGAGGCAAGTCCGCTGCGCGCATAAATAAATCCCGCATAGCCCTCGGGCAGTTCCATGGCAAATCCTGTGGGAATCATCGCCGTTTTGTGCGGTTCGATCGTGACGTCGCCGTCCGTACAGGCGAACAGATCGGCGCCCGCGGCATACGAACTGCCGTAGACGGGAAGTTTTGCATCGGGGTTAAGCTTTTTGATTTGTACTTTCATAAAATATCCTGTGTAAAAAATTTTATTGTCTGCCGGCAACTATTTATTGCCCTTGTTCTTCATATAGACGAGCAGGAGATTGCCGTCCTCTTTTTCCGATCGCACATATTTCATGCCGAGTTTTTCGATAAGGTTGAGAGAAGGCTGGTTTCTTTCATCGGCGGAAGCCGTAAACTCGGACGCGCCGAGCTCTGCAAAGGCATAATCGAATACGGCGTTTACCGCCTCGTAAGCATAGCCCCTGCCGCGATAATCTTTATGGAATATCCAGCCCGTTTCATAAAGCCCGTCGCCGCAGGGCTTTATGAGAATATACCCGATGAGTTTGCCCGTATCTTTGAGCTCCGCTGCGAGCGCATACCCCTTTCCTATACAGATATCGCGCAAGAACTCACGCGTTCCGTCGCGCGTGAAGGGCGGCTCGATAAACTTCATCGTTTGTCCGTCGCCGAGGATCTCATACAACCCCTCTTCGTCGCACTCATTGAACTTGCGCACATACAGCCTGTCGGTTATAGCGACCGGCCGCACGACTTCGTCGCGCGCGAGCGACTGCTGCACGAGAATTACGCGCTGATTAGACGAACCGCGGAACCATAGGCCGGGGTTTTTAAGCTCTTCGACAAATCTGCCGTCGACGAGCACGTCGAGACAGGACAACATGCGCGTGACGAGGTCTGCATCGCCCAGCTTGCCCGTTAAAAGGTCTTTTTCAAAGTCGTAGCCCGTGAAGCACCATATAGACTTTGCGGGACAGGCGGCGCGCAATTTTTCAAGAAAAGGCGCAAGCGCCTTTTGGTTTTCGGGTTCAAACGGGTCGCCGCCGACGAGCGTAAAGCCCTTGATATAGTCGGGCTTCATGCCATCGATTATCGAATTTTCAACCTCTTCGGTGAAGGGGTCGCCATAGTTGAAATCCCACGTTTCGGGATTGAAACAGCCCTTGCAGTGATTGCGGCAGCCGCTGACGTACAGCGACACGCGCACACCGGGCCCGTTTGATATATCAGTCCATTTTATTTTAGCGTAATTCATATAAGTTTACTCACAAAAGTCTTGGCTGGCGCCGCCTGCGACTTTTCGTGATTTTGAGGAGCCAGCTCCTCTTGCCGCGACATTATGATTGCACTCATATTATATAGAGTCGCGGCAATTCACCACGGTGAGCCGCAGGTACGCGCAAATTGGGGCTACTTCGGGGAAATAAATTACCCTCGTAACGTAAATTATTATAAAATCTCACAAAAATTGTGCGCTGGCGACGCCAGCAAAAGGGTGAAATGCACACTTTCGTGTGCGTGAAATGGCTACGCCGTGAAATGCGCCATCTGTTCGATAGCTTATTTCAGCTAAAACCAGTGGCGCGTGAAATGCAACCTTTCAGGTTGCGTTGTGGTAGACGATTATTATTTAAAATAAATACTCACCATAACGTGCAGCGCAGCTGCACATTTCACGCCGCCATGCGATACAGCAGATTAAAATGAGGGGTTGAGGCGGCATTTCACAACCCAAAGGGTTATTTCACGGCAGCATATATGCCGCCATTTCACTCTGTCAAATAAAACTTTGTCGGCGAATTTTTTCGCCGACAAATTATAATTTTAGCGTTAATATCAAAGATGCAACACGCGCGCCTTTATCTCTTTCGTCTTGCCAACGTTCCAGAAATTTTCACCGAGATATCCGCACGTGCGGCGGGTTACGTTCATCTTGCGCTGGTCTTTGTTGTGGCAGACGGGGCATTCCCACTCGTTATCGTCGTTGATGATAATTTCGCCGTCGAATCCGCAGACCTGGCAATAGTCGGACTTGGTGTTGAATTCGGCGTACTGGATGTTATCGTAAATAAACTTGACGACGTCTTCGAGAGCCGTAAGGTTGTTGCGCATGTTGGGAATTTCGACGTAGGATATTGCGCCGCCGGACGAAATTTCCTGGAACTGGCTTTCAAACTTGAACTTGGAGAACGCGTCGATATGCTCGCGCACGTCTACGTGATAGCTGTTGGTGTAGTAACCCTTGTCGGTTACGTCGGGAATTGTGCCGAAGCGCTCCTTGTCGATGCGGGCAAAACGGTAGCAAAGCGATTCCGCAGGGGTACCGTAGAGGGCAAATCCGATATTGGTTTCCTTCTTCCACTTTTCACAATGATCGCGCAGGCACTGCATTACCTTTACGGCAAACTTTTCGCCTTCGGGATCGGTGTGGGAGACGCCTTTGACCAGCTTTGTTACCTCGTACAGACCGATATATCCCAAAGAAATCGAAGAATAGCCGCCAAAGAGGTATTTATCTATCTTTTCGCCTTTATCCAGACGGGCAATTGCGCCATACTGCCAATGTACGGGAGATACGTCCGAAACCGTTCCCATGAGTGCATTGTGGCGAACCATGAGCGCGTCGAAACAAAGCTGAAGCCTCTCTTCAAGAATTTCCCAGAACTTATTTTCATCGCCCTTGGCGAGTATGCCGCACTGGGGAAGATTTATCGATACGACGCCCTGGTTAAACCTGCCCTCAAACTTGTAGTTGCCGTTTTCGTCCTTCCAGGGTGAAAGGAAGGAGCGGCAGCCCATGGGCGAGAATACGTTGCCTTCATAATTTTTGCGCATCATTTTAGCCGAAATATAATCGGGATAGAGACGCTTTGAAGAACACTTAACCGCAAGCCTGGTTAAATAGTCGTACTTTCCGCCCTTTAAGCAGTTATTTTCGTCGAGCACATACACCAGCTTGGGGAACGCGGGGGTGACATATACGCCCACCTCGTTCTTGATGCCCTGGTAGCGCTGGCGCAAAATCTCCTCGATTATCATCGCATTCTCTTCAATATAGGGGTCGTTCTCGTCGAGGTACATGAAGAGCGTAACAAAAGGCGACTGACCGTTTGTGGTCATCAACGTATTTATCTGATACTGAATGGTCTGAACGCCGGCTTTGAGCTCGTCTTTGAGCCTCATTTCAACGAACTCGTTCTTCTCCTCTTCGGATATCGAGTCTCCGAATTTTTCGTCGCACTGCCTTCTGTACTTTTCGCGCGTGCGGCGCAGATACTTGCCGAGATGAGCGACGTTTACCGACTGTCCGCCGTACTGCGAGGAGGCGACGGAGGCGATTATCTGCGTGACGACGGTGCAGGCGACCTGGAAAGACTTGGGGCTTTCGATCATCTTGCCGTTCATTACGGTGCCGTTGTCGAGCATGTCGCCGATATTTACGAGACAGCAGTTGAAAATGGGCTGAATGAAGTAGTCGGCGTCGTGGAAGTGAATGGCGCCCTCGTCGTGAGCCTTTGCAAGATATTCGGGCAGAAGCAGCCTGCGGGTGAGGTCTTTTGAAACTTCGCCCGCGATGAGGTCGCGCTGGGTAGCCGCCGTGTGGGCGTTTTTGTTGGAGTTCTCCTCCATTACGTCCTTGTTGGCGTTTTTGATGAGCGAAAGAATGCTTTCGTCCGTGGTGTTTGCCTTGCGGATGAGGGCGCGCTCATAGCGGTAGAGAATATAAGACTTCATGAGCTGATATTTTTGCAGCTCCATGAGCTTTTCCTCGACCATATCCTGAATGTCCTCGACGAGCAGCCTCGAACGATGACGGCCTGCAATGTCGTCGACAATCTTTTCTATCTGTTTATCGTCGATCCTGTCCTCGAAGTCGACCGACTCGTTTGCCTTGCCTATGGCTTTGGCGATTTTGCTTCTGTCGAAATCTACGGTAGAGCCGTCTCTTTTAATAACTTTCATATCATCACCTTTCTTCCGCCTGCCTTGCCGCCGCGGAAAATCAAATATTTTCTCCCGTGTAAATTTGCGCCCCCGACAAAAACATGTCCGGAGAGGGTACAGTTACTATTGTACTACCGCAAAAGGCGTTTGTCAATAGAATAGACACAATATATTGATAATTTATTTGAGTTATACACAATCCTTTGTGGAATTGTTGATAACACGACAGATTGCACACATTTTGAAGTTTAATTGTCCTTCATGCCGCAACGATTATCATTATAACCTTTATACCGCGGCAAAGTCAAGCGTATGGACACAATATATTGTATGAAAGTTTTTAACATTTTAACAATATATTGTGATACTCACCCGAAAAACGTCGAATTCGGGCGGCGGACTGTTCAACTCCGACGGCGAACTCATAGGCATAACCAACGCGGGCGCTGATTCCTATGAAAATGTGTGTTGCGCCATACCCGTATCTGTCGTCAGCGGAGTAGCCGACAACATAATATATTACGCGACCGACGGCGACGAGAGCACCGAGGGCGTTTACGCCGCGGATAGCGGGATTACCGTCGAGGGACGCAACGCAAAATACTCGCTCGATTCGTCCGGCATCGGAAGCATAACCGAAGAAATATACGTGACTTCGGTTGAAAGCGGTTCGGCGGCGGACGACCAATTCCTGCGGGCAGCCTGACCGCAGCGGCGCGCCCGCAGAGCTGCGGGCGCGCCGCATTCATAAATATTTTACAAATTTTAACAGTTTTAGCAAACGCCCGCCACACAGATATGCTTTAATATAACCACAGAAGCGGCAGAGCCGCAATGATAAAGGCGGAAACAAACATGAAATGGAAACGACAAATAAACGGCTACTGGCTGGCGCAGGGTAAAAACGGCAATTTTCTTATATGGTTCGACGACGGCTGGCACGCCAGATATCTTTCGTCAGACGGGCTGTACCTGATTATGGTGCCCCGAACGCAGAATTTTATTCTCATAAAAAAAACCTGCGAGGCGAGCGATTATTGGGAATAGACCGTTTAAGCAGCACGTTCTATTTTAATTTTTACAGGAGACTTTATGAAAGAGGAAAACGACGCAACGGGCGACGGGCTGCTGCCCGCGCAGCTTACCGAAGAAGCAGCCGAAGAGCTTTACGACAGAGCGATGAAGATGATGCGAACGGTTGTAAATTACAAAGACATGCAGATGACGTATGCCTGCGCGCTCAAAGAGTTAAAAACCAAGTTCGACGTGCTCAACACAGAGTTCAATATCAAATACAAGCGCAACCCGATAAGCTCAATTTCAACGCGGCTCAAAAGCACGGAAAGCACGCTCAGAAAACTCATGTCGAGACATCTGCCCGTTTCGCTAAACAACATTGAAGAGCACATATACGACATAGCGGGCATAAGAGTAATCTGCTCGTACATAGACGACATATACCTTATAGCCGAAGCGCTGTTAAAACAGGACGACATAACGCTGATAGAGCGCAAAGATTACATTAAAAATCCCAAACCAAACGGATACAGAAGCCTGCACCTCATTGTGCGCATCCCCGTATTTTTTGCCGAGGGCAAAAAGCAGGTCAACGTTGAAGTGCAGATACGCACCATCGCTATGGACTTTTGGGCGAGCCTTGAACACCAGATCAAATACAAACAGCGCATCCCCGACCAGACCGACATCGAGGCGCGCCTTAAAAACTGCGCCGACATAATTGCGCGCACCGACGCCGAAATGCTTGAACTGCGGCGGCAGATTGAAAAAGCCGAGGACGCCCCTACCGAAGAGGAACAACTTTTTGAACGCCTGAAAAAAATCGACGCGCGCATGGACTGACTGCCGCGCGGCGGTGCATATATTATCCCCCCATTGTTCTGCCCGCATTATGCGGGCAGTTTTTTATGCAGATCCTGACGAACACACCCCCGCCTTCCCTGCGAATATACTGATAATAAAATATAAAGGCGGCAAATCAATGAAATATTGTATTCCATGCCCGCCGCCCTGTTGCGCGGCGGGTTTTGAAAAAATAATTTACGGCCCCGCGGGCGCGACGGGCGCAACGGGCGTCACGGGTGCCACGGGCGCAACGGGTGCCACTGGCGCGACAGGTGTCACGGGTGCGACGGGTGTCACAGGCGCAACGGGCATCACGGGCGCAACGGGTGTCACAGGCGCAACGGGCGCGACAGGTGTCACGGGCGCCACGGGTGTCACAGGCGCGACGGGTGTTCGGCGCCGAAAATGCACTCAATGCCTGCGTTTCCGTCGCGCCCGTCGCGCCCGTTGCGCCCGTCGCGCCCGTTGCGCGGCCTCGGTTGCACCGGCGGGAACGACGGCTTTGCCCGCTACAAACATTGTAACCTTTTCTTTAAACGGACAGACGATAAACGCCGGAGCGGGAACGGCGCAATTTACCGCCACCGGACAGACTGAACACCTGACCGCAGCGGCGATCTTATCAGTCACAACCGTTCCCTCCACGCTCAGGGTAATATCGAGCGGCGGTACTTTTTTATACTCCGCCGCTACTCTGAATATATTTGAAATATAAAAATATTCGTTTTGTCATCTGACGCAAAACGAAGACGGCGGCTTTAATATTTGCTACGACGCGCGGCGGCGCACAATCCGGCGCCCCCCGGCGGTTTGGTGGCATAATTATATTTTATTAATATTTGGGGGCGGTGAGAAAAAAT
>ERZ1090863.1144-NODE-1145-length-12066-cov-10.886271_pt1 | contig 12066 bp, 4 predicted proteins | sample MGYA00478480_ERZ1090863 | MGnify/ENA primary metagenome ERZ1090863 (study PRJEB33644, sample SAMEA5815746) | chicken gut metagenome | biome: Chicken; feature: Gastrointestinal Tract; material: Caecum | place: Ireland | collected 2019-01-01 | study: A study of...
AACCAACCAAAAAAACCACAGACAGGGCAAAATATTTTTTCTTTTTAAAAAACCGCCCCAAAAAACCGAAACCCCCCGCCCTCACGCCAAAAATTGGCGCGGGGCGGCCCTTATTAATCATGCGCCGCCCGCCTTTATATGAGAGATACAAATTGAGCAATTAAAGTTGATTACTCTACCTTTTCTTTGCCTGGCCCATCAACAGTTGTCTTGCGGTTTTTTATCGCCGAACGAATGACGAAGAATCCCCAGACAGAAAAGCCAGCAACAACGACGCAGTTGACCGAAATGAGCGCAATCTTCCAGTACGCCATTGCATACCGATAATTAAAACTGTTTACCATATTGCTGTTCATCGTGGTGTACAGCACGTTTTTTGCCGCGTTGCGCAGCATTGTTACATCGGAAGCAGACGAGCTGTCGTAATCGGACCACATACGCGCTTTGTTGGAACACAAATTGAGATCCCCGCCGGCGTAAATCATCTGTTTTGCATCCATATATGCGCTGTTTTCGTTGTAATCGGAAATCACTGTGCCCTTGAAACCCCATTCGTTACGCAGAATTTCAGTTAGCAAGCGGTAATCTCCTCCCGTCCAGCGCGTGCCTATGCGGTTAAACGACGACATCATGGTTTTTGTTTTTCCGATTTTTACCGTCATTTCAAAGGGGCGAAGATAAAGTTCGCGCATTGCCTGCTCAGTTACCCACGAACAGCCGCCGTTTCGATGTGTTTCCTGTTCGTTTACGGCAAAATGTTTGACATAACAGTTTACGCCCTTGCTTTGACACCCTTGAACTTCAGCCGAAGCAATCATGCCCGTAAGGAAAGGATCTTCGGAAAAATACTCGAAATTTCTTCCGCCGAAAGGCGAACGGTGAAGATTTACGCCGGGAGAGTACCAGCCCGAATAGGGCAGTCCGTCCTCCTCGGCTGTGCGGCGCGCACCCCACAGAGCTTCTTCGCCTACACATTCCCCCATTTCGTAGATAAGGTCGATATTCCATGTAGCACTCATCACGACTTGCGAAGTATATACATTATTACCCTTCCACGTATCATCTTGGGCAATGAAGTTACACCACCCGACCGGGCCGTCCGATTCGAGAGTCATAGGCTTGTCTATGCGATCGAGCATGACAGTCTTGAACGCACCGTTATTATACAATTCTGCCATGTCGTTGACACTGAGCGCGTTAAGAATTTCTTCCCAGAGCGGGTCGTTATAATCGGCATAATACAAACCTGTTTCGGCATCTTCTTTGAGTACTCCCGCTATTGAAACGGGAGCCGCCCCCTGCTTAGGCATTGTACTGTTTGCCGCTTCGGGATTATTATGCGCACGATCGGCTATCTGCGCAAGCAGTTCAGCCGTAGCGTTCCTGTCATCATCCTTTGGCGCATCGGGAAGAACACTCAGATCGCTGCGCGACATCAAAAAAGTTAACCGCGCATCCGAATCGAACGCAGAATTTTCGCAATCGGTAAACCTATTCTCCACCTTATTGCCGGTAACGGGATCGCTGCCGTAAGTTATATCCGAAGTAACTTTAAAAGGTATTTCTGCATGCACCGTATGAGAATTACTGTTTACAAGGAGCGAATAATCGCCGCTTTCAATGACATATCCTGTAAAGCCGCTTTTCCCCGTATAGTCGTAAGACGCAATATAGTACGGATCGAATGAGATTGTAATCTGACATTCGTTGGGCTTATCGGCGCCGTTTGCGGCATCTTCGGCAAACGCAGCCTTATCTGCCGCAGGGTAAAGTTCAGGGGTTTTCGCAAAGCCAACCAAAACCTCGTAAGGCTTTTCAACACCGCCCTCCTCGTATGGCAATTTTGCGTATAACTGAACCACGTCCTTACCCTTATACGACCCCGTATTTGTAACTTTTACGGTAACTTCGTAATCGCCTTCGGAACCGATGGCGACGTTTTGTATGGACGACGAATCGGTCACTTCCCAATCGAACGTTGTATACGAAAGCCCGTAGCCAAAGGGAAACACGACATTTTCTTCATACCAGATATCGTTACCGTTCCTTTCGCGTTCCTGTTCGGCGCGCGTTTCCCAGTAGCGATAACCCATATACACGCCCTCTTCATAATTGACGAAGTGTTCTGTTGAGTTTTTATTTGTTGATACGTCAAAGTACACATCGCCGTCCTTTACGCCGCGCTCCGAAAAGTTATAATAGGTGGGATCTTTGGTAAAATCCGCCGCCCAGGTATCGGTAGTATGACCAGAAGGTGTGACCGTTCCGTTTAAAATATCACCGAGCGCCATAATGCCGGTAAGACCGGGACCGCCTATCCATATGCAGGCATCAACGCCGTATTCTTCAAGAAAACCTGCCTCAATGATATTGAGCGTATTGAGCACAACTATGACTTTGTCGAAATATTCGCCGACATGCGTCAACAAATCGCGTTCATCGCTGTCAAGCGAAAGATAATGGCGCGTACCTGCCGTTTCGCCCGTCTCTTCGACGGGTGTCATGGGGAGATCCGAGCCTTCTCCGCCTATGCGCGAAAAGACGACTATTGCTGCATCATTATATGACGAATAAGAAGAAGTTACATCCGTCCCGTATCTGCCGATATTCGTTTCGCCCGTATCTATCATGGCCTGAGTATTGCCCGTATCGAGATCGCTGGAATTTGCCGGCCTGGGCTTGCCGGAACGCGCATCGTCTTCATAAAAAGATTTCAGTACAGGATTATACTCGAACCCTGCTTCGTCCATGGCGTCAAAAATTGTTTTTTTTGTAAATGTGGTATCTCCGCCGCCCGAACCCGAGCCGCCGTAAACGAGGTTTACGGAATTTTTACCGAATATCGAAACGCGTGCCCCGCTCTTCAAAGGCAAAGCATCGTTTTCGTTGCGAAGCAGGATATCCCCCTCCGCCGCCACCCTGCGCGTTACATCCGCAGCCAGCGCATTTGCTTCGTCCTTGCTTTCCGTTTGCGTTTTATAATAAACCACCGCATTTTCCTTATCTACCTCGTACGGTCTGTCGCCTCCTATCGCGATGCTTATTATGTTTGAAAAATGGCTTGCAAGTATGTTGACAACAATCAACAGCGCCACAATCACAGCCGTAACTATCAGCCATATTTTTACAGCCTTTGCCTTGAATATTTTTTTCACCTTAACCTCCGTTCATCATATTTTGCCTATAAGATTATCCTCTTCCGGCATCCAGGAGAGCACGGCATCCGTACAGATATATATGCAATCTATCATGGGTGCTTCGGCATACATGGTACCGCCGAGATCCGTATTGTTTGAAACTATGAGATTGATAGTATTATTGCCCTCTACAAGAGGGAGTGACAAAGTTATTTCGTGATTGGTAAAAGGCCTTTTGCCGAACTCGTTTTCGTCAGCTACGTTGACGGCACCGTTCAGCTCTATATCTGAATAAACAAGGTCTTTTCCGTTAACGCGAATCGTAAAATTATCCGGACTAAAAGTCATATCATAATATTCGACCGAAAGACGGAGAATAAGCACGGCATCGGAAACTTCGCGATCGGAATTTATGTTGAAATCTATTGAAACATTCGGTTCGTAAAGCGAAGCCACATAAAATCCGTTGCTAGCGCCGGCCTGACCCGTCTGCTGACCGACGGTTCCTCCTATATCGTTGATTATCAGGTCGGTACCCGAAGCGCTGCTTGAATATCCGTTTCCCTCTTTGCCGGTAACGTCGGTATATTCCGCTTCAAACGTGAATACGGTGAGCCATTTTGCATATACGGAAGTATTTTCGTTTATGCTCTGCTGAAAATCAAATTTTATCGTGCAGGCGGAATCTGAATACCAGTCGGCAAAATAGTATCCGTCGCGCACAGGGGCGGCGGGAGCCGAAGGCCTTCTTCCCGTTTTTATGCGTGTGGAATAATACACGCCGTCATCGGGGGACGCATCATAATTGTAATAATACATTATCGTAACCGTATCATCGGCAGAAACTTCTTCCCAACCCGCATAGAGGGTAATGGCATAACTTACGGTTGCGGTGAAATCATAAGCCGTTGTACATTCCTTATCGGTATACCAGCCCGTGAAAAGATAATTTTCTCCGCGGACGGGATCTGCCGGCTGAGATACAGATTCGCCTATTCCGACCGACACCGAAGCGGCCGTGCTTCCGTCGTAGTTGGGGTCGAATGTCACCATAACCGATGTCTGATCCCAACCCGCGTAAAAAGTTTGACTTTGGGTTATGCCGTATCCAAAATCCGCGTCATCGGTTGCAGCCTTATCGGTATACCAACCCGTAAATTCATACCCGTCGCGCGAGGGGTCGGCAGGCGGAGTAACACGGGCGCCGCTTTCAACTTCCCGGACTATAGGCTGAGGCGCGCCCTCGTAATTATAATCGAACGTTACCGTGAGCGCAGATCCGCCGCACGCGGCAAGAAAGAACCATGTAAATACGAGCAATGCACACAGCAGAGTGCTTACGATTTTGATTTTTGTTTTCATACTTACTCCTTAATAATTCAGGTGCGGACAATGCCCGCAGCCAACGTGAACATGAGGCGGAACGGATCGCCTTTTTAAAAACTTTCCGCTCCGCCCGTTGTTCAGAACATAAGCCGTTCAAATGAATAAAAAATTATTTGTTTGTCTTTCTGCGGCGGATGACGATAGCCAATCCTATTATTGCGAAAGCAGCCGCCGCGGCTATTGCCGTGCCTTCGATCGCTCCCGAACAGCCTCCGCCTGTGCCTGTCGCCTTTACGTCGGTGACCGTACCGTTGATCACCCAATATCCATCGTCATTGATTTCGATGGTGGGCGTTACGCCGTCTTTACCGTCGGTGCCGTTTGTACCGTTCTGACCGGCCGCAGGAACACCCGTATCCTTTCCGTCGATAAACCAATTGCCGTTCTCACCTATCTCGATGGGAGCCACACCGTCGTCGGCAACAACTATCTGCTTTGCATACGAGAATGTAACCGTATTCCTGCCGCTTGTTGCCGTTACGCCTATTACGAAATCGTAAGTACCCGCCTTGACGGGCGTACCTTCAATAGCTCCGTTGGCCGAAAGAGTAAGACCTTCGGGAAGTTCGCCGGAAAGGAGCGAATAGCCGATATCGGTATAACCATTGGCTTCGGTTATTACGGTGGTGTTTATCGTGCCGTAGTATTCTTCGCCTTCCTTTGCAGGAGCATCTTCATCCCATGTAAACGCATCGCTTACGCTTAACGTATATGTTGCTGTGCCGGTTATCCAGCCATCAACCGTACATGTTACGGTAAATTCGTAATCGCCGGGAAGCCCTGTAACTATACCCGTTACCGCTCCGGTCGTTTCATCTAAAGCAAGACCTGCGGGAAGCTGTCCATCGGTTACAGCATAAACGACTTCGGTTGCGCCATTGAGATTTTCTGCCTTCATAGCTACGGAGAAGTTTGCATTGACGCCCTGACCCAAGGCCTGTGTACCGCCTTTGCTCCATTCAACGAAGTTCACGCCGTTGCGATTTGTTACGCTGTTTGCGGCCTGATAAAGCGTGGTCTGCGCCGACTGTCTCGCATAATAATACTGATTCCAGTTTGCTACCTGCTTGTTGACGCCTATGTAATCTGCGCCGACTTCGCCCGTTTCGGGATTTGTGACTTTGTCGTTGAACACAAATTCCTTATCCGCATAAACATCGCCGCCGACCATTACGCCGCCCTTGCCGCCGCGGAGTTCTTTATTCCACGTGCCAGAAACTTCCCAACGGTTATAATTATCGTTTACGTGATTGTTGCGGAGCATGAGGCCGTTGCCCGAACGGATCATGAGATCGGTAGAAGCGCACGCCTTGGTACCGGGTTCCGCATCGGTTATGAATATGCCCTTATATCCCCATTCTTCCTTTGCTATGCCGGTAAGAAGGCGATAGTTGACGTTGCAGGGTTCGCCGCATATCCTAGCAAAGCCTGACATCGCCGAGGACGCCTGTCCTTCCTGCATACACATCTGGAAAGGCTTGAAACCGCCTTCTCGCCAGGTTTGTTCGGAGCCCCAGAGGAAAAGCACCATGCCGTTGCGCGTGCTTTCCTGGTCGTTGAGAGCGAAATGCTTCAGGAAAGTGTTCAACCCCCTGGACTGTGCGCCCTGAACGACCGCAACGCCCATATAGCCGGCGTGTATGCCGTCCTGCGAATAGTAATCGTTGTTTCTGCCCGAGAAAGGAGAACGGTGCTGGTTCATGCCGGGGCCGTACCAACCCGTATAGCCCATATATATGCCCATGTTTGCCGTAATAATGCCTTCCATGCGGGCAAGTTCGGTGTTCCATGTAGAAGCTATTACCACCTCGTCGCACCAGTTGTGCGTCTGGCCAAGCCTGTTGGGTCTGTCCTGATCGCTGCCCTGCGCCTTATTTATCGTTTCGAGAGGCGCAGTGGTGAAGTTACCCTGTTCAATGATTATTTTAATTTCGTCCCAGGTGAGCTGGTTCATGAATTCTTCCCATGCCTGCCGACCCGTTTTGCCGTCCCATACTCCGCCTTCTATCGGCGTGGTGCCGTCCGGATCGATGCCGGCCATATCGGAAAGAAGATATTCATATTGTCCATTGGCGTCAACAACGCCCGTACCCTGCGTCCAGCCTGCCGGGATATCGTTTTCATCGACATACCACTCTTCTTCCGTCTCATCGTAAAGGGGCGTGCCGTTTTCGTCGAGAATGAAGTCGGCGTCAAAGCGGGCCGTCATAAGGACTTCATCGATAAATTGCTGACTTAACGTCATATCGGCTACCGTGGGAGGCGCGGGATAAGATGCAACAAAACCTTCAGTCCTGTTCATTCTGGTCATTTTTGCGCCGTTCCCATTGTTAACGTTATACGTCTGCCCTTCTGGAGCATTTGCGTTATGCGCCGCGTCGTCGCGGATAGAGTTGTATTGCGTGCCGTATATTCCCTCTTCAACATCAGAGAATTTATTTGACACGGCATTGTCGCTGAAATCATCGAGCTGCTGATATACCGCGCCCGTACCGGTACCGAGAGCAAACTCGTATTTATCCTGCGCATCGGAATTATTGCCGTCTATGGTTGCAAGATCGACATGCGAACTGTTGGAAGCATATATGGTATAGTCGCCGTAATCGAGTTCATAACCACGCGTACCGTTTTCGTTCGAATCGTCGAAATCGTACGATGCCATGTCCTGAATATTCGCTTCGATAGTCAGCGTCTGTTCTTCACCCGGAGCAAGTTCTTCCGTTTTGCCGAAAGCAATGAGGCGCATGGCGGGTTTTTCTATACCGTTTTCGTAGTAAGGAGCGCTTACGTATATCTGCACGACTTCTTTGCCGGAAACTTCCCCCGTATTGGCGACAGTAGCGTCGACGTAAAGTTTTTTATACTTTTGTATCACTTTTGATACGCCGTCCGACGAGGCAAAGTTCGAAGGATCTTCCGCAGCTTCGGCAAGCGTTATCGTCTTTGCCGCGTCGACATACACGCCTTCGATATTTATCGAAAAATCGGTATATGACAGGCCCGAGCCGAACGCGTGAGTTATAGTGTCTTCGTACCATGCCTTTGCCGCCTCCTGAGCGGTCATGCCTTCATACCCGGCAGGAACAGGCTGATTGCCGTTATATACATCCTGATAATACGTTTCGACATACTTATATCCGAGATAAATATCTTCCTCTATATCTATACCGTTGAGACCGTTAAAACGAGGAGCGGCTATATCGCTTGTATGCGTGCCGTCCGGATACAGATAGTTTGAAGCGTATTCGGTCGTAGTTCCTTCCTGTCCCGTAAAAGGATTGGTATAGGTCACCGTTTTGGGGAAACCGAAATGTTGGCGGTTGTATCCGAAATTCTGCCACACCGGATCTGCCGTAAAGTCTTTGAACCATTCATCGGAAACCTTACCGGAGAAGTTACGCTCGCCGCTTAAAAGCTTGGGCAAAGCATGAATGCCCGTTTCGCCGGGACGTCCTATCCATACTATGGCATTGATAAGGGGATCCTGTTCCAGATTATACGTTTCGAACGCGCACGACATGTTAAGAACAAATACAATATGTTTGAAATTCTGCTGTTCGACGTATTTGACGAGGGCCTGTTCGCTATCGGTAAGCTGAAGTTCATGCTTATGTACATAAGCGCCTTCGTCATCGGGCGACGATTCGTAACTATACCCCTCGTCATTGCCGTCATAAAGGTCTTTATGTTCCCAGCCCTGATCTTCGCCGAGATATGTTTCCTTTTCCTCCTCTTCTATGGCTGTGCTTAAATCGGCCATTTCTCCGCCCGCCCTGCCTATTACGATAACGGCTACGTCGTTGTACAAATCGAACGACTGCTCTACTTTTCTGCCGAAATCGGTGCGCTCGACTCCGCGCGTATCGCGAGCTTCGGCACGATAAAAATCTGCAAGGGCCTGATTGGTTTTAAAGCCGGCCTTTTCAAAGGCGGTAGAAACGCTGTCCGAAACGTTTGTGTTGTTCTGAAGGTTATTTTCGATAGATCCGAAAACACTTATCGTTTCATCGCCTTTCAGGGGAAGTGTACCGTCATTTTTTAGAAGCACGCTTCCTTCGGCATTGAGCTCGATGTTGAGCTCCTCCGCCGCTTTTTTTGCTTCATCATAAGAATCGTAATCGGTATAATAAGTACCGCCGTTTTCCGACATAGACTGCGCCGAAGCCGTCCATGCCCCTCCAAACGCGGCCGTACCGCTTAATCCGACGAGCATGCAGGCGCTTAAAGTAATCGCCGCGCAGCGCTTTTTTAATTTTTGCATATTTCCTCCTTAATAACTTTAAATATAAATAAGACCGGCCGATCTTTATTTACTTTTATTTGTCACCCCGCGTGCGGGGAATTATTATACTTTCTCAACAAAATAAAAAATGTTGCCACCGCGCCGATCGTTACCGCGCCGACGGCAAAATCGATTATGATCAGAGCCGTCTGCCACGGCGCAAGCGAATACGAAATAAACGATCCGGGCGGAATTTTATTCATTGCATTGCTGTTCACTACCGCATAACAGATGCCATGTACCGCTTGCCTTAAAGCCTTCACGGCCGTAGCGCTTGACGTATCGGCGAACTGTTTGCCGCCGCTCATGCATACGTTGCCACCCGAACGAATCATTACGTCAGGATTCATATCCGCCCACTGTTCGCGCATATTATCCGTAATGACGACCCCGTTGAAACCCCATTCTTCGCGCAGTACATCGTTCAGCAGTTCTTTATTGCCTCCCGCCCATGTGCTGCCCACACGGTTGAACGACGACATTATTCCCTGCACGGCCGAAACGGTTTTTTGCTTCATTTCACCAGCCTTATCGTAATATCTGACGATTTTTACCGAATTTTTAATGCACATTTCGAATGGTTTAAGGTATAACTCGCGCATCGTCTGCTCACTTGCCCAAACCGAGCAATAATTACGCAGATATTCACCCTCGTTAAGCACAAAATGTTTTAAATATACATTTAACCCCTTGCTGCCCGCACCCGAACATATTGCCGTGCCGAACGTGCCCGTAAGAAAAGGATCCTCCGAAAAATAATCGTAATATCTTCCCGCAAAGGGCGAGCGATGAAGATTGAGCGCGGGCGCATACCACCCGTTCATGCCGTATTGAAGAGCTTCTTCGCCGCAGATTTCGCCGAATTTATAAGCGAGCATTTTATTCCACGTTTTGGCCATAACGGGCGCCGTACAGCAAAGCGGCAACCGAATGCCGTAAGTGACATAATCTATCGACTTATACTTTATCCCCATAGAACCGTCCGAATTGATGGATGCAGGCAACCCGAGTTCGGTTATACCGCATATACCGCGGCCGTTTTTCGACACAACTTCGAGCATCTGATCTACCGTCCATTGATCGAGGTAAGTTTGCCAAATAGAATCGCCGTATTGCGTTCCGCGAAGATCTATAAGTTGCAAACCGTTGTCCTTACCCATAAACGGCATTTCGTCATCATCGTTATTCATCGAACCTATATCATAATTTTTAAAAAGCTCTATAAGCTCATTCGGGGCAGTTTTGTCGGCCTCGTCGGGAACTTGCGGAAAAGTTCCTGCCCAATCGGCCCGCGAAAGTTGCGAAAACGACGGACTGATGCCAGTAAGGGTAACATCGAACGCGTTCGTAGCTGAACGATATAGCAAGCCTTCATCATTGTGTGCATATTTTTCAGATTTCCTGGGATTATTTTCGTCGAACAGGATTGTCTTGGGATTATTCCACTCTATAATCTGCTCCCCGCAAACCGCGGCAGCATCATCGCGGCAAAACACAGTTTCATGCGAATTCAATCGGAGAGAAATGCGGTATTTTCCTCCATCGAGCACATAGCATCCCGAATATTTATCGTCGTATGAAGCCATATCCTCGATGTCGATTTTCAGCTCTTCCACGCACTCTTCACCCGGTTGCAGTATCCCTGTCTTTGAAAAATCGGCAAGCACTACAGCAGATTTTTCTATCGCATATTCGTATTCGGATTCTTTTCCGTACGGCGCGGTATAATAAAGCTGAACCACACATTTGCCAGGCACATCGCCCGTATTTTTCACACAAACCCGCACATTTATGCTGCTATCAGTCACTTCGTAACCCGAAATATATTGCTTGAAAGTAGTATATGAAAGTCCGTATCCGAACGGGTAAACGACAGCATTATGATACCAATTTTCGCCTTCATTCAAAGCGCGCGTTTCATAATAGCGATAGCCCGAATAAATGCCCTCTTCATAATTCTGGAATACATACTGCATAGCATCGCCGTTTGTGCGAAGATTGTTTTCGGCAATAGATTGGGGTGTAATATTGACATAAACACTGTTTGACAAATGTGTATCTGCGCTGAGTTCAGCCGAATCGCGCACATACTCGCCGCCTGTAAGATCGGCATGGTTGGGATAAACCGGATCCGACGTAAAATCAGCCGGATAAATATCCGCCAATCTGCCCGACGGATTTACCTTTCCGGTAAGAATATCGGGAAGGGCTGAAAAGCCCTGCATCCCCAATCCGCCGACGAGCAATGCCGCATCGATAGCTTCGTTTTCTTTTATAAAGCCCAATTCCATGGGATTATCGCTGTTAACAACAAGTATTATTTTTTTGAACCCCGCAGAACACACTTTTTCTATCATTAATTCTTCTGCAGAAGTGAGTTCGAGGGAATGACGCTCTGGTGCATAGCCGTATTTTCTGCGCGCATCTTCGGATAATCCAACCATTTTTTCGTTGCCGTAAAAAGCGTTATCGTTCATAGACTGCGGCATATCGGCGCCCTCGGTTCCCTGACGCATTATCCATATAAGCGCCGTATCCGACCAGGAGGCTGCATCGCGAACCTGTTCCGTAGAAGGCACATATTCGGGCAACGCCCAGTCGTTTGTCCAACGTCCGACTTTCGGCGGCGACTGCATATATTCCGGCACACCTTCTTTGATGAGCCCCGACAATTCTTCGTTAATGACAAATCCGGCCTCCATGAGGGCATCCGCCGGGTACAGATAATCCCCTGCCGACGACGAAGAACCGCTTTGAGGGGCGCAATACGGTGAATTTTCGAATGCCCAGCCAAACACGCTGAGTCTGCGTTCGCTTGCGTTTAACGGAAGAGCATTATTCTCGTTTTTCAGAAGAACTATCCCCTCCTCGGCGACCGCGCGGTTGAGCTTTTTCATCTGCGCCGAAGCTTCTTCGGGATTATTATATGTTTTTGTGTAATATTCCGCACCGAGATTCTCGGTGCCATCGGCTTTGTCTATTATTATCCCGCCTTCGCCGAAAATGTAATTCATTGTAAGCGAATAATAATTCGCCACGATATTCAGGGCGACGGTAAAAACAATAATAATGACCAGAAGCGGAATACTGATTGTTGCTATGCGACGTAAAAAATATTTTTTATTCATGTTTATGCCACCGATATTGCAATCAATTAACATAAAATTGTGGCATATTGCAAAAAGATGTTATCTTCCATGCGCAAATTGAATATCTGTCTCTTATACACATCTGACGCTGCCGACGATCGCATAAGTGTAG
>ERZ1090863.1148-NODE-1149-length-12050-cov-5.415006_pt1 | contig 12050 bp, 7 predicted proteins | sample MGYA00478480_ERZ1090863 | MGnify/ENA primary metagenome ERZ1090863 (study PRJEB33644, sample SAMEA5815746) | chicken gut metagenome | biome: Chicken; feature: Gastrointestinal Tract; material: Caecum | place: Ireland | collected 2019-01-01 | study: A study of the...
AGCTATAAGTAGCCAAAATAAAAATGACCGTTTTGCAACGAAAAACGGTCATTTTTGATTAAAATTCGGCAACTTGCTTTCGTGCAGCGTAAAGTTTTATTCCGCCGCACCCGATCACCGTTCGCACTCAGCCTTCCTTGCTTGTCCTCCCGGGCCTTGGAAGGCCAAGTACGTTTTACACATTCACACAAGGCGTCGCTGCGCACACGCAATAGTCATTAAGTATAGATTAGTAGTCATTTACGCGGTCTTTTCCGAAGGAAATTTCTTATCACAAAGAAACCCCATACGGCTATGCCTGCCACAACCACACAATCGACTATGATAAGAGACATAAACCAAATCGGCATACCGTACCCTATGATATCGCCGTTCATGGCATTGGAGTTAACTACAGTATATAGAACATTTTTTGCGCACTGTCGCAATACAATGAGGTCTGCGGTACTTGACTCGTCACACCACTCTTGAGGATTGTACGCGACAAGGTTAAGATCTCCTCCAGCATACGCCATCTGCCTGCTGTCCATATTAGAAGTAGTGTTGAAATCGCAGAAAACAGTACCTCTGAAGACCCACTATTAACGAAAAATTTCGGTAATAAGCCTGTAATCACCGCCCGTCCAACGCGCACCAATGCGGTTGAACGACGACATCATCGCGCGTGTTCCTCCATCCTTTACAGCAATTTCAAACGGGCGAAGATATATCTCCCTCATTGCCTGTTCCGTAACCCACGAAGAGCTGCCTGTAAGCGAACGGTGAGTTTCCTGCTCGTTTAAAGCAAAATGCTTCATATAACAATAGACGCCTTTGCTTTGGCAACCCTTTATTTCAGCAGCCGCCATCTTACCGCTCAGAATACCATCTTCTGAGAAGTATTCAAAGTTACGGCCACCAAATGCGCTACGATGGATATTTGCACCAGGCGCATACCAGCCGGAGTACGGCATACCGTTGCCGCGATCCGCCGCACCGATAATACCCTCATTGCCGACCATCTGGCCGAGCTCCTCTATAAGTTCTTCATTCCACGTAGCACCCATCACAGTTTCACAACAATAATTGCACGTTCCCCAAAATGTCCCTGATTCGTCCATGAAGTTAACAAAGCCTGCGGGCCCATCTGTATCATTTGTCAAAGGCTTACCTATATTTTCAATAGCCTGGGTTTTGAACGCCGCAATATTATACATATTGATAAGATCCTGCACATTGCATTGGTCGAGGAGAAGCTCCCAGCGCATATCATCGTAATCAACACTTCCGACAAAATTGCCATCTTCATCTGAAAGCATGTCCCTGAGAGTGATTTCAATATAAGGCCAGCCAAACCAAGGAGCGTCCATATCCTCATATTCCTCCGCATACGGATTGTTGGTTTCTTTATCGGCCAGCACACGTAATAGTCCTGCAGAAGCCACCTTTTCGGTATCGGTCTGCGGCCATGTCCCTTCCCAATCGCTACGAGAAAGCACGCTTTCAAGACCATAGTCGGAATTGAAGTACTCGTTTTCGCAGTCTGTATAACGATTTTCTACAGGCTCTTCCGTGACAGGGTCGAGATTATAAATTATGTCTTCCTCTACGCTGAATCCTATCGGATTGCTCCTGTCATGAGAATCGGAAGATACATACAGACAATAATCGTCGCCCGCATCCAGCTCAAATGTACTGCAGCCATTACCATTCATATCTTTATAATCATATGATGCAAGATAATAAGGATCGAATGTTAACGTAACCTCGCTGCTGCCACCAACAGGAATAAGCTCAGTCTTAGCAAAGTCAAGCAGAACAACTTCCGACTTTTCCACTTCGCCATCAATATAAGGAGCATGTCCGTATAGCTCAACCACATCCTTGCCGGCGACATCGCCCGTATTTGTAACTGTTACAGTAATTTCATACTTGCCGTTTTTTGTTATGTCCTGTCCTTCAAGGCTGCTGTCGTCCACATCCCAAGAAAATGTTGTGTAGGAAAGGCCATAGCCGAACGGATACACTACAGCCTCGTCATACCACTCCTCTCCGTCCGTAACGGCGCGGGTTTCATAGTATTTATACCCGACATATATGCCCTCTTCATAATCCGCAAAGTAGTAATTTGTCTTATTGCCGTTTTCATCGACATATTCATCGCCGTGGGGCGTATCACTATCTCCAACAACACGATTATTACCAAAATTCGCCCATGTGGGACTATCTTTATGATTTGCAACCTGAGTATCAACCGTTCTGCCAGACGGATTTACAGAACCGTTGAGTAACCTGCCGAGAGCCATCGTACCTGAATTCCCGGGAAAGCCCATCAATATTGCAGCATCTATATTTTCGTTATATGCATAGTGATTTTCATCTTCAAGGAAGCCGAGTTCAAGCACAGACGCGCTATTGATTATCACCACAACTTTATCAAACCCTGCCCCGCAAACCGCCTGTATAAGATCAGTTTCGTTTCTGTCGAGCTGAAGATAATGGTCGTCGCCATATCTGGCACCTTCGGCACCCTCCATAACAAGGGGCAGATCGAAACCCTCGCCGCCAATACGGGTAAACACGATGAGCGCCATATCGTTGTACTGTGCGTAACTGTCTTTAACATCCTGAGTATAGAGGCTCTGCGGAGTTTCTGCTGTTGCGATGCTCACCGCTTTACCGCTGTCAAGATCGCTGGAATTGGCCTCTCTTGCAGGGCCCGACCGACTGCTTTGGTAAAAGCTTCTGAGTACGGGATTGGTCTGGTAGCCCGCCTCTTCAAGACTTGCATATATGTCCTTTGCCGAAGCGCTGTCGCCACCGCCCGAACCGGAACCACTATAAGCAAGATTTACACTGTTCTTGCCGAATACGCTGACTGTAGGCTTTTCATTTATTGAGGGATCAGATGCCGGCGTTTTTACCGGAAGAGCGTTATCCTTATTTTTTAGCAGTACAAACCCCTCCTCACACACCTGCTCGTTAAAGTTATTGGCAGCCTCCAAAACTTCCTCTTTACTTTCGTATTCGGTGGTATATATGGGTTCTACACCCTCAGCATAGCGTGCTCTTTCGCCGCCTATTACCGTACACAGAATATCGTAGAAAATTGTTCTTGTCAGTATTGTTACAACTAACAACAGAATGATAAGACAACTGCTCACGCTAAGCCAAACTATAAAAGGTTTTGTACCTGACGAATTCTTATTTTTCATGATTGTCTCCTCAATAATAATCTTTAGGAAGATCATACTGACCGTTCCACCAGAGTACGGAAGAAGTAGTTATTTTTACACAGTCGACAATTGGTGCCGTTGCGCTTGTAGCTCCGCCGATAAGAGAAACATTGTTCGTTACTGTCATAGTGATGATGTTCTCTCCTTCGAGAAGGGATGCATTGACGGCAATTTCGTAATCTTTAAATGTGCTTAAAGCTTGGTTAGGAACATCTGTTATGTCTATCTGTGCGTAATCTATGGGAGTACCGTTGAGCGCGATTTCAAACATATCGGGCGTTATATGATGGTCAGCAAATTCCGCACCAAGCCTTACAACTATCTTCGCATCATTTGCCGCTTTGTTTGCAACAAATCGGAATTCCAACGCAATACCTCTCATATACAGATATCCGACGGCACGACTATTGCTGAGCCCGTAAGAGGGGTCTTCCACAGTCATTATCATACCCGGACCGCTTGTATTGCTGGAGTATCCCACACCTTGTAAATCATCCAGGTCGATATCCTCCGCCTCGAACACATATTCCTCAGTGCCGGTAGCCGTAAGCGTCCAATGGGCATATATTCTTATATCCTGCGTTACGGGGGTAGCAAAATCGTATTCTTCACCACCTTCTGCCGCCGTGAACCAACCATCGAAACGATATCCTCTTCTTACAGGAGCTGCAGGCACAGACGCACTTTCACCCGAGGCAACCTGCTGCCTGCCGGCAAACGGCGATCCAACACCGTAATTATAGTCAAATCTTACATTGTAATAAGTGACACTGAGATCGAGCCATCTCGCATAAAGCGTTATGTCGCCGGTGATATCTGAATTCTCGTCGAACTCATTTGAGAAAGCCGCATCCGTATACCATCCACCGAACTCATAGCCGTCGGCAACAGGGTCGTCTGGCATATTGGCTATTGGCCCAACTTTTTTTACCTCTATAGGCTCTATCTCGCCGTTACCATCACCGAGAACAAAGTTGACAATAAACGGCTTTACTTCAACAACGAATTGCGTCCTTCTCATCGAATAAATAATTCTTACCGCCTTGGAACCGGCACGTGAGGTATCTACTGAAGATATTTCAAGCGCATCATCTGTAAGCGGCAGAACTTCTTCGTTGCCGTCTTCATAGCTTACGGTGAGTTCCCCGCCTTCTGCAGAAAACTCTTCGCCTATGGAATAAACAGTCTTTGTGGGAAGTTTTGTTACGGCAATTCTTTCAACGGGAGTACCGCTGTTACCGCAACCAGCCAGACCAAGTATCAAAATTAGTGCAAGGAAAAGCGAAAAAAAAGCCTTTTTCATTTATTATCTCCTGAAAATTATACCCGGCGGCGGATATCCGCCGCCGGGTATTATCGCTAATTATTAGTTACTACTGAAAATTACTCCTGAGGGCGGCCATTCTGGTTGCAATTTGCCGAAGCATAGAGAAGACGCTGGCATGCCTTTCTCACATGGTAGTAAGTGGTCATTGATTCGCTGCCGTTTACCATGACCTTGCCGTCTTCCCAAGTGCCTTCTGCCGCACTGAGACCAGGGCCCCATCCCGTGCCGAGACCAAGGTCGACACCGGAACGAAGCATTAGCTTGCTCCACTCTCTTGAGCTGTTTATCCAGTCTGTAAGCACAAGACCCTTATAGTCCCACTCGTTGCGGAGCAACAGTTCGCATGCAGCATAGTTTGCATATACTTTAACGCCGCCTATGGTACAACCTGACGCCATTATTGCAGTTGTCCCGCCTTCCTTGACAGCAATTTCAAAGGGCTTTGCATACTGTTCACGCATTGTCTGCTCATCTGCCCACTGAAGGCCGCTGTTTGTGCGGTTGGTCTCCTGATCGTTGAGGAAGAAATGCTTTATGTAGCACTTTACACCCTTAGAGTTTGCGCCCTTGATCACCGCCGCAGCCATCATGCCTGAGTGTACGCCATCCTGGGAGTAGTACTCAAAATTTCTTCCCGCGAAGGGTGAACGGTGAATGTTCATTGAGGGACCATACCAGCCTGATACGCCCATGAAAATTGAGTCGTTGCCAACCATTATGCCCATCTGTTCTGCAAGGTCAAGGTTGAATGTTGAAGCCACCACAACCTCAGATACAAAGAAGGTGCCGCCGGGAGCAGACTGATTTTCATAGCCCGCCTTGAGCTGGTTGGGACCATCAGAATCGGTAGACTGCGGCTTACCTATTGATTCAAGAGCTACCGTCTTAAAGAAACCATTAGAGAGCAACGTCTTCATCTCTTCATATGTAAGCTGGTTCATGAACGCTTCCCATTTTTGAGAGCCTTCATCCGTACCCACGACAACCTTACCGTCTACAATTGTAGGATTCTGATAGCTGATGCCCGCCATCTGCCAGAGCTTTGTTGTTACGTCTGTATAACCTTCCGCATGGCTTTCGGCCTGCGTCCAGCCTTCAGGGAGTTCGGTAACGTTCCAAAGTTGCTCTGCATTGTCGCTTGTTGCCGCATAGTCCGAAGTCCAATACCCGAAGGAATCTACTTCCTCTTGGGTATATATCTTATCCTCTTCAGAAATGGGTGCGGGAAGTTTTAAGCCGCCCTCCCTTGTGATCATATTCTGTTCAAGGGAATCATTTGTAGATTTATAAGCTTCAAGCCCATCTTCTCCCGTAAACAGCGGCTTTATCTCCTTGCCGCTCGTAGTATCCGTGGTGCACATAATAGTCTCTTCGATAGTGCGCGTTATACTGTCGACTACATCATGCGAATTCCTGCGGATAGAAATTTCGTAATCACCCTCTTCAAGTTCATAGCCCTTGAAGTCATTTTCATTTGCGTCATTCCAGTCAAAGGACGCCATATCCTGTGCAAGGAAAGTCATTGTAAGCACCTGGCTTTCACCGGGCTGCAGAAGCTTAGTCTTTGCGAATGTCACAAGGTTTGCAGAGGCCTTTTCAATACCGCCCTGAGTATAAGGAGGGTTGTAGTATACCTGAACCACGTCCTTGCCTGCCACTTCACCGGTATTCTTTACCCATACGCGCATCGTAATGGTTTGGTTTGCAGCTCCGATTATGGCACTCGACTCAACATTATCTATTTTCCATTCAAAATTTGTATAGGACAAACCATATCCGAAGGGATATACCACTTGGGAATCATACCATTCTTCCCCGGTACCCTCCTCTGCGGCTTCCATATCATCGGCATAGGTTTCGTACCAACGATAGCCCATATAGATACCTTCGCGGTATTCAAGCGAATAATAGTTTGCGTTTACGTACTGCTCCCTGTCCTCATCCCAGTACTGAACACGGTTGCCTATGGCATTGCCCTCCGCATCAAGGATATGGTTGTTATCGCCGAAATTGAACCATGTGGGATCCTGCGTGAAGTCGCGCATGTATATATCAGAGAGATGCCCGGAAGGATTGACCTCACCATTCAGGATTTTGCCGAGCGCCATTATGCCCGAGCCGCCGGGTTGTCCCACCCAGATAGCCGCATCTATTTCATCGTTATCCTGAATAAAGCCAAGCTCCATGGCATTTGCACTGTTTACAACCACTATGAGCTTCTTTATAGCCCCGGACGCCTTCATTCTGGTGAGATAATCAAGCGTCTTTACTTCGTTGTCATCAAGCTCCAGATAGTGCTTATTCACATCGGCATTGGGCGCAATGTTCCTGCGCGCATGATCGGCGCCCTCGCTGCCTGTTCTGGATATCGTCCAAAGGACTGCGTCGCCATACATCCTGACAGAGGAACCCAGTCGCCCGGTATAGCTGTCCGGATCCAGTTCCACATAGCTCATATTTCCGCCCAGACCGCCCGCAACGTTTTCCTGGTGATGATTTTCAAGGTAGTAGTCCCACAGCAGCATATTTACGTTGTAGCCTGCAGCTTGCATGCTTTCAAGCAAAGTATACTCTTTTTTGGAACCGTCATTGGCGCCGGAACCGCCGCCGCTGAGCTGCAAATCCACACTCCTTGCACCGAACAGCGTAATATCTTTTTCGCTTTCGTCAAGAGGCAGCGCCTTATTTTTGTTTTTGAGCAGCACAAAACCCTCTGCCGCTATCTCCATATTGAGCTGTTCGCCGGCAGCATGAGCCTCTTCGCGGCTGCGATAATCTGCATAATACCGACCGTTTGCCGAAAGATCGCCGGAAACTGTACCGCCGGGTTGTACGTAACTTTCAGTTATGTCGCCCGATGCAATGTACTCATCGCCGCTGTTTGCATCCTGACCATCCTGCCCGGCAGGTCCCTGTATGCCCTGAGGTCCCTGAGGACCTTGCTCACCCTGCGGTCCTTGGATACCTTGAGGCCCTGCCGCACCGGCGCATGCACTCATACCTATCGCCGCCGCCATTATGAAACTCATAAGACATGCAATCGGCACGAATTTCTTCTTGCTCATTTCTTTCCTCCTAAAAATATAGATTGACGTTTCGTCGCACAGAATATATCACAGCGATATAGTGCGGTCAATGCTTAACACAGAATTTTGCATTTTTACAACATTTTCTGTTTACATGTTACATTGCCTGAATAAAAAGCGCCACACAGAATCAGCCAGGGATCGGTTTACTCAAGCGTAATATGCCATATGCGCAAAAAAAGTCCTGCAGAATTGCAGGACTTTTGTTATAACATATTGCTTTCATACGGAAGCGCTTGAAAAAAACATAATATCAAGCGTAAATACTCCGCCGCTCACGTCGATACTGATATCGCCGCCGTATTGGGCAACTATCATGCGGATACTCTTTATCCCGAATCCGTGATAATGCTTATCCTCCTTGGTAGTCTGCGGTATGCCCTCTATCAGCGTAGGCTCTATGGCTGTATAGTTTTCCGCCCGTATGAAAAGCATCGACTTTTCTTCCGACATAGACAAACTGATTATACGCTTGTCAACATCGTCAATTTTTTCAACCGCCTCGATAGCGTTATCCAGAATATTCCCGAAGAGGGAATATATATCGGTATCCGATATGAATGACAGCCTTTTGCCGTCTATCATTACAGTAAGCTCTATCTTTTTATTCTTGCAGACAAGGCTCTTCATAGTAAGAACCACATCCAACGCCTTGTTCCCCGTCTTGAAAGAAGAATCATAGATATCGACGGCTGACTTTATTTTGTTTATCTCCATTTCATCCATTTTTCCGTCAAGAACGTTGAGCTGATGCTTTAAGTCGTGAACTTTAATATTTATTGTATCGACCACTGCTTTTTCCATTTCAAAATGCTGGCGCTCTTTCATTGAAATCTGCTTTAGAACATCCAGCTCCGTGCGAAACTCTTCGTTGGTCAAAAGATTGAACTGCAAAATAAGCACACAGAGCACAAAAATAATAGACGAAATAAAATTTGCCACTCGCAACAAAATGTCAGTTCCGAAGACGGTAGGAATCATTGCCTGCTCCACCACGACCATCACGGCGATCGCAAAAGTCATTATTACTATTTGGGTAGGACTTTTAACAACTATCCCCTTGTTACTCTTTCCGTTTCTCTTCACAAAAACGCGATAGCATACAGAATATACAACTATACCAAAAAAAATATGGATGAGTATGACTATCCATGCAGGCAACCCTTCATCAAAAAACTGTTCTATCATGGTTGTCAGCCTGGCTACGATATGTTGCATACAATAAGCGCAGGTTGCACAGAAAAGCGCCGTCGTTATCTTGCACTCGTACGAGAAAAAGACTAAAAAAAGAGTAAAGATATATTGTATCAGAAACGAGGTACACTGCAAAAATACATTTTCAGAGTCAAAAAAGTTATGAAAGAAGTATCGCCATGACCAAGAAAAGATGCCATTCAATACAATTAACAAAATAAAGGAAAACCAAAAAAATCTGCGGCGCGGCAACTTCCAACAGAACATGAGCGCCCCAAGGTTAACCATTATCATCAGTCTGAATGTGACATACAAAGTATTAATTATACCCATAACGCACCTCATTTACCCGAAGTGCCATAATACGCATGAAGAGCCTCTATAAACTTTTTACGTTTGGGATGACTTATAACCAGCTGATATTCGCCAAGACTAATAAGATATCCGTCTATTCCGGTAACATGCCTGAGGTTGACAAGATAACAACTGTTGCACAGCACAAATTCTTCTGGAGAAAACTGCGCCGCCGCCTGTTTCATTGTGCCGTAGGCAGTATAATCGCCCTGCTCTGTATGATACGTCACATTGTGCAGATTAACCTCCACAAATATTACCGCAGCGGAGCTGAACCTCACTTCGCCGTTGGACGTTTTTATCATTATTTCGTTTTCCCTGTGCCTGCGACAACGATTGATTACTTTTTTGATTTTCAAAGAAAATGAATGATATTTCAGCGGTTTTAGCATATAGTCGCTTGCATCAAACTCATAACCGTTAATTGCAAATTGAGCAAGATTTGTCACGAAAACAAGTGCGACTGTAGAATCTATTTTACGAAGTTCTCTTGAAATTTCTAATCCGTTGAGCGCAGGCAGATCAATATCCATGAATATGATATCGTAATTTGCCTGATAGGTATCAAGAAATTTAATTCCGCTGTCAAATATTTTAACATTGAACCTTACATCGGAATCCTGAGCGTATCTGTGCAAAAATTCGGCAAGCCTGTCAGCCTCCTTCTTATCGTCTTCAACAATTGCAACATTAAACATATCTACCCCCCCTCATATATGATTTTAATAATCTTTCCCCCGCAAGTCAAGATTAAATCAATTTTTTCACATATTCTTTCGTTTTTGCAACATAATCTTATCACATAACTGCAACATGAGAAGAAGCTTTCTATTTTTTTACAACACCTGAGTAAGCAGGTAATATTCACCATTACATTCATAGCGAAAGTCTGATTTGAAAAGATAAGAAACGCCCCCTGATGACGACGCCTTGACCATGTATTTACATCAATGTTTTTCATATCTCACCATCTAAATTATCCCCAATCGTTTAATACACGATAGCCTTCGCCCCAATTATTTACTTCCTTTAAATAACTCTCTGTGACAGAATTTTACGATCGGCTATTCTGAAACACGTAAGCATTCACAAACCGCATCATGCCCACATTGAATGCAAATCGTTTGACATCATGCGCCGGTAAAATCATTGCAAGTAAAATCAAACAATAAAGCAAATTCTAATTCAAACAGTTCGTTTTAAAAGCAAATTATTTGCTTATTAATCAAAATACTTTGCTTAAACCCCAAAAAGTTTGATTATTTGCTCAAAATATTTTGCTTTTAGCCTTGTATTCTTTGCTTATTTGTGCTATAATCCTGTCAAAGGAGATAGCTATGCTTGGCGAAGAATTGATAACACTTATAAAGAAAATACAAAAAGATAAGTGCGAAGGCCAGACTGTCGAAGTCAAAGCCGCGCACGGAGGCTGCCCGAAGTTATACGATACTCTTTCTTCCTTTTCAAATCAGAACAGCGGCGGCACTATCGTATTTGGTCTCGACGAAAAGCAAAATTTTAAACCTGTGGGCGTATATGATGTGCAGGACTTGCAGCACAAAGCCGAAGAACAGTGCAAGCAACTTGAGCCTGTAATTCGCGCCGTATTTACCCAATGCGAGATAGACGGTCTGTATTTTGTAAGCATGGAAATACCTTCGGTGGAACCTGCACTTCGTCCCGTTTATTACAAAGGCGCGGGCAAATGGCAAGGCTCTTATGTGAGAGTCGGGGACGCAGATGAAAAGATGAGCGACTACGAGGTATATAGTTTTGAAGCCTACCGCAAACAGATAAGGGATGACATCCGCCCTGTAAATGTTGCAGCAGACAGCCTTGACAGCGCCCAATTATCACTTTATCTCAATAGTTTGCGCGTCAACCTCCCAAACACGGCCAATCTTTCTGATAAGGAACTGCTGACTTTGACGGGCATAATATCTGACGGCAAGCCGACCCTTACCTCCATTCTCTGTTTTTCAAAGTTTCCTCAATCGGTATTTCCGCAACTGTGCATAACGGCAGTTTTGGTTCCCGGCAACAAAATGGGCGACACGTCCGCCGACGGGCAGCGCTTCCTTGCCAATAAACGTATTGAAGGCACTATTGCGCAGATGGTTGAAAGTGCCGTCAACTTTGTTGCGATGAATATGCGCGAAGGAGTAAAAATAGAAGGCGGCAAACGCATTGATATTCCCGAATATCCTTTAACCGCCGTGCGCGAAGCTGTGCTGAACGCGCTCATTCACCGCGATTACAGCCCCTATACCGAAGGTATGCCCATACGGATAGAGATGTATCGCGACAGAATGGAAATAACTAATGCAGGCGGATTGTACGGAGCCATAAATATTGACGAACTCGGCAGAATTCACGCCGATACCCGAAACAAGACGCTGATATCCGTACTTGAAACTATGCACTTGGCAGAAAATCGCTACTCCGGTATACCTACTATACGAAAACTTTTTGCCGAAAGCGGCCTGCCGGAACCTCAGTTTCATGACAAAAGAGGGGTGTTCCACGTTATTTTCTATAACGGAGCAGGTCAGGAGCGGCAGCCCGATAAACTATCTCTTGAAGAGTTCTGTAAAGTGCCGCGCACACGCAAAGAGATCGCCGAGCATATGGGTATGACGCAGTATTATGTAATTAAACACTATGTTGAACCGCTTATCGAAAAGGGAGTTCTTGCATATACAATACCGGAAAAACCCAAAAGCCGCGACCAACGCATTGTTGCGGTAAGGGATGTATAAATATCTGATTTTGTGTGAACTAATTTATCTGCAATAAGGAAATCAATGCCCGCCGAGTTCTTGAAGTGAACCCCAAAGTTTGGACAAAAATTTAATTAAATTGTTTGGTAATGAG
>ERZ1090863.1154-NODE-1155-length-11987-cov-7.499581_pt1 | contig 11987 bp, 7 predicted proteins | sample MGYA00478480_ERZ1090863 | MGnify/ENA primary metagenome ERZ1090863 (study PRJEB33644, sample SAMEA5815746) | chicken gut metagenome | biome: Chicken; feature: Gastrointestinal Tract; material: Caecum | place: Ireland | collected 2019-01-01 | study: A study of the...
ACTGTGAATTTACGGATATAAACTCATAAAGCGAAAACCTGACAAAAAATTAAATTACCTATGGACAAAACGGATATTATATGGTAAAATGTGGTTATGAACAACATTATATATGCGGGAAAAGACGAAAAGAGAGCGGCCGAACTGGAAGAGAGCGGAAAGTTATGGCAGTTGATAAGGTGTACGGCGCGCGGTGAAATAAAGACTGCGCACCACACCGAAACATATGGCCGCAGCGACGTGCTGGTAATTCCCCCTTTAACAAAATATGAACGAAGTGCCTGCAATTCGGCCGAGACGTATATATTTATGGAGGCAACTGCATTGCCTTTCAGACACCCTGCGTGCGTTGCCGAAGAACGCGGCGGCGGCCTTGCTCACGCCTTTTCGCAAGCCGAATACTATTTCAGCGAGGGCGGAGAACGCGGAGCCCCCATTTTAAAGGCATTGGGCGACCTTATAGTAAGCTATATCGTGGCACAGACGGAGCGACCCGCCTACTCCCCCGTGGTAGAGAGCGTGCGTGCCGACATTGCCGCCAACCTGGACAAGCCTGCATATGCGCTGGACGCGTTTATGCGCACTCTTCCTCTTAACTACGACTATGTGCGCAAATTGTTCAAGAGCGAAGTAGGCGTGACCCCGCACGAATACCTTATAAGTGCGCGCATGCAACTTGCCGCAAGGCTGATACTCAGCGGAATGACAAACCAGTACGGCAAATGCACCATTTCGCAGATTGCCGAAATGTGCGGATACTCTGAGCCGCTCTATTTTTCGCGCGTGTTCAAAAAATACCACGGAATGGCGCCTTCTGACTATGCGGGAAAATCATCCGACAACGGATAAACGTTTTGCACGCTTAAAAAATACAAATCAGCAACAAATATGCCTGCAAATATCAAAAAGCATATCCACGGCATATAAAAACATTAAAACTATGACTCAAGGGGCGCGGAAGAATAAATTCTTCCGCGCCCCTTATTTCTCCTTATACGCAATTAAGCGTTGCATAGTTTTATTTACTTATATCTTGCCATTGTTGCAAATTTTTATTTGCAAAATATCGCCATTATGAATATTTTTATTTGCATTTATTGTCGGGATACCCGACATGATAAATTGCGATATTCAAAAAGCCGCACGTTAATAGGCGTAATCCGACAGCAAAGAGCGTACAAAACGCGCTTTCAGACTGTCAGAGGCGATATTGCAGACAATCATTTTTTATGCTCAGACTTCAAAGCCGAAGAAGTCTTTGGCGTTGTTGTAGCAGATATCTTCCACTATCTTGCCGAGAGTATCGAGCTCCGATGCGGGATACTGACCGCTTTCCACAAGCGCGCCGAGCTTATTGCAGAGAAGTCTTCTGTAAAGTTCGTGTCTGGGATAGGAAAGGAAGGAACGGCTGTCGGTAAGCATGCCCACGCTCTGCGCAATCAGGCCTACCTGCATCTGCGTTTCCATATTCTGCTGCATGCCGTCGGGCTGGTCAAGGAACCACCACGCCGCACCGACCTGCACTCTGCCCTTTACGCCCTCCTTCTGGAAGCAACCAGCAAGCACGCACAGCGCATAGGTATCGCGGGGGTTGAGGCAGTATAAAACGGTCTTGGGAAGAGCGTTTTCCGACTGAAGAGCGGCAAGAAGTGCGGAGAGCTTGGAGATGAAGACCTCGTCGCCCATGCCGTCGAAACCGGTATCGGGACCGATTTTGTTGAACATTACAGCGGAGTTATTGCGCGTTGCGCCGATGTGGTACTGCTGTACCCAGCCCATCTTTGCATACTGCTTGCCGAGGAACAGAAGAATGTAACCCTTGTACTTATCCAGCTCCTCAGAGGTGAGCGCCTCGCCCTTGAGTCCCTTTACGAATGCGGCATTGGCCTCTTCGTAGGTGGCGGGAGCATAGTGAACTACTTCCAGCGAGTGGTCGGAAAGGCGGCAACCCATTTCGTCGAAGAAGGCAAGTCTTTCGCCGAGTGCGGCGCACAGCTCTTCCAAAGAAGTAACGGGCTTTGCAACTACCTTTTCAAGCTGCTTTACCCAGGGAGCAAATGCGGGAAGTTCGGGGTTGAGCACCTTATCGGGACGGAACGCGGGGTGAACCTTTACTTTGAGAGTCTTGTCGGCAGCCATCTTCTTGTGCCATTCAAGGCTGTCCACGGGGTCATCGGTGGTGCATACAACTTTTACGTTGAACTTTTCCATCATCTTGCGGGCAGTCAGCGTTTCGAGCTTTTTATTGGCCTCATTCCAGATTTTATCTGCATTGGCGGGGCAGATTACATCGTGAATGTCAAAGTAACGCTGCATTTCGAGGTGCGACCACAGATACAGAGGGTTGCCCACGAAGTAGGGCATGGAGTCCACAAACTGTCTGTACTTTTTGTAGTCGTCATCGGGGCCTGAGATGGAATCTTCAACGTAGCCCCTGGCGCGGAGCGCTCTCCACTTGTAGTGGTCGCCGAACCTGTCGCCTGCACCCAGCCAGGCTTCGGCAAGGTTGCGGAACTTTTTATCTTCGTAAATCTCTTTCGGGGGAAGGTGGCAGTGATAGTCGATTATAGGCATATCCTCTGCATGCTCGTGGTAAAGCTTTCTGGCTGTTTCCGTTTCGAGCAGGAAATCTTTATCCATAAAATTTTTCATTTTCTGTACTCCTGATATGCTTTGAGAGCGCGGCGCCATGCATTGGCCGCCGTCTTGCTGGAATGTTCTGATATTTAGGAATTGTCTTGTGCTGCTTTGCCGAAGAATTTGCGGCTTTAAAGGTACTTTCAGACAGTTTAAGCAGGACACAGAAAAAATTCCGTGCCCTGCGGGACATTTATTATTTCAGATTATCTCTGAACGCGGCCACTGCCGTCGCCGCCAGCAAGGGCGTCAACTTCCTTGCGGGAAACGAGGTTGAAGTCGCCGGGGATGGTGTGCTTGAGTGCGGATGCAGCAACGCCGAATTCGAGAGCGGACTTGAAGTCCTTGCCATCGAGGAAGCCGCAGATTACGCCGCCCGCAAAGCTGTCGCCGCCGCCTACGCGGTCAACGATGGGTGCGATTCTGTATTCGCGGGAATGATAGAATTCCTTGGTTTCGCCGTTGTAGATGCAAGCCGACCAGCCGTTATCCGATGCGGAGTGACTTACGCGGAGAGAGCTTATCGCATACTTGAAACCGAATTTTTCAACCATCTGTTCGAAGATGGACTTGTAACCTTCAAGGTTAAGCTTGCCGGAAGTTACGTTGGTTGCCGCGGGCTTGAAGCCGAGCACGAGTTCGGCGTCCTCTTCGTTGCCGATGCAGACGTCAACGTACTTCATAAGGCCGGTCATAACCTTCTGAGCCTTTTCGCTTGTCCACAGCTTTTTGCGGAAGTTGAGGTCAACGGAAACTGTGAGACCGTGCTTTTTAGCGGCTTTGAGAGCCTCTTCGGTGAGCTGGGCAGCGCTGTCGGAAAGAGCCGGGGTGATACCGGTGAAGTGGAACCAGTCAGCGCCTTCGAAGATTGCGTCGAAGTCGAAATCTTTTGCGGTAGCGGTGCTTATGGAGGAATGAGCTCTGTCGTAAACTACTTTGGAAGGTCTCATAGCGGAACCCGTTTCAAGGTAGTAGATGCCGAGCCTTTCGCCGCAGCGTGCGATGTGCTTTGTTTCAACGCCGTACTTTCTGAGCGCGGCAACGGCGCAGTCGCCGAGCTCGTTTGCGGGCAGAGCGGTTACGAATTCGGACTCGTGGCCGTAGTTGGCAACGGATACGGCAACGTTTGCCTCGCCGCCGCCGTAGTTGATATCGAACTCGTCAGCCTGAATGAACTTTTCATTGTTGGGAGTGGAAAGGCGGAGCATTATCTCGCCCATGGTTACAAGTTTTTTCATAATATATATTTTCTCCTGAAATTTTTTATTTTTATACTGCGGACAGCCGTCCGCAAGGGAATATTCAGTTTGCCCCGCGCCGCTTTAAGCGCGGAAAAATGCGCTTGGTTGCGGCATATTGCGGGGGCAATCGGACCGCATTCCGTAAAAAAGAGTTTATGCCGCCGCACATTTTGTGCGGCAACGACGTCCGCGGCGGCAGCGCCGTCCGCAGCGCGAAGACATAAATTACTTTCTCTTTACAAGATGTACGGCAAAGCCGCCGAACTGGTTTTTGAGGTATGCAACGGTGAGTTCGCCCGTGACCTTATCGAACTTGAAGGAAGATTCGTCGGCCTCGAAACCGCGCTTGCCGAGCTGGTATACCGCACGCTTTACAGAGTTGGTTGCAAATGCTATGTGGCCCATATCGCCGCGGAAAGGCGTCTTCATCATCTCGACATAGGTCGAGGCGAATACGGAGCTGTTGCCAACCTTCTTTTCAAGACCGAATGCCGCGTTGAATTCATCGGCAACGTACTCGGCCTCTTCGGGGTTCTTGCAGTTGATGCCGACGTGCACGAGCTCGAAGCCGAGCATCTTGTTGACAGCCTCGCGGCAAAGACGGGTGATTTCCTCCCAGTTTTCCTCTGCGAGAAGTTTGGAAGGAACTATCCAGCTGCCGCCGCAGCATACTATTTTGTTGAACGCAAGGTATGTATTGAGGTTATCGGCCGTAATGCCGCCGGTGGGCATGAAGCGCATGTTCTGGTAAGGGCCGCATACCGACTTGATGTATGCAACGCCGCCCGCCTGCTCTGCGGGGAAGAACTTAACAAAGTCCAGTCCCAGCTCCATAGCCTGCTCTATCTCGCTTGCGGAGGAGAGACCGGGGGCAAAGGGTATGCCCTTTTCAAGGCAGTGGGCAACGACCTTGGGATTGAGGCCGGGAGCGACGCAGAACTTTGCGCCTGCGGCGTAGGCCGCGTCTGCCTGCTCACAGGTGAGAACGGTGCCCGCGCCTATGAGCATATCGGGATACGCCTTTACCATGCGGGAAATAACTTCATCCGCACCCTTGGCACGGAAGGTTACTTCCGCGCAGTAAATGCCGCCGTCGCGCAGGGCCTTGGCAAGCTTTTCGGCATTTTCAACCTTTTCCAGTTTGATTACGGGAACTATGCCCATCTTGCCGAATTCTTCCACAACAGAATCTATCTTTGCTTTGACTTCAGCTTTCATTATTTTACTTCCTTTTGCGCTGACAGCATTCAATGCCAGGGGCGCACTTTTGTTTTACACACATATTATAATGTTTCCGCGCGCGCAAGTAAATAAAAAAAACGGATACTTTGATATATTTTTCAGATATTTTTATAAAAACATTGCATTTCTTACACGGACATATTGCAAAACCGTTGCTGACTTACAATCGGGTGAAAAAATATAGCAGAACTGCAGATTATGAGCGGGCGTTTTTTTCATCCTCAATCGCCTTAAGCACGCGCACAAGTCCGATAAAGCTCTCCTTTACCCCGCCCTTTACGGCCTTCTGGTAGAGCTTTGCGGCCTGCTTTAAGTCGCGCTCCACGCCGAGACCGAGTTCATAGCATATGGCAAGGTTGTGATACGCCTGCACGCAGCCGCCCTTTATCGCCTTTTTGTAGCACTCCACGGCAAACTGATTGTCGGGCTGAACGGCCAGTCCCTGCTGGTAGGCAAGCCCCACATTGTTGTACGCATTGACAAAGCCGCCCTCCGCCGCACGGCGGTAATATTCAAGGCCGAGAGCACAGTCCTGCTGCCCGCCTATGCCGTAATAATACATATTGCCCACCTGCGCGAGCGCGGGAGCAACGTTTTCTTCCGCGGCGCGCCTGAACCATTCCATTGCCGCCTGCTCGTCCCGTTCGCAGCCGTCGCCGCTGAGATAGCAGGCCGCAAGATTGTTCATGCCCATTCCGTCGCCCAGTTCGGCGGCAAGCTTATACCACATGAACGCTGCCTGAGCATCGCGTATGACCTTTTCGCCGCGGTCGTACAGTTCGCCCAGGTCATAGGCTGCCTCCGCACAGCCGAGTTCGGCCGCCCTGTCGTAAAACTCGATTGCGCGGTCGATGTTCTTCTTTGTGCCCAGTCCCTTTTCCCAGAGCACGCCAGCGTTGTACAGACTGTCGGCATTGCCGCCCTCGCCCGCGGCGGTATACCAGCGCAATGCCTTTTTGTAGTCCCTTTTTACCGGCACGCCGCGCTGGTAACACTGCGCAAGATAGGCCTGCGCCACGGCGTGGCCGAGCTTTGCCGCCTTTTTGAAGAGCTCAAACGCCTTGTCCATATCGCGGCGGACGCCCTCGCCGTTTTTATGGCAGATTGCAAGGCTGGTAATGCAGTCGGCATCGCCCAGCTCCGCGCCCTTTTTATACCACGCGGCCGCCGCCTTTTTGTCCGTGCCGACAAGTGCGCCGTCGTAGTACAGCGAGCCTATCTGCCAGTATGCGCCCACGCCGCCCAGCCCGGCAGAGCGCCTGAACCAGTAAAGCGCCTTCTCTCCGTCCAGGCAGCTCTCCTCGCGGGAGAACATTATGCCGAGGTTGTACGCCCCGCGATGGTCGCCGCCGCGTGCGGCGAGTTCATAGTACTTTTCCGCCGAAGCAAAATCTTTACGTCCGCACATGATGTTGCCCGCGCACACGTAGCCTTCCGCACAATCGCGCTCGGCGGCGGCAAGGTAACACTCAAGCGCCTTATCCGCGCTCTGCTCCAGCCCCAGTCCCTCTTCATAGCAGACGCCGAGGTTTAAAAAGGCCGTTCCGTTGTCACATTCAACGCCGCGGATATAGTACTCCGCCGCACGGGCGCGCACTTCTTCGTCCTCCGAATAGTAGCACATATCGCCGAGGGAATTGTACGCGTCAGTTTCGCCGCCCTCCGCGGCGAGCAGAAAATATTTTTCGGCGAGAGCCTCGTCCCGCTCCGCATCACTACCGAAATAATAGACCTCGCCCAGCTCCTTGCAGGCGGACGCATCTCCGCCGAGCGCAAGGCGGGTGAGTCCGGCTATGTATTCAGCTTTTTTGTTCTCTTTTTTCTGCCGTTCAGACATTTCCGTCACCCCGCATTTTACCGTGTATCTGTTTCGTTTAAATTATATCACAGCGACAAAAAACTTTCAATACAAAGAATAAAAAACAGCCGCGCATACAACGCGCACGATGCAATTGACCCGCACATATGCACGATATAACGCACAGATTTATTTAACGCGCGCCTAAAACTTGCTCCCGCGGACAGCCCCGTTCGGCCGCTTCTGCACGCAAAAGCCCGCGGTGCAGATTCTGCGCCGCGGGCTTTTAAAAATTATATCCGTTTTATTCTTGCTCGTCTGTGTGAGGGGGAACTTCGCCTTCTGCGGTCTGCGCCGCAACGGAAGCAGAAGAGACGGACTGAACGGCCGTTACGCCCTCCGCGTTGACGGCATAGTCAGAGGCGAGCGTATGCGCATTTTTGACTGCCTTTGAAAGCTTGCGCATCTTTTTGAGGCAGGGAATGTTGAGGTAGAATGCCACCGCCACGAACATGCCCAGCGTCCAGCCGATGGACCACGCCCAGCCGACGCCCGCAAAGCCGAGGGGAATTGTGAGTATGAACACCAGCGCAACGCGCAGAATGAGGTCGGTGAACGTGCTTATCGTAAAGCCGAGGTTGCCGCCAGCGCCGCGCACCACGTCATCGGCCATGACCTTTATGTTGACTATGAAGAAGAAGGGCGAAACTATGGTGACGTACAGCGAACCGCTGCTTATTGCAAGTTCAAGGTCGCCGTCTGCCGACATGAACAGTCCGATGAGCGGCCGTGCAAATACCAGACAGATTACGACGAACACGGCCGTAAGGATTGAAGAAATAATCAGCGCCGCGTGGAAACCTTCCTTTATCCTCTTATACCGTCCCGCGCCGTAGCACTGCGAAACGAAGTTTGTAAGACCCGTGCCGCACGTGCAGAAGCAGGTGGTGCAGAATACCAGCAGTTTTATGCCCGCGGTGAAGCCATCGGTTATGCCAAGGCCCTGCGCGTTGGCAAGTTCGTTTATTCTTATCTGAATTACAAGGTTGCCCACCGAAACGAAGCTGTTCTGCAGCACTACGGGGAGCGCGAGAATGAGCAGCGTTTTGAGCACCGTAATTCTGAAGACGTGCGGCTTTTCGTCCGACGGCATCTTTTTGAATCTCAGGAAGACGAATATTATGGTGAGTATGCAGGACGCGCCCTGCGCTATGAACGTAGCCCACGCCACGCCCTCAACGCCCCAGGGACGGACCATTATTATGTCCAGCACGATGTTGCTCACCGAAGAGATTACCAGGAATATGAAGGGCGTACGGCTGTCGCCGAGCGCGGAAAAGATACCTGTGCCGAGATTGTAAAGAATGAGGAAGGGCAGACCGAAGTAGTATATGTTGAGGTAAGCCACGCTCTCTTCCAGCGCCTCGGCGGGGGTTTTGAGCGCCGCAAGCAGCGGTTCGCAGCTGCATACGCCCACAACCAGCAAAATCACGGCGAGCACGGTGAAGGAAATAAGTCCCGTGAAGATGGCCGTCTTTACGCCCGCATTGTTCTTTGCGCCGAACAGACGGGACACGAACACCGCGCAGCCCGCATTCGCGCCGAGCGCTAACGCCATAAGGATATTGACTATCGAGTTGGACGCGCCTATGGCCGTGAGCGCCGTGGGGCCCGCAAACTTGCCCGCTATTATGGTATCGGCAAGGGTGTACAACTGCTGGAATACGGCACTGCCGAACAAGGGCAGTATGTAGATAAGCAGCACTTTGAAAGGTTTTCCGACTGTTAAATCTGTATTGCTCATAAAACTCCGTGCTCCGTACAGACAAAGAGACCGCAGCGCCCAAAAGCCGCAACATCTTTGTTTTGTTCAAGGCGGCGACCCGCCTTTTTGAATTGCTGTAAAAATTTTAAGTCGCACTACAAAAATATATAATAAATATATCGCGGGTGCGGCCAAAAGATTAAAAAATTAACGGCGATAACTCGCCGCCATATTTCGATTACGAATTATATCACCGCATTTTTTCAATGTAAAGCATTTGGAGCGCCGCACAATCGATAATTTTATACTTAAACCTGCCCCTCCGCCTTCTGATGCGTGGCGAAAAGACAATCGGGCAACTCCCCCGTCCCCTTGCCTTAAAAAAAGCGCGTAAAAAGCCGCAGAAAAATCCTTGAAAAAATTTATGTTTAACTGCGGAAAAAGTGCTTTATAAGATAATCGTAAAAAGATTTTACGCATAGTTTTGCCGCTCCCCGGCGGCAGGGCCGTGCATTTCAAAACCCCTTAAAGGAGGTCAGAATCATGAACAGCAACCGCTTTACACAGAACAGCATACAAGCCATAAACAACTGCGAAAAAACGGCGGATGAATACGGCAATACCGAAATTATGCCCGTGCATATTCTGTATTCGCTGCTGCCCGACGACGGACTTATCTACCGCATACTCTCCCGCCAGGGCATAGACTCCGCAGGCCTTGCGCAGGCCGCCAAGGAGGAGATTGAAAAACTGCCCAGGAGTTCTTCCCACGGCAACGTATTTTTGTCCTCCGCGGCAAACAGAATATTCAACAATTCGGAAAAACTCGCCCAGAACATGAAGGACGATTACATCTCCGTGGAGCATCTGTTTTTATCTCTGCTGGATGAAAACGACCCCGCATGCAACCGTCTTTTCACACGTTTCGGCGTGACCAAAGATAAATTCCTTGTAGGACTCAAGGCCGTGCGCGGCAACACCAACGTTACCTCCGACAACCCCGAGGACACCTACGAGGCGCTTGAAAAATACGGCACCGACCTCACCGCCGCCGCAAAAAGACATAAGTTGGAGCCCGTAATCGGCCGCGACGAGGAGATACGTAACGTAATACGCATACTCTCCCGCAAGACCAAGAACAACCCCGTGCTCATAGGCGAACCGGGCGTAGGCAAGACGGCCATTGCCGAGGGACTTGCCCAGCGTATAGTAAAGGGCGACGTTCCCGAAGGGCTTAAAGACAAGACGCTCTTCTCGCTGGATATGGGCGCGCTGATTGCAGGCGCCAAGTACCGCGGCGAATTTGAAGAGAGACTTAAAGCCGTACTTCAGGAAGTGACCAAGAGCGAGGGCCGCATACTTCTGTTCATAGATGAACTGCACACCGTTGTGGGTGCGGGCAAGACGGACGGCGCGATGGACGCGGGCAACCTTTTAAAACCCATGCTCGCCCGCGGCGAACTGCACTGCATAGGCGCGACCACGCTGGACGAATACAGAAAATATATTGAAAAAGATGCGGCGCTGGCACGTCGTTTCCAGCCCGTAATGGTGGACGAACCCACCGTCGAGGACACCATTTCCATACTCCGCGGACTTAAAGAGCGCTTTGAAATTTTCCACGGCGTGCGCATTCACGATGACGCGCTCGTTGCGGCGGCTACGCTTTCAAACCGCTATATTACCGACCGTTTCCTGCCCGATAAGGCCATAGACCTCGTGGACGAGGCGGCCGCGATGATAAGAACGGAGATTGACTCCATGCCCTCCGACATGGATGACCTCAACCGTAAAATCTTACAGCTCGAAGTCGAAGAAAAGGCGCTTTCCAAGGAAAAGGACAACGTCTCCGTTGCCCGTCTCGAGGCGCTTAAAAAGGAGCTTGCCGAGTACAAGGACCGCTTTGCCGAAATGAAGGCAAAGTGGCAGGACGAAAAGCAGGCCATACAGTCCGAAAAGGAGCTCAAGGAAAAGGTTGACAGCTTAAAGGCAGAAATTGACCTTGCAACCAACAGCGGCGACTTTGAAAAGGCCGCAAGGCTGAGATATGGCGAACTGCCCGCGCTTGAAAAGAAGCTTGAGGACGCCAAGGCGCAGAATGCAAAGCGCAAGGGCGACATTCTGCAGGACGAAGTTACCGAAGAGCAGATTAACCAGATAATTTCCCGCTGGACGGGCATACCCGTTGCACGCCTTAAGGAGGGCGAGCGCGAAAAGATACTTCACCTTGCAGACGACCTGCACAAACGCGTTGTGGGCCAGAACGAGGCGGTAAGCAAAGTTTCCGACGCCATTCTGCGTTCGCGTGCGGGCATATCCGACCCCAACAGGCCGATAGGTTCCTTCCTCTTCTTAGGCCCCACGGGCGTGGGCAAGACCGAACTTGCCAAGGCGCTTGCCGAAAATCTGTTCGACGACGAGAAGAACATCGTGAGAATAGATATGTCTGAATACATGGAAAAGTTCTCGGTATCCCGTCTTGTAGGCGCGCCTCCCGGATATGTAGGCTATGAAGAGGGCGGCACTCTTACCGAGGCGGTACGCAGAAAACCCTACTCCATAGTCCTGTTCGATGAAATTGAAAAGGCGCACCCCGACGTATTCAACATACTGTTGCAGATACTCGACGACGGTCGCATAACCGACTCGCAGGGGCGCACGGTTGACTTTAAAAATACCATAATAATACTCACTTCCAACCTCGGCGCAACCGACATTATCGAGGGCATAGAGGGCGGCGAAATTTCTAAGGCCGCGCAGGAGCGCGTTCACCAGATTTTAAAGCAGTCCTTCCGTCCCGAATTTTTAAACAGACTGGACGAGATTATAATGTTCAAGCCGCTCACGCGCGACAACATCGGCGGCATCGTGGACATTCAGCTCAGACGTCTCGAAGACAGGCTCAAAGCCGAAAACCTTACGCTGGAAGTTACGCAGAAGGCCAAAGATTACATTGCGGCCAACGGCTACGACAACGTATTCGGCGCACGTCCTTTGAAGAGATTCATTCAGAAATACGCCGAAACGCCCATTGCGCGCTACATCATAGAAAAGAACCCCGAGGCCAACACCACTCTTGTGCTGGACGCTGCCGAAGACGGACTCTTTCTTAAGCAGTAATTGAAGCATATATGCGGGTCAATTGCAGACAAAAGGTTGACCGAGAAAAAAGAATATTGCAGTCGGGCGCACGATATGCTCCCGATAAACGCCGGCGGGGGGGGGGGGGGGTGGGGGGGGGGCCCCCAGTTTTTTTTTTGAAAAAAAGAAAAAAAAAAAAAAAACAAAACCAACCCAACACAAC
>ERZ1090863.1161-NODE-1162-length-11932-cov-20.276585_pt1 | contig 11932 bp, 19 predicted proteins | sample MGYA00478480_ERZ1090863 | MGnify/ENA primary metagenome ERZ1090863 (study PRJEB33644, sample SAMEA5815746) | chicken gut metagenome | biome: Chicken; feature: Gastrointestinal Tract; material: Caecum | place: Ireland | collected 2019-01-01 | study: A study of...
GCGCTTCGAAATCATTTCCCGTAGTTACTGCTGCAGTTCCAATCGCCAAAACTGGTAGTGTTAAAGAAGTCGTTAATGTACTTCCTAAAGTATCTATCTTACTTGCTATATTTCCTACTTTTGTTCCAAATTCTTCTATCTTTTTTCCTGCTTGCGTCCAATTACTTGCTTCTAACTGTAAATTCTTAACTTCATTTGTTGTTTTTATTACTTCTCTCTGATAATCTCTGTAACTTTCTGTAGATATAGTTATTTCATTTAATTGTTTTTGCTCTTTTCTCAACTCAGATAAACTTGTTTGGCAATCTTTTACTTTATTGTTTATCTCTTCAAATTGCTGTTCTGTTATTTTACCTTTATCAAATGCTTTTTGAGCTTTTTCTTGTTCGTCCTTTAATCCTTGGAGTTGCTTTTCCGTATTTTTTATAGAAGTTGCTACCTGTTCTATTTGAGGTTTTAATTTTACATAATTCTGCCACTTTTGATATACTTGTTCTTGTACACTTTTTAGAGATTTTAATTTTTTTGATGTTTCTTGTATGCTTCCATTTAATATATCTTGCTTTTGACTTAGAAGTTCCGTATTGGAAGGGTCTAACTTTAACAAAGAGTTAACTCCCCTTAGCTCTTTGCTAAGGCTAGCTGTAGCAGAATTAACATCTTTTAAAGCTCTTTGTAAATTTGTTGTATCTCCACCTATTTCTACAATTATTCCTTTAATTGTTCCTGCCATTCCTATACCTCCTACATTCTAGCAACTAAATTTTGTATATCTTCTTGTGTAGCTTCTCTTGTTCCGTCTTGTTTTTCTGATTTCCCAATAAAACTAATAAACATTTTTAGTACGTCTATATAAGTTAAGAATTTTAAATCTTCTAATCTTAAGCCGATTCTTAAACAACTTATTAAAAACTCGTGTTCTGGGAACAAGCTTTCTTCGTTATTGTTTGTTTTAATTTTTTCAAGTTCATCAAATACCTTCTCGTCCACAAAAGCAGTTCACGGCAAGTTCCGTTACCTCTACAATCCACATATCGTTTGTATTTATCCTTGTTAGTCCTTTTAACCAATCGTCATATTCTCCGATATTTTCATTTGCTGTATAACAACAGATATATCCAATTCTTGTTATTGCTTCTATGTACTCGTCTAAATATGAAAGCATAGAATTAGAAACTGCTTGTATTATTTCTGTTTCAGAGATTTCTGGATTTTTCTTTTTAAGTTCTGCTGTTAATAAAACTTGCATAGTTGTAAAATCATTAATTGTTTTAAAATCCTCAAAAATTCCGTGGTCTTTAAATTTTTGTCTGTATGCAATATAAGTAAAAGCATTACAATCTATCTCAAATTCTTTTCCACAAATATCAATTTTTTTCATATTTATTGTTCCTTTCAAAATGCCCCAAAATTAGCCATTTTAAAGGCATATAAGTATATTGATTTAAAAATAAAGAGCCTTATTTTTGATTTATAAGGCTCGATTTTTTTACTAAACAGATGCTTCTGTTGGTTCTGGCACTGCATCAAAGAATGCATTATAAGCTACTTTATTTTCATCTGTTAAAGGTAATTTATATCTAACGTCTCCAGTGTCAGTTCTCGCAGAAGTCGTAATAGATAATGTTTCTGTATCTGGCGTTTTAGTATCTTCTGTAGTATTTGCTTCTGTAGAAGGCCTAGAAACTGTTGTATTATAATAACAGAATCTAGTTCCTGTTTGGTCGCCCTCAATCTGATACATAAATGCAAATGGAGATATTGTGTCATTTATATTTTCTAAAATTCCTCCATTCGTATCTTGTTTTTGTCCAAGAATTTCTGTATAGAATTGCTCTGGTAGTTTAGCAACTTCTAATTCTCCAGTATAACCATTGTTTGCGTAGCTTTCATAATATTTCATGTTATCAGCATAAAATGGCTCACTATCTCCCTCAGCATCTAATGATAAAGATACGGCACCTTTTATTGGGAATGGTGTTCCATAAGTAATATCTCCCTCTTCTCCAATTATCATTTTAGCAATATGTACATTACTTAAACCAAATTTTACTTTGTTTTTATCACTCATCTTTGTTTCCTCTCTTTCTTTTAAATTTCAAAAAAATAACTTACCTGCCAAACTTGTTCGTTTTCCAGATAAGTTTCTTCTGTTTTATTCCAAGCAATGTCGCCTAGAATTTCATTTTCAATTTTGTTTTGTTCTTCTAAGTTTTTGTCTATATACGTATAATCTAGCTTTATAGGTGTTTGTGTATAATAAGTTTTATTGTCTGCCATAAAATTATCTGTATTAACAGTAATTGCTACTAAATGCGGAGGCTCTGTTGTTTTTTTGAATCTACCATAAGCATATTTAAAGCCTGCATTTTCGCAACGTTTTTTTAGTTCCTCTAATGTCATTTCAAACCTCCTATTTTTTGTTTTAGCTCTTTTCCAAACTCTTCAGAATATTTCTTTTCGACTGGTCTTATGTGTGGTTGTGCTTTAGTTCTTCCTCCATTTTTAGTGGCATGTCCAAACTCCAGTAAATGAGTCAATTGATAGTCTGTTTTATTATGTATTTTTATAGTATATAAGTTTTTACCTCTTTTATCTTTTTTTAATCTCCAACCTTTGCAATATTCTTTTCTTGCTCCTTTTGGAGAAGTTTGCTTAAGTTCATTAACTGCTTCTTTTCCAACTTTATTTGCTACTTCTTCAACTTCTGCAGATATATCATCTTTATAATTTTCAAGTGCTTTTGTTATTTCTTTACTTAAGAGATTTACATCAATCGCTTTTGACATTTTTTATTTTCCTTTCACAAATCAAAGTAATTTCATCTGGATAAGTTTCATCAACTCTGTCAACTGTATAGGTTATCCCGTTATATATTAATTCAGTTTCATCATTGTAATTTAAGGCACTTATCCTAAGTCTTAAAGTAGGCTGGTAACCTGCTTGATTTGCTTCATAATATTCTTTGGCATAAACTGTCTCAACTTTAATTATTGGTATTTCTTGTTCTTTGGTAATCTCCTTTTCAACACCTATTTCATTTGCTACAATTTTGATGGATAGTAACTTGCAACTAACATCACGCATTTTCTTCTTCCTCCATATAATCTTTAGATGAACCTAAATTAGCACAAAGAAGACTATATATTTTTTGAGCCAACTCTTTTTCTTTTATATCTACATTTCCAAAATTCGCTTTTACAAACATGACAATAGCAGATTTTACAAGACTATCCTTTTCCGTTTCGGAAGCTTTAATTCCTTGCCTTTTCAAATCTGTTATTCCTGCTTGTATCCACATTTTTATTTCATCATCTTTAAATGTAGCTGTTTCAACAATGCTTAAACATTGTTTAACTAGCTTTAGCAACTTGTCCATATAGTCCTCCTCCTTTTATTAAACTGATGCTTTTGCTTTTTTAATTCTTACAAAGCCTTTGTATTTAGAAACAGTACCTCCAACAATTACATCTCCTCGATAAGCTATAATACCTTGTTTGAATTTGTAATCTCTTGATTCTTTAATCTCTAATGCAGAAAACACTGGCAATTCAAAACTTGATAAAGCACCATATACCATAGTGAAATTTCCTTCTCCTGTTGCGTCATCTGATAGAGCTTTACAAGCAGAATTAATAACAAATGGAACGTCAACTCCACCTTGAGCATATCCAATTCTTCCTGTCTGTCCATTTCTTGTAATTCTATAGACAAATCTTCCAGTAGTATCTTTAACTTTAGAAAAAGCTTCTACATCTTTTTTGCTTAAAATTAATACTTGCTCATCTTCGATGGCTTCATCTCCACCATAAGCAAATACAACAGTATTTAATGTATCTTCATCAATTACTCCTATTTCAATGTCTGCTCCATCACTAGTTGGAAGTACTTTTGTATCTGCATTGTAAATACCTTTTATTGTGTTAGATGTTCCAGCACCTGCAATTATTTGTCCTCCAAGTTTCTTTCTTATTGCATCTCTTACTCTTTTTACTACTAATGCTTGGTAATCTATATTAGGTAATTTTGTAAGTTCGTCAGTAACTTCTGTATAAGCTGTTATTTTTGCTCTGCCAGTCTCAACATAGTCTACTTTTGGTTCTGTTTCAGAATAATCAGCACCTTCTGCTGTATAATCGCCTTCGCCATATCCTTTTTCAAAAGCTACAGAATAAGAGTCCCCACCATCTAATTGAATAGAATTTACTCTATCAACTAATGCAGAGACTCCTTGAAAGCTTTCATCTATTGTTCTTTTATATTTCTTTTCTAATAATACAGAACCACTTGAAACAGTTACAGCTCTATCTTCATAATCAACTTTTACAGCTTTTCCATCTTTTAAAGCTTGTCCTCTTTCTTCTAATACTTTGTTATCTTCTTTCATCTCTCTTTTTTCCTTCCCTGGTTTATCAATTTTTTTTGCATTTATTAAGTTTCTATCCTCTGTTTCTTCTTTTTTTACCTCTATGTCTTCGGCATTTTTTCTTAATAAAGCTCTTTCCTCTTCTACTTTTGCTTTTTCTTCTTCTGCTTTCTTTTCTTCTTCCTTTAAAGTGTTAAGTTCTTCTTGTAAGTTTCTTAATTCTTCCATGTCTTTAGCATTTTCTATTTTTGCTAAAAGTTCTTTTTTCTTTTCTTCATTCATCTTTTTTTCCTCCTAATTTGTTTTTCTTAATACAGCCTCACGCTGTTCTATAAAACTCCTATTTTGCCTCACGCAAAAAAGACATTCCCTCTCGGAATGCCTTTTCGGATTTATATACTTAATTTAAGTTTTAATTTTTCTTTTTCAAATTTTAACTTTTGTTCTTCATATTTTCTTTTTTCTTCTTGTACTTCTTCTTTGCTTCTTGCATAAACTTCTGTTGCTTCGTAAGCTGGTTCGTCCACAACAGAAACATCAAATATTTTGTCAAATCCTAATATTCGTCTTGTTGTTGGTGTAGTAGAATAGTCCCAATCATTTTTAGATACAGAAAATCTAAAAGACATTTTGTCTACTAATCCTTCTTGAATAGATTTATATAAATCTCTATTGCTTGCTGTATCAATAAGTTCCGCTTCTATCTTTAGTCCTTTATTATCAACAATTAATTGTAAGCTATTATTTTTTGTCCTTGCCATAATAGGATAGCTATCCTTATGATTGTATCTCAAAACTACATCTTTCATATCGCAGCCATTAAAAGCATTTCTATCTATGTATTCTATCCACTCTCCGTAAATTGGATGACTCGGACTGTCAAAAACTACTGCATATCCTTCTATTTTCATTTTATTTTCACTGTTCTGTACCGCTCTCATTTCCGCTAGTCTTATTTCCTGTGTTCTTTTTTCCATTATTCTTTCCTCCTTGATATTGATCTGCTATATCTTGATTAATAACATTTAATGTTTGTAGTCTCTTCTTTCCTTCTTCTCCACCAATAGCTGGCAAATCTAAAATTTCTCTTGCTTCATCTGTTGTGTATAAACCTAAAATTGCAGTTTCTTTAAGTAAATTAATTTTAGTTTCCGTTTTTGCATATTTAATTCTATTTACATCAAAAATTATTTGATGTCCATTTCTTATACTTTCTTTTCCAAATATTTTTACAGTAAAAGCATTGCTCATCTGTATTGCTAGAGGCTCAATTACAGACTCATAAAAAGCATTCCACTCCTCATCTGTAAATTTGCTTCTAACAATATTTTCAGAAATGCCAAAATAATCAAATATATTATAATTTACAAAATTCAATTGGTCTTTATCTAATGTAAGTGGTTTTAAATTAAGTTCTTGAAAGTCTGCTTTTGCATCTAAACCTGCAATTCCGCTTCCATCTCCCATATTATTTATGAAATCTTTAACGAATTGGTCTCTATTTTCCTTTATATCTTTCGGCTTAAGCATAGAATTTGTATACTTTATAATACCTTTTAAAGATGTGCTTGTTTTTATTGCATTTTGCATTCCTTCATTTGCTACATTTGCAGTTTGAATTGCTCCTTTTAAAACATCATTACTTTCTCCATATATGTCGTGATTAGTAAAAAACCTTCTTAAATGTATTACATTATCATACAGTGTAAAATAGCTATTTCCATCTACAAATTGAAATTGGATATATATTTTGCCATTATTTTCATATAGAGTACAATTGTTAGGGTGTAATGGATAAAATCCCGTTATCATTCCTTTGCTGTCTTTATTTATAAAGATAAATACATTGTTTGCAGAATAAAGAATACTTGTAACTTTATATAAAAAATCATAAGTTGTCATAATTGGGTTTGGCTGCACACTTAATAGATAATTTATTTCGCCTTTAATTTGATTTGTAATTCCATCTTTCTTTTGTACATGTTTTGGCAACATCTTAGCAGCATGAGTTGCTATTGTATTTATACACTCTCTAGCAATGTTACTATCATAGACATCGTTTCCCATATCTGTATAAATTGCGTTATATCCAGATAAAAGTTGTAAATAATTGCCTACTACTTGTTTTATCTTTTTGCCAAATATCATATTAAATAAGCTTCTTTTTTCTTTCTTCATTTTATTCCTCCTGCAATGCCAAATAATCATTTAATTTGCTAAATAAAACACAGTAAGCTATAATTAAACTTACTGTGCCATCTATTCTTGCTCTTTGCTTTTGTCCTTTTACTGGTCTTATGTTATCATTTTCATCTCTTTTAACAGATGTATTACATAGGCACCACTTAAGGATTGGATTATTATTATAATTAACCTTTTTTTCTATTAAGTCAGCTTCTAATTGCTTCATTGGATTACTCATTGTCTTAGCTCCTTGTCTTATTTCAATCATTTCAAATCCATATTCTTTCATTTCTTCTACCCAATATTGTGTATTCCAAGGGTCATAACCTATCCATAAAGGAGATATTTTGTATTCTTCATTCATTTTGAGAAACCATTGCGTAACATCACTATAATTTACTTTAGCTCCTTCACAAATTGTAACAAGTCCTCGCTTTTCCCATTTATCATAAGGAATTTTGTCATCTTTTATTTTAAATTCTAGCCTTTCTCCTGCAATAAAATATTGTTGTATTACATATTTCTTATCATGTTTTATTATTAATAGCGTTGCACAAGTTAAATCTGTTGTACTAGATAAGTCAACTCCACCAATTGCATAAGTATCATATACTTCGTCTAAATCAAATGTTTCCTCATTATTTGCTATATCAAATGTTATCCACTTATCTTGCTCATTTTGTCTAACGTTAAAATCTTTACAAAGCAAATTAACAAGTTCTGTTGGATTATTCTTAGCTCTGTTTACTTTATCACGTAAATCTTTTATATTTTTTATAGTTCCAAGGCCAGGGTTGGCTTTATACCATTTCTTCTCATCTTGCCATTCATTCGCATTGTCTAGTTCATATATAACTGGTAATACTGTTTCATCTACTATTTCACTTTTACCTTCATAGCCATCTATAATTTCAGAGCAATATTCATACTCGTTGTCAAACACCCCTTCTCTAATGCTCCCCATTGTGGAAGTCTCTAAAAGCAAAGGTTCCTCTCTAGCACTCATACTGTCATACATAACATCAAGTAGATTCTTATCTTTCCAAGCATGAATTTCATCGGCTATTACAAAAAAGGCATTCAATCCATCAAGCGAATTGGAATCACTTGCTAATGCCTTGAAAAAGCTTTCAGTTTCATCATAGAACAGACCATTTACTAAAGTCCTTATTCGTTTTGCTAGAACTGGGCTTTTTTTTATCATTCTTTTGGCTTCTTCCCAAACAACTTTTGCTTGGTCTTTCTTAGTAGCAACAGAATATACTTCTGCTCCACCTTCTCCTGCAGATGTTAGCATATAATTGCCAAGCCCTGCATCTATTGTAGATTTTCCATTTTTCCTTCCAACAAATAAAAGACCTTTTTTATATTTTCTTAAACCTGTATCCTTATCTACAAAGCCAAATAACGCTTGTATAAAAGCCTTCTGCCATAATTCCAGTCTAACTGGCTTACCTGCCCATTTCCCTTTAGAATGTTTGCAAAACTTTTCTATAAATTGAATTGGTCTATTTGCTTTTGCATTATCAAAAATATATGTGTGTGTTTCATTTTCCTCTGTTATTTCATTAAAAAAAGAAACCTGCTTAGGATTGTTTAAATCTTCAACAAGTTTCTTATATACTGCTAAAACTTTATGACATGCTTTATCAGGATTTTTCAATAAGAACTGATAGTATTCTTCAATATATGTCATTTTAAATCATTGAATTGTTTAAATTCATCGTCCTCATTTATCCCTTTTTCATCTGGCAATAGTTCTGTAATTTGTTTAATCAAAGCTTGATAGTTCTTTATAGTTGTATTATAGCTTTTTAATGCTGGGTTTTCCCTTTCTATATCGTAGTTTCCTTGGCACATTGTAGTTACAACTCCATCTTCTTCTACCTTTTCTTTAAGTTTTTTAAGAGTTTCTCCACAGAAATAAGCTTCATCTAACAATGACAAAGCTAATTTGCTCTTATCGTTGTTCATTTCCTCAAATGTCTTCTTTAGTGTTTCCAAATCTTCATACGGTAAAACCTTCCTCTTTGCCACTGCTTTTTCACTTCCTTTCTAGTGGGGTTATGTAATTTTCCCTGCGTATTTTTCGAATGCCCTCCCCCCGTTCTCCCATGCAGTGCTTCTAAAAAAGCTTATGGGGGGTATTCCTTTTATTTGCCGTATTCTTTCTCTGATTCGTTAAAATTATTTATTGTAACATAAACATTTTGATTATTTCTTATTGTTATATTCGGTTTTGTATCTTTTAATTCTCTTAATTCTTCTATAGTGTCATCTAATTGTTCTCTATTCACATTTATGTCTAAATCATTTGGATTACTCATTTTTAATCACATTTCCTTTCTCATCAAAACTATATTCCGCTTCTTCTGTGAAATGCTCTTTGTTGTGACAATCTAGGCATAAGCTCTCTAAGTTATCTATGTTAAAAAATACATTGTCATCTTCATAGTTCTTGTCTGTTACGTATTCTTTATGATGTATTATGTAAGCTGGATTATATATTCCGTTTCTTCAGACATCTTTCACAAAAAGGATTTAATAATATCTTTTGCTTTCTTAACTTTTGCCATCTTTTACTTTTGTATTTTCTTGCTATTTCTGGATTATCTCTGTATGTCATTAGTCCTCTTTTACTGTTCCTTTGTCTAAATCTATTTCAATATTTTTTACTTTTCTTGTTTTCTTTACTGCTGTTTCTGTTTTAGCTTTTGCTGTCGCTGTTTCTACTTCTTTTATCTTTTTTACTTCTGCAAATCCAGACGCTTTAATTTCTTCTGCTCTCTTAGTATCGTTTATTATATACACATCATTTCTTTTTATAGTAGCATTGCCTTCTATATTGTAATTAATCTCTTGTCCATCATTATACTTTTCTATTAACTCTGGTCTTTTATCTGTATAGTTTTGTTTAGCAATTATTTTATACATGTCTTTACTTTTCTCCTTTTCTTTTTTATCTAATATTTTTATCCAATCTTCTACTTTACCTTTTTCTGTGTATTTAAAATTTATTGGAATATGATTAACTATTTTATCTATGTCTAAGTTTTTTAAATCCATATCTAATATGTAACCACTTTTCCCGTCTTCTAAACATTCATGTGCACTTGGAAAGTCTGTGCAAATAACTGGAGTTCCATACTCTAAGCACTCGTTTATAAAATAGCTATAGCCTTCAGTGTCTGAAAGTTGTACTCCATAATCTGCTTCTACTATATAGTCCCACAAATCATGACTCGGCTGCATGTAAACTATCTCTTCCATATCGAACGGCTTTTGATTATATAAGTTTAAGTCTGTAAATATAGTCCACCTAAATTTTACATTTGCTTTCTTTAACTCTTTAGCTAGCATAAGCATTCTGTTATAACCGCTTCTCTTTGCTTACTCTGGTTGCACTTATTAACTTTAGTATTGGCTTTGTTTCTTGTACATCATCTAACAAATTATAAATCCTTGTTATCTTCTCTTTCGGAAACAACTGCTTAAATATTTTACAAACGTGGTCTGATACTCCTACATGCTCTGTTGTCTTATGCCATTTACTGTAAGTAAAGCCAACCTCTTTTGCTCTAATGTAATCTGCATGTACCATTTGTATATACCTTCCACTTTTTGCAATTACTGTTTCTGGATATTGTCCCCATGCAGATGCACATAAACAAATATCACACACATATTTCTTCTCACTGGTATATTCCTCTGTTTTTACATATTGCTTTATTCTTTTCAAATTTTCTGGGTCTGCTGTCGTATATAAAAATAAGATGTCATATTTGTTATGCATCTTTTTTACAAAGTTATATACAAATGTATCTACTCCACCAAATCTTAGCAAATTATTATGATATAAGATTAGCTTTTTCAATATTGTTTCCTTCTTTCTTTCTTCTTTCATAAAACTCACATTTTGTTTCTATTATTTTATTTAAGTTAAATATTCTAATATTGCATAATTCTTTATCTTTATTCTTGCAGTTTTTACAATGCTCTTGTATATATTTTCTTAAACGTTCTTCATTTGTCATATTCTTTACCTCTTTTGGCTTGGGAACTTAGACTCGAACTAAGAATAACAAGGTCAAAGCCTGTTGTTATACCATTTAACTATTCCCAAATATTTTAGAGCCCGCTAGGAAGGCTCTTACTATATAAAATTAATAAATGATAGCTTTTTAAACACTTTTACCTAGCATTGCATAATAAATATTTTATTCATTAAATTTAATACATTTATTTTCCCATTTTTTATAAGCATCTAAATATAATTCTTTTTTGTCTCCGTTATATGTCAATTCGTAATACATACCGTCAGATACTGTTGTGCTTGCTAATGCTTTATTATTTTGAAGTGTTTTGCAACTCCAAACTATAAAAACATCTTTTTCCGTTATTTCAAACTTATCTGTTTTATCTGTTCTATTATTAAAATAATCTATTATTGTTTTTTTACATAATTCTAAAAATTTATCATTTTCCATTTCTATTCCTCCTAAATAATAAAAAGAATAGCCGTTAAGCTATTCTGCACTAAGATTTTAGCAGCAAAGGGCCTAGTCGCTCGGGATTAACTGGCTTCTCTCCAGTTACGACTTTATAATTCAATATTGTAGCACTTTTCTTGGCACTACTATTATACTATATATAAATAGTAATTAATACCTCAAATAGAGGGAAAAAATAGGGAATTTTACAAATTTAACATTTTTCTGGTTGCCTTGTCTACTATCTTCTTTATTGTGTCTGCATCTCTCGTTTGATTAAATAATCTAAAATACAAATTATTGCCTATATCCTGATATGTTCTGCCTTCTATGTAATATGCATACAATAACTCTCTTTCTTTATATTTTAGAGCCTCTAATCTATCTTCCACTGCTTCTACTTTCTCTCTTAGTTCTTTTACTTGTTTCTCTAAGCTTTTTATTTCCTCTTCTTTTTCCCTTCTTTTTTCGTCATTTTCTTCTACTTGTCTTGCCACTTTGTCAGAGATTTTATTTTTGCTATGTATATCCCCATTGATTTCTACTTTTGGAGTTAAGTTAACATCAATTTGTCGCAAAGATTTTAAAACTATTCTTGCTAGTTTTAGCTCTTTCAACTTTATCTTTAATCTAGCTTTATTTTCTTTATAATCCTTCAATAAACTAATTAATTCTTCCTTTGTCATCTTCTTCTCCTTTAAAAATATTTTTCTTTTCTAAAAACTCTTCCTCAAGTTCTCTAATGCTTTTTTCATACTTTAAATATCTTACTCGCATTTCTCCTTTAAATTCTTCAAGCAGTTTTTGCATCTTTTTAGAACAACTAGGACAATAATCTATAGACTTTTTATAAAGTACTACTGTTCTTAATGTTGTTGTCTTTTTACCACAT
>ERZ1090863.1162-NODE-1163-length-11926-cov-7.810378_pt1 | contig 11926 bp, 8 predicted proteins | sample MGYA00478480_ERZ1090863 | MGnify/ENA primary metagenome ERZ1090863 (study PRJEB33644, sample SAMEA5815746) | chicken gut metagenome | biome: Chicken; feature: Gastrointestinal Tract; material: Caecum | place: Ireland | collected 2019-01-01 | study: A study of the...
GGTGTGGGGTGCGGGGTCCGCGAATAATTTTGGTGTGTTGCAGTCTTTTATGTGCATTAATGTGGCCCCCCCGCGACACAGTATTCCGACGCTCATGGACCGAGCGCAATTTCAGGATATGAACAATAACTACTTTTCGTTTGAATTACAGAAGGTCGATCCCGAGACGGGCGCAAGGGCGGGCGTCTTTCATACCCCGCACGGCGATATTTTAACGCCCGTCTATATGCCCGTCGGCACGCAGGCGTCCGTCAAGGGCGTGCTCCCGCGCGACCTCAAAGAGATCGGCTCGCAGATCATCCTCTCCAACACCTATCACCTCTATATGCGTCCCGGCGACGAGCTCATCGCGCGCGCAGGGGGGCTGCACAAGTTCATGAACTGGGACCGCCCCATTTTGACGGACAGCGGCGGCTTCCAGGTCTTTTCGCTCGCCTCGCTCAACAACATCACCGACGACGGCGTGCGCTTTTCCTCGCACGTCGACGGCAGCCGGCACTTCTTCACACCCGAAAAGGCGATGGATATCCAGCACAACCTGGGTTCGGATATCATCATGGCGTTCGATCAGTGCTCGGAGTACGGCTACACGCATGAGCAGGCAAAAAAGGCGATGGAGCGCACCTCCGCCTGGCTGGAACGCTGCTACAAGGCGCACGAGGCGTTCGGTGCTCCGCAGCAGGCGCTCTTCCCCATCATCCAGGGCAATCTGTATGGCGATCTTCGTCTCGAGAGCCTGGAACGCTGCAAGCCCTTCGTCAAGCACGGCATCGCCATCGGCGGGCTGTCGGTGGGGGAGCCCAAGCCCCTCATGTACGAGATGCTCGACGTCCTCAAAGACAGGATGCCCACGGACGTGCCGCGGTACCTTATGGGCGTGGGTTCGCCCGACTGCCTCATCGAAGGCACGCTCCGCGGCGTGGATATGTTCGACTGCGTGCTCGCGACCCGCGTGGCGCGCAACGGCACGGCGCTCACCTCGCGCGGCAAAGTCGTCGTGCGCAACGGAAAGTATAAAGAGGACTTCACCCCCCTCGATCCCGAATGCGACTGCTACTGCTGCCGCAATTATACGAAGGCGTATCTAAGGCACATGGTCAACGTGGGCGAGATGGCGGGCGGCATGCTCCTCTCGCTCCATAATATCCGCTATCTGCACCGCCTGATGGCGGGCCTTCGCGAGAGCATCCTCGGCGGCTATGTGCGCGACTATGTGAAGGAGTTCTATAAAAAGCAGGAGATGCAGGCGTAGCGCGTTTTTCGGGCGGCTTCGCTTCCGTTCGCGCTCCTTTGCGCATGAAATCTGAGTGAAAAGGCAAAAGCGCTTTCAAAACGCTTGCCAAAATTCCTCAAAACGGGTAAAATCTGAAAGGAAATTTTAAGAACAAGGAGAGTAACGGCTTATGTTTTGGAGCCTTTTAGCAGGTGAGCCGACGCAGAATCCCTGGATGATGTATATCGTCCTCGGCGTCGTTGTCGTCATTTTCGTCGTCTGGATGGTATTTTCGGGCAGGAAGAACAAGCAGCGTCAGAAGGAGTACACCGAACAGCTCGAGGCGATCCGCCCCGGCCATAAGGTGAAGACGGCGGGCGGCATCTGCGGCATCGTCGTCGAAGTGTGCGACGACAACACCATCATCATGGAGACGGGCAGCGAGACGGCGGGCAAGTCCTACATCAAGATGGACAAGGAGCTCATCGCGCAGACGGACGCCAAGGGCCCCACGCAGATCGCGCGCGAGGAGGCCGAGGCGAGGAGAAAGGCGGAAGAAGCCGAAAAGAAGGCGAAGAAGTCGGGCGAAGTGCCCGCTCCCGTGCCTGCACGCGAGGACGCCGAGGAAAAGAGCGAGCCCGCGGAAGCAAAGAGCGAACCCGCCGAAGAAAAGGAAGAAAAGTAAATTCATAGAACGTATTGCCTCCGCATACCTTAGAACAGGGTGCGGAGGTTTTTTCTCCGCAAAAGGCATAGTTTTGCCCGCGGAGGATGGGATGCACGAAAACTTTTGGAAGACGGCTGCAAAAGAGGTGGGGCTTTCTTCGGCGCTTGCGACGGTGTTCTGCCTTTTGGCGGAGGCGCTTCTTGCCGTCTTCGTCAGGGCGTATGCGCTTTCGGAAGAAAGCATCATCGTCTCCAACCTCGTGTTGAAGACGGCGGCGGCGTTCGTCTTCCCGCTCCTTACGGTGCGCGGGGAGCGCGCGCTCTTCAAGGGCATGGCGGCGGGATTTTTGTTCCTGCTTCTGACGACGCTCCTCTTCGGGCTCATCGGGGGCTTCCGCTTTTCGCCGCTCTTTTGCTTAGACGTCCTTTTGTGTGTGCTCGCGGGCGGCGGCGGGGCGGCGTTCGGCAGGAAATTGCGGAAAGAATAAAAAAAAGGTTGCAAAATTTCTTGCCATCCGCTATAATAGAGAAAAAATCACCTCGGGAGATGACACTATGATCAAGACCATCGCAAGACCTCAGGAAAGAAAGGTGACGGGCTGCGGCGAGTGCAGGAGCACCTGCCAGTCCGCCTGCAAGACGAGCTGCACGGTCGGCAACCAGTCGTGCGAGCGCGTGACGAGAGAAAGCAAGATCGAAAAGAGATAATCTTTCGCTTTGTTTTCAAACGAGCAAAAAACGGGGAGCAGCGGCAGCGTTGCTCCTTTGTTTCCATGTCAAAAACATGCCGCCCGCGCGGGAGCGGGGCGGAACGTACAGGCGCGGCTTAGCCGCAGAAGAAAAACATGATCCACATTTTTTCCTATCACGACCATTATTATATCTACGACGTCGGCAGCGGTTCCCTTCATGAGTGCGACGAAAAGACGGCGCGCGTTTTAGAGGGCGATAAGACGGACGTTTCGGACGAAGAACTCAAAACCATCCTCGAGGACGCGGAAGCGCTCAAAGAGCAGGGCTTATTATATAAGGAAGAAGTCAAGGCGTACCCCATGAAGAGCCATGAGGTCAAGGCGCTGTGCCTGCACGTCTCGCACGACTGCAACCTGCGCTGCAAGTACTGCTTTGCCGACGAGGGCGCGTACCACTCCAAGCGCGAAGTGATGAGCCGCGAGACGGCGTTTGCCGCCATCGACTTCCTGCTCAGAGAGAGCGGAAAACGGAAGGTGCTCGAAGTCGACTTCTTCGGCGGCGAGCCTTTGATGAATCTCGGCGTCGTCAAGGATACCGTCTATTACGCCAAAGAGCAGGCCGCAAAGCTTGGCAAGCGCTTCCTCTTCACGACGACGACCAACGGCCTCCTTCTCGACGACGAGACCATCCAATTCTTCAACGAGGAGATGGAGAACGTCGTCCTCTCGCTGGACGGCCGCCCCGAAGTGCACGACGCCGTGAGAAAGACGGTGAACGGCAAGGGGAGCTTCGATCTCGTCATCGAAAAGATCAAAAAGTTCGTGCGTTCGCGCGGGGACAAGCACTACTACGTCCGCGGCACGTTCACGGCGAAAAACCTCGACTTTGCAAAAGACGTCCTCTTCCTCGCCGATCAGGGATTCGATTCCATCTCGATGGAGCCCGTCGTCACCGACATCCCCGAATTACAGATCAAGGAAGAGCACCTTCCCCGCATCGAGAAGGAGTACGAAAACCTCTGCGAGGCGTATTTGGAGCGCGAAGAGAAGGGGGAGGGCTTCAACTTCTTCCACTTCAACATCGACCTTGAGGGCGGACCCTGCCTTTCTAAGCGCGTTTCCGCCTGCGGCGCGGGGAACGAGTACTTCTCCGTCGTCCCGAACGGCGACATCTACCCCTGCCACCAGTTCGCGGGGGATCAAAAGTGGAAGATGGGCAGCGTCTTTGAAGGCACGCTCGATGAAAAGATCCGCTCCAAGTTTGCGGGGAGCTGCCTCTTCACGCGCAAGAAGTGCGAAAACTGCTTTGCGAAGTTCATCTGCTCGGGCGGGTGCAGCGCAAACAACTATCACTACAACGGCGATATCGAGGAGCCTTACGCCATGACGTGCGCCATGATGAAGAAGCGCATCGAGTGCGCGATGCACATTCTGGCGGCTCGGAAATGTCGCGAAAAATAACAAAAATACGAAAAAGCGGCGCGTTTCGGCTTGACGGCGAAAGGCAAAACTTATATAATGAACAAGACGGGGTTTTTCCGCACTTGCGGAAAGGCCTTCACACATGACAGGAGGCAACAATGGGCAAGGTAAAATCGGCGATCGTTCTGACTCTGATCACCATCGTGATCGCCGTTTTATGCGTGGTATGCTTCGTGCCCTTTCCTTGCGACGGCAACGGATTAAATTATTTTAATTCTATTCTGGGCATTGCGGAGAAGGACGCCGATCTCGGCGGGTACCTCATCGGGGAGACGGAGTACGTCGGCGGCGGTTACAGCGCCGTCCTCTATCCCGAAGGGGTCATCTCCGGGAGAGATTACGAGAACAACCTCGCGGCTTCTTCGGAAGACGAAAAGGAAGACTATGCGTCCGATTATCAGGCGTATGCGGACGGCGCCGTTTACCTCGAAAAGGAGACGGTGCTCGACGGCGAGAACGTGAGCGAGAGCTTCAAGGAAGATTTCTCGCGCACCGTTTCCATCCTCGAAGAGCGCTTCGAGCGGCTGCATGTCCCGGGTGCGAGCGTGCGCATCGCGGACGATTACACAGTGAAGGTCTCCCTTCCCGCGTCCTATTCGCTTTCGGGCGCGGCGTTCGAGTATCTCGGGCTCATGGGCGAATTCACGGTGAGCTTCGGTTCGGACGAGGCGAGCGCGGAGACCATCATCCCCGCGCCCCGCGGCACCGAACATCCCGCAAGCTACTATTTCAAGAGCATTTCGAGCCGTACGGCGAGCGGCGTTTCCTATGTCATCCTCAACATGACGGATGAGGGCAGGGAAGCCGTTGCCGAAGCGACGGAGGGCGCGACGAGCTCCTACCTTTACTTCAAGGTCGGCGGCGAGACGCTCATCACCCTCACCGTGAGCGAACAGATCGATCAAAGCTCGCTCTATATCAGCGGCTCTTACGACAAAGATTCTTCCGAACTTGTGGCGACCGTGCTCGACACCGCCATGGAGGACGGAACGGAGAACGACCTTGCTCTGACGGTGGGCGAGATGGTGCGCGACCGCGCCGCTTACGGCGACAGCGCGCTTTGGATGCTCTACATCGCGTTCGGCGTGCTGCTCGTTGCGTCCCTCGCGTTCTTCTTCGTCCGCTACGGCCGTCTCGGGTTCGCGCATCTTTACACGCTGCTCGTCTATCTCATCGCAATGACGCTCTGCATCTGGGCGATCGACTTCCTTTCGCTCGGGGTGGGCTCGGTACTTGCCGTCCTCTTCGGGGCGATCGTGCTGAGCGTTTCGGATGCGATGGCATACGAATATGCGCGCAAAGAGTTTGCAACGGGCAAGACGATGACCTTTGCCGTCAAGTCGGGCTATAAGAAGTGCTTCTGGCACATCTTCGATATGCACATCGTGCTTGCGGCGCTCGGGTTCATCGTATACTTCATCGCCCTCACCGAACTTTCGGTGTTCGCCTTCACGCTCGGCATCGCCATGTTCTTCTCTGGGCTTGCGACGCTGGCGGTCGGCCGCTTCTGCTGGTACATCATGATGCCGTTTGCAAAAGATAAGGCAAAGTTCTGCCGCTTCCATAGAGAGGAGGTGGAAGAAGATGACTAAACATTTCTATACCGCAAAGAAACTTCCCATCTTTTTGGCGATCTCCGCCGTCATCCTGATCGCGGGCATCGTGCTCTACGCGCTCTTCGGGTTCAACTACGACGCGCAGGCGGGCAAGAGCTTCGAACTCACCTATGATGCGGTCGTCACCATTTCGGACGGCGGCGATAAGGTGGAAGAAGTCTGTGAAGAGACATTTTCTTCCCTCGGCGTGAGCTATGAGAAAAAGTTTGAGGCCGCGCCCAATGTGGACGGCAGCTCGCTCGCAGAGACGGGCGACGTGACCGTGCGCTATCTCTTCGGGGAAGACGTTTCCAAGGAGACGCTCGTTTCCGCAAAGGAGACCATTGTCGGCAAGCTTTCCTCCGAGTTCGAGGGCGCCGACGTCTACGTCGTCATCCGCGAACAGGGCGCAGAGAGCGTCTTTTCCGAGCCCGCATGGCGGGGCGCCGTGGCGCTTGCAGTCGCTGCCGTCGTGGTGCTCGTCTATATCGGGTTCCGCTTCGGCTGGGGCCGTACGCTCACGGGGCTTTGCCTCACCATGCACGACGTATTCCTGACGCTTGCGCTCTTCGCGCTCACCCGCATCCCCATGGCAGCGGCAGCGCCTCTGCTCGTTGCGGCGGCAGCGGCGGTCATCTCCCTGCTTTTGTGGATGGTGCAGTGCATGAAGATGCGCGAGACCTTCAAAGATCCCGCATTCCGCACGATGGACGCGGAGGAAGCCGTGAACGAATGCTGCAAGAGCTCGTATAAGACGGTGCTCTATGTCGCGGCGGCGCTTGCAGCGGTGTTTATCGTCGTCGGCGCCGTGGCGGCGCCCGGGGTGAGGACGTTCTTCCTGCCCCTGCTGCTCCCCCTTGCCGTCAGCGCGTATTCTTCGTTGGTGCTCGGGCCCACGCTCTATCTTCCCATGAAGAAGCTGGACGATCGCAGCAATGCCAAGAAGGGCCGTTACGTCGGAAAGAAAAAGGCGGAAAAAGCCGAAGAATAATTCGTAAGACTAAGAAGACGGCGGGATAGTTCCCCGCCGTTTTTTGTCCATAAAATGAGGGCAAAGAGCTGCCGCCCGCCGGGGCGGCCGTGCGGAACTTCCGCAAAGGAGAGAGCATGAAACGCATCGTGCGCGAATTTACATTTTCCCCCGACGAAAAACGGCGCGTCGGGGAGCTTGCGCGCGCGGCGGGCGTCACCGAGACGACGGCGGGCATCCTCTTTGCCCGCGGCATGGACAGCGAGGAGAAGATGCGCCGTTTCCTCTCCCCGGGAAAGCAGAACTTTCTCTCCCCCTTCCTCATGAAGGGCATGAAGGAGGCGGCGCTGCTTTTGGAGCGGGCAAAGCGCGAAGAGTGGCGGGTCGCCGTCTTCGGCGATTACGATGCGGACGGCATCGGCGCCGTGTCCATCCTCTCGCGGGCATTGAAGGAATACGGCATCGAGCCCTATCTCTATGTCCCCGAACGGGCGGAAGGGTACGGGCTCACGACGCACGCCATCGACCGTATCTTCGATGAATTTCTGCCCGATCTCATCGTCACGGTGGACTGCGGCATCTCCAATGCGGCGGAAGTCGAGTACATCAAGGAGCAGGGCTGCTACGTCATCGTCACCGACCATCACGAGCTGCCCGAAGAGCTCCCCGACTGCATCTGCATCAACCCCAAATTCAAGGACGACTACCCCTACGACAATCTGTGCGGCGCGGGCGTTGCCTACAAGTTCTCCCGCGCGCTCATCGGCGAGAAGGCGGATGAACTCCTCGATTTCTGCGCCCTTTCGACGGTGGCGGACAGCGTGCCCCTCCTCGGCGAGAACCGCGACATCGTGGCGGCGGGCTTAGAGCTCATCAAAAGCCGTCCCCGCCCCGCCTTTTCGGCGCTTCTGAATAAGGCGCAGGAAGTGACGGCGCAGACGCTTGCCTTCACGCTCGCGCCCCGCGTCAACGCGGCGGGCAGGATGGGGGACGCCAACGCGGCGCTCCGCCTCTTCACCTCGGAGGACGAGGAGGAGACGCGCGTCCTTGCCGAACTTCTCAACAACTACAATTCCGAGCGCCAGCGGTTGTGCGATGAGCTCTACGAGCGGGCGCGCGCGCAGATCGCGGCGGAGGGCGCCTATCAGAGCGTCGTCATGGCGGAGGGCGAGGACTGGCATCCCGGGCTCATCGGCATCGTTGCGGCGCGCATCGTGGAGGAATTCTCCCGCCCCGCGCTCCTCTTCGTCCGCCGCGGCGATATGCTGCGGGGCTCGGCAAGGAGCATCGAGGCGGTCAACATTTTCGAAGCTCTGAGAAGCTGTTCGGACGAGATCGAGGAATTCGGCGGGCATGCGCAGGCGGCGGGCGTCAACGTGCGCGCCGACCGCTTCGAAGCCTTGAAGAGCGATCTCGACAGCTATATCAAGACGCACTATACGCGCGAAGATTTCATCCCTTCCCTCGTCGTCAGCGGGGAGATCGAGGGGGAATTCCCCAAACAGCTCGCTTACGAGATCGAATCTTTGGAGCCCTTCGGCGTGGGCAACCGCCGTCCGCTCTTCGTGTGCCGTGCGGGCAGATCGCAGGCGGCGCCCGTCAAGCCCGCCTCGCCGCACATCTCCGTCGCGGGTGAACCGCTCGATCTCATGTATTTCTGGGGCGAAAAAGACCTCGCGGTCCTCAGGAGCGATATCCCCAAATCGCTCGTCTTTGAATGCAACGTTTCCAAGTTCCGCGGCAAGGAGTACGTCAAGGGCTTCGTGCGCGCGGTCATCTACGACGGCGCGAAGGGGGAGGACGTCCCCGCCGAGGGCTTCTATCAGGGGCTCCTCGCGCTCAAAGAGGGCGCAAAACGCTCTATGGAGCGGATGGGGGAGCAAGAGCTCAACGCGCATATCGCAAAGGAGCGCAAAAACTGCGCTTACGGGCTCGCCGCCGTCGCGTACGACAGGCGGACGCTTGCCCGCTTCCCCGCGCTCAAAGGGCTGCCTGCGGAGGTGTTCCGCCTCTCGTCGGGGAACGCCGCCAACGTGGTGCTCTTATCTCCCGCGCCCGACTGCGACCTTTCCGCCTACCGCGAAGTGGTGTTTTTGGAATCGCCCGCCGTCGTCGCGCAGCCCACGGGCAGGGCAAAGCTCATCGCGAACGCCGATTTATGCGGTTGGGAACGGCTCGCTTCGCTCCCGCACACGCGGGCGGACATGGCGGAAGTCTTCTCCGCTCTCCGCGCCGCCGAAGGGACGCTCAGGGGCATGGACGCCGCAGAGGCGGGGCGCAGTTGCGCCTGCCTCGGGTTCGGCGCCGAACGCTTCCTCTTCGCGTTTGCGGTGTTCGAGGAGCTGGGGCTCATCGAACTCAAAGAGGGGCGCGTCCGCATCATCCGCGGGCAGAAGACGCAGCTCGAAAAGTCGAAGATCTATACTGCGGTTTCAAGGCTTGCAGAAGAGTAAGGTAAATTTGCAAAGGAGGGGGGAACGATGGAAGCCATCCTGATGAAGATCTACGAATACTACACGGGGGAGGAGCGCAACATGCTGCTCCATGCCTACGACTACGCCAAGGCGGCGCACGCCAATCAGAAGCGCGCCTCGGGCGAGCCCTATTTCATCCACCCCTGTGCCGTGGCGGAGATCTTGGTCGATCTCGGGCTCGATCCCGCGACCATCGCGGCGGCGCTTTTGCACGACGTCATCGAAGATACGCCCGTCACCGAAGAGGACATCCGCCGCGAATTCGGCGAGGAGGTCTTATCCCTCGTCGCGGGCGTCACCAAGCTCGATAAGATCGTCTTCAAATCGCAGGAAGAGGAGGAGGCGGAAAACTTCCGCAAGCTCTTCATCGCCATGGCGAAGGACATCCGCGTCATCATCATCAAGCTTGCCGACCGCCTGCACAACATGCGCTCTTTGAACTTCCTCTCCAAAGAGCGGCAGCAGCGCATGGCGCGCGAGACGCTGGATATCTACACCCCCATCGCGGGCAGGCTGGGTATTTCGCAGGTCAAGTGCGAGCTCGAAGATCTCTGCCTCAAATATCTCGATCCCGAGGCGTTCGAATACCTCGTCGAGAACATCCATCAAAAACTCGAAGAGCGCAACCGCTTTGTCGATTACGTCGTCGAAGAGATCAAGAAGATCCTCGTCGAATGCAACATCCACGGCGAGGTGTTCGGCCGTCCCAAGCACTTCTACTCCATCTATAAGAAGATGACGACGAAGAACAAGACACTCGATCAAATTTACGACTTGACGGCGGTGCGCGTTATCGTCGGCACGGTGGACGAGTGCTACGAAGTGTTCGGCAAGATCCACAAGGAGTGGAAGCCCGTGCCGGGGCGCATCAAGGACTACATCGCAACGCCCAAGCCCAACTTGTATCAGTCGCTGCATACGACGGTCGTCACCAACTTCGGTCAACCTTTCGAGATCCAGATCCGCACCGAAGAGATGCACCGCACGGCGGAGTACGGTATCGCGGCGCACTGGAAGTATAAGGAACAGACGACGGAGGAGACGACGCTCGATCAGCGCATCTCGTGGATCCGCGAGATGATGGAGCTTCAGGGCGGCCTCAAAGATTCCAAAGAGTTCATGGATACCGTCAAGGGGTCGCTGTTCAGTTCCGAGCTCCTCGTCTTCACGCCGCAGGGCAAGGTCATCTCCCTTCCCAACGACGCGACGCCCGTCGACTTCGCCTATGCCATCCACTCGGAAGTGGGCAACCACTGCACGGGCGCCAAAGTCAACGGCAAGATCGTTCCCCTCAACTCGACGCTGGAGCTCGGCGACGTCGTCGAGATCATCACTTCGCCCAACTCCAAGGGGCCTTCGCGCGATTGGCTCAAATTTATCAAATCCACCTCGGCGAAGGCGAAGATCAAGTCCTTCTACAAGCGCGAGATGAAGGACGAGAACATCCGCTTGGGGCGCGATATGCTCGAAGACGCCGCCAAGAGGAAAGGCTATGCGCTTTCCGACCTTCTCACCGACGAGAGCTTCAAAAAGGTCTCCGAAAAGCTCGCCTTCAACTCGCAGGACGAAATGTTCGCTTCCATCGGCTATGGGGCGGTCACCATCAACCAGGTCCTGTATAAGCTCATCGACTTCTTCCGCAAGGAAGTGCCGCAGCCGCTCGTGACGGCGAGCGAGCCCGCCTATCACGGCAGGCTTGCAAAAGGGACCGTCACCATCAACGGGCAGACGGGGCTTCTCGTCTCCTTCGCGGGCTGCTGCTCGCCCGTGCCGGGCGACGAGATCGTCGGCTTCGTGACGCGGGGGCGCGGCGTCGTCGTGCACCGCAAGGACTGCCCCAATTTGAAGGGTGCCGATCCCGCCCGCTTGCAGGCAGCGGCGTGGGTCGCCGAAGAGGGCGGCGTGCGCTTCAAGGCGGCTATCGTCGTGACGGCGGACGACCAGGGCGCCGCCATCGGCGCGATCAGTGCGAGCGTCGCCGAGATGCACCTTGAGATCACTTCCATCAACGGCCGCTACGATAAAAACGGCAGCGCCATCGTCGACGTCACCGTCTCGCTCACCAACCGCCAGGACGTCGAAGTGCTCATCAAGAAGATCATGGGGCATCAGAAAATTATTGATGTGAGAAGAGCAAGCTGAAGAATTTCGCGAAAATCTTTTTGCTTCGCAAAAATCTTTCCGCGAGGGGTGAGCATTGAGCATCTAAATTGCTCTTTCGCCCGCGAGCCCTGATGTCCTTATTGGACAATAAGCCTCTGGTAAGAGGCAAATTGAGTCCCGCAGCGCAAAAGCGTGGTTTTGCTCGCGGAAGTAATTTCATATTTCGCGAAAATCTTTTTCCTTCGGAAAAATCTTTCCGCGAGGAGGGAAGAGAAAGCGCATTCAGTCAGGAGGCGGTATGGTCATCCAACTTGTCGAACCTGTGGGGTTCGCGGCAAATTGTTATCTTGTTTCGGCGGACGGAAAACACGCCGTCGCCGTCGATCCAGGCGAAGCGCGCGTCCTTGCCGAGGCGCAAAAGCGCGGGCTTACTGTCACGCACGTCCTTTTAACGCACGGGCATTTCGACCACATCGGCGGGTGCGCCGCGCTTCAAGCGGCGGGCGTCAAGATCGGCTGCCCGAAGGACGAGCTTATTCAGGTGCAATACGCCAACGAGGGTGCGCGCCTCTTCGGAATGCCGCCCGTTGCTTCCTTCACGCCCGATTTTACTTATGAAGGCGGCGATGCGTTGGAGCTTGACGGCATCACCTTCCGCGTCATCGCGACCCCGGGACATACGCAGGGCAGCGTCTGCCTGCTCGCGGACGACGTGATTTTTTCGGGGGATA
>ERZ1090863.1167-NODE-1168-length-11886-cov-5.741104_pt1 | contig 11886 bp, 9 predicted proteins | sample MGYA00478480_ERZ1090863 | MGnify/ENA primary metagenome ERZ1090863 (study PRJEB33644, sample SAMEA5815746) | chicken gut metagenome | biome: Chicken; feature: Gastrointestinal Tract; material: Caecum | place: Ireland | collected 2019-01-01 | study: A study of the...
CGCAGGGCTTTCATAGACTGTAGGAACAGTCTCAAAGCATAGGCCCATGGACTGCCAGCAGTCCATAGTTTTATTGTAATTGGAGGCAAGAATATGAGGACCAGAGAAGAGCTTCTGGATTTTTTTGAAAAGAATAAAGGAGTCTATTTTTCCGGAGAGGAACTGGCCGCAAGACTTTCTATTTCCAGGACTGCTGTGTGGAAAGCGGTAAACAGTCTGCGCAAAGATGGATATGAGATCGACGCAGTCCCTAACAAAGGATATTGCCTTTCTGCAGATACAGATATTCTTTCTTCTCAGGGAGTGGAAAAATATCTGGAGCCTGTCTGTTCCTCCATAGAGATAGATATTTTGCCTACCGTGGGATCTACCAACGACTATCTGCGGGAAAAGGCCCTGGAAGGACAGAAAGAGGGTTTTACAGTTCTGTCCGGGGAGCAGACCGGAGGAAGGGGAAGGACAGGCAGGAGCTTTTATTCTCCTGCCGATACAGGGATTTACATGAGCCTCCTTTTGAGACCTGAAAACTGTTCTCCTGCCGTGGCTGTGAAATTTACAACTATGGCGGCGGTAGCTGCCTGCCGGGCGATAGAGATGGTTTCTCAGAAGAAAGCACAGATCAAATGGGTAAATGATGTTTATATAGAAGATAAGAAGGTTTGCGGGATCCTTACAGAAGGTGCTGTCAGCCTGGAAAAAGGCAGCCTGGAATATGTGATCCTGGGGGTCGGGATCAATGTTTATCCTCCCCGGGGCGGATTTCCCCGGGAACTGGAAAAAACGGCCGGAGCGGTTTTTCAGGAGAAAAAAAGCGACGGGAAAAACCGGCTGGCAGCAGGATTTTTAAACGCTTTTATGGAGCTTTACAGAGGAAAGACGGAACAGGATCATGCCCGGGAATACAGAGATCGAAGTCTGGTACTTGGAAAAGATATCCAGGTGCTGCTCCCGGAAGGCCCCAGAAAGGCAAAAGCTGTAGATATAGATCAGGACTGTCGGCTGGAAGTGGAATATGAAGATGGGAGCAGGGAAAAACTGGCAGCAGGGGAAATCCGTATATTGATCTGAACATCAGGAGTTAATAAAAATAGAAAAAATTCTATGAAATATTACTGAAAAACAGAAATAGTTAACAAAAATAAAAAAAGTATACAAATTTTATTGACAAAACAAAATTATTAAGAGTAAACTACAACACATAAAAGCAAAGGTGCTCTGGACAGCGGTCAGGGCGCTTTTCTTTTATTCCACTATTCATAAACAACGGTACAAAGAGGTGCATTTCAGGAAGATCCTGTAAGCACCTTTTTTGTACCAGGAGAAGAAAATCTGGATGCACCGAAAGATGTAGAATAAGATATCCGCAGGTATCTGAAAATATAAAAATGACAGCATAACTGATATGATTCGGGAGCTGTTGCATGGAACATATGTCAGGAATATTGATATATTCCTGAGCTTCATGCGACGGCTCCTGTTTTTGTAAACATCATTGTTTTTCGGAAATACATTGGATATAATAGCGTTATAAGAATTGCAGTTTAGGAAAAGGCAAATATTTCCGATCTGTATAGAGGGAATTTTGCAGAATCAGATAACTGGCAAAAGATAAAGATGATGTGAAAGGAACTATGTATGTCCGGCAATGTTAAAAATATGACTTCCGGTTCTCCGGGAAAACTGATCTTGTTTTTTGCCCTGCCCTTGATGGCAGGGAATGTTTTTCAGCAGTTTTATACTATGGTAGATGCTATGGTGGTAGGCCAGATCGTAGGGGTAAAGGCTCTGGCCGCAGTGGGAGCTGCCGACTGGATCATCTGGATGGTCCAGGGGATTGTTTCAGGCGGCGCCCAGGGATTTTCCATACTGACATCCCAGAATTATGGAGCAGGTAAGGCAAAAGAGCTGAGGCGGACAGTGGCCGGCAGTTATACCTTAATGGCGGTGATCGCTGTAGCTGTATTGGCGGTCAGTCAGGCAGGAGCCGTTCCTTTACTGACGTTTCTCAATACCCCTTCAGATGTTATGGACATGTCTGTGACTTATATCAGGATCATATTCTGCGGGATCCCGGTGATTGCAGCCTATAATACTTTTGCTTCTATCCTGCGGGCGCTGGGAAACGGACGTTCTCCGCTGATCGCCATGATCGTTGCAGCGGTGATCAACGTAGGACTGGATCTTCTTTTTGTGGCCGGATTTGGCTGGGGAGTGGCCGGAGCCGCGGGAGCTACGGTGATCGCCCAGGGATTTTCTGCCCTGTACTGCTTTATGGTCTTAAGAAAGATCGAGGCGGTAAGGATTTCCAGAGAAGACTTCCAGATGGAAACAGGGCTTTTTGCACAGCTGGCCGGGCTTGGAGCACCTCTGGCGTTTCAGAATATCATCATATCTGTAGGCGGCCTGGTGGTACAGTATGTGGTAAATGGATACGGCTTTCTTTTTGTGGCCGGATTTACTGCGGCCAATAAACTTTACGGAGTACTGGAACTGGCGGCGATTTCCTACGGATATGCGATCAGTACGTCCGTGGGTCAGAACCTGGGAGCAGGAGACATACCCAGGATCAAAGCCGGCGTGAAAAGCGGTGGGATCATGGCGGTTTTCACTGCCCTGGCTATCGGCCTGGTTATGATCACCGGAGGAAGAGCTATACTTTCCCTGTTCGTATCGGGAGATCCCCGGGAGGCTGAGCAGGTGCTGGATATCGCTTATCACTACCTGTTTCTTATGGCAGTATTTCTGGTGGTACTGTATCTGTTGTATGTATTCCGCTCAGCAATCCAGGGGCTGGGCAATACAGTCATTCCCATGGCCAGCGGGATCGTGGAATTTTTCATGCGGGTAGGCGCAGCCATGGTGCTGCCCCTTTTCATCGGCCAGACCGGGATTTTTTATGCAGAGATCAGCGCCTGGAGCGGTGCGGCACTGCTTCTGGCAGCGAGTTACTTCTGGCTGATCAGAAAGTATTAGAAAATATTTCTGAAACTTTCACAGAATCCTGAAAAACTTATGATATACTACTATTGCTACTAAAGGGTTCATTTGCAGTATAAGGGGAGAACCAAATGGATTTAAATCAGCATTACGGGGAGAAATGTGTTCGTCGGAAGTTGGACCAGCTGCCTAAGGAGCCGGGGCTTCGAAGAAGAAAGAAAATTGTTCTGGGGATAAAGGCTGTATTTTTCAGCTTTCTGGCCGCAGGCTGTCTCGGTCTGTGTCTGGGAGCGGGCGTTTACCGCGGGATCGTGGCAGATACTCCTGACGTTTCGGAGATAAATATCGGTCCTGGGAAGTATGCAAGTTTTGTCTATGATGCAGAGGGAAACCAGATACAGCAGATCAATGAGGCTCAGAGCAACCGGATCCATGTGTCTATTGAAGATATACCGGAAGATATGCAGCATGCTATTGTAGCTATCGAGGACTCCAGATTTTATGAGCATCATGGCATCGATCCACGGGGAATCCTGCGGGCGGCAGCAGTAACTGTGACTTCCGGATTTCAGGAGACGGAAGGGGCCAGCACCATTACCCAGCAGCTGATCAAAAACAATGTGTTTACAGACTGGACAGATGAAAATTTTTTCCAGTCTGTACGGCGGAAGATACAGGAGCAGCAGCTTGCCGTGGAGCTGGAGGAATATCTTACAGAGCAGGGACTGGATGCGAAAAGTGTGATCCTGGAGGAATATTTAAATACCGTGAATTTCGGATCAGGGGCCTACGGGATCCAGACTGCGGCCCGGACTTATTTCGGAAAGGACAGCCGGGATCTGACTCTTTCAGAATGTGCGGTATTGGCGGCGATCCCTCAGAATCCTACAAAATGGGATCCCAGGCAGAATCCTGAAGAAAATGCCAAAAGAAGAGAGACTGTACTGCGCTACATGAGAGCACAGGGGTGGATCACCCAAGAAGAAATGAATGAGGCTCTGGAAGATGACGTCTACTCCAGGATCGGCAATAATAGCAATGTTCAGGGCCAGACCAGCACATACTCTTATTTTATAGATGAACTGATCAGCCAGGTTCAGGAAGATTTAGTTGAGAAAAAAGGATATACCCAGACCCAGGCAGCCAATGCCATATACAGCGGGGGCCTTCAGATATACAGTACCCAGGATACCCGGATCCAGGAGATCATGGAAGAAGAATTTGAAGATGAAGACAATTATCCGGATTATGTCCGGTTTGATCTGGACTGGGCGCTGACAGTGGAACATGGAGACGGCAGTCAGGAAAACTACAGCCGGGAGATGATGGAAGCTTATTTCCGGGAAAAGGGAGAAGAAATGCCGGCCCTTTTCGATACCCGGGCGGAGGCTCAGGGATATGCAGACCGGTATAAGGAAGCCATACTGGGATCAGAAGATGAGATTATCGCCGAGCGGCTGGATCTTATCCCTCAGCCTCAGGCGGCTATGACGGTTATGGACCAAAGTACCGGATATGTTCTCGGTATTGTAGGAGGCAGAGGGGAAAAAGAGGCCAGTCTGACTCTGAACCGGGCCTCCGACACCTATCGTCAGCCGGGATCTACTTTTAAGATTTTATCCGCATATGGACCGGCTCTGGAGGAGGGGGATATTACCCTGGCTACCCATATCCAGGATGAGGAATATTCCTATGAAGACGGTACGCCCCTGCGCAATTCAGATAACCAGTATCATGGTTCGGTATCTGTGCGCCAGGCTATCCGGAACTCTTATAATATACCGGCAGTAAAAGTTCTTACAGATATCACACCGGCAGAGGGATTTTCCTATCTTCAGAAGCTGGGATTTACTACTCTGGATGAGGAAAGAGACGAGATACAGCCTCTGGCCCTGGGCGGGATCACCAATGGTGTGAGCAATCTGGAACTGACCGCCGCCTACGCAGCTATTGCCGATGGAGGAATTTACAGAGAGCCTGTTTTCTATACAGAGGTTACGGACCAGGATGGAAAAGTGATCCTGAGTAATGACATCCAGGGGCAGAGAGTGTTTAAAGAGAGTACAGCTTTCCTTCTTACCAGCGCGATGGAAGATGTGGTTTCCCAGGGTACCGGGACCGGCTTTGCACTGGAAGATATGCATGAGGCGGGAAAGACGGGAACGGCTAATGATTACCGGGATCTGACTTTCGCCGGCTTTACTCCTTATTATACGGCGGCCATCTGGGCAGGATATGATGATCCCCAGGATCTTCCCCAGTCTCACCGGACTTTTCATCGGACGCTTTGGAGAAATGTTATGAACCGGATCCATGAAGACCTGCCGGACAGAGACTTTGAACAGCCTTCCACAGTAGAAAGAACAGCCGTCTGCGCAGAGTCAGGACTTCTGGCAGGCAAGGGCTGTACCCGGATCTATGAATATTTTGACCAGGACAATATGCCCCGGGAAACCTGTACAGAACACAGACCCTCTCTGTTTTCCGGGTGGAATAAACGGCAGGACGGGGACGAAGACAGTAATGGAAGCAGCGGAAACAGCAATGATAATAACAGCGGAGGAAACACTTCCTCCTGGTGGGACTACTGGTCCAGATGGTGGCGGAGAAATTGACCATACCCTTCTATGAAAATAACAGAAAGCAGGTAAAGACCATGCATGATATCTGGAATCCCTGGCACGGCTGTAAGAAATGTTCTGAGGGTTGCGAAAACTGCTATATGTATTTTCTGGACAGGATGCGGGATCAGGATGGAAGCCGCATATACAAGACCAAAAACGGCTTCCGTTACCCCCTGTCCAAGAACCGTCAGGGGCAGTATAAGATAAAAAGCGGAGAGATGATCCGGGTGTGTATGACTTCGGACTTCTTCCTGGAAGAAGCAGATACCTGGAGAGAGGAGGCCTGGGCAGTGATGCGCCAGAGAAAAGACGTGAAGTTTTTTCTGCTGACAAAACGGCCCCAGAGAGTGGCTTCCTGTCTGCCTTATGACTGGGGGGACCGGGTGGGAAAATGTCTTCTTTAACGTGACCTGTGAGAATCAGAAACGGGCAGATGAGAGGATCCCTATCCTCTTTGAACTGCCTTTTAAACATAAAGGAATCATGACCGCTCCTCTGATAGGCCCTGTGGATATCGGAAAATATCTGCCTGAGGGCCAGATTGAACAGGTGCTGTGCGGAGGGGAAAATTACGACGGCTCCCGTCCCTGCCACTATGAATGGGTAAAGCTTCTGTACGATCAGTGCCGGGAATATGATGTTACTTTTAATTTTATCGAGACAGGGACCTGTTTTATAAAAGATGGGAAAAAGTACCGCATTCCCAATAAAAGGATCCAGTCCCAGCAGGCTTTTCGATCGGGGCTGAATTATCAGGGAAAAGAGATATGCTTTCATTTAACAGATGAATGGGGATATGAGCTTCCCAAAGAAAATCTCTATATCCCCCATTATCACCCGGTTACCTGCCGGGAATGCGCCAGCCGGCTGACCTGCAACGGCTGCGCAGACTGCGGAAAATGTGACCGGACGTTATAGTAAACAAGTTTTTTAATGTCCTCTGGGGATCTGATCCAGCCGCCCTTTTTCTTTTACCAGATCTGCATAGAGGAGATCTGCCAGGACAAAGCCCAGAGGTATGAGCGAAAACCAGATGGCTTTTCCAAGAAGAAAACGGCAGAGGAAAGTAGAAACTACGCCGCCGAAAACAAAGGAGATCAGCATGACTGCATGGGTCCGCAGCCTCTGAAGATGGGCAGGCCGTTCCTGGGGATGGCGGATAGATTTTGTAAGAGCGATTCCCACCTGCCGGATGTGATTGGTACAGAAGGTGGTGGCCATGGGAATACCTTCTGCCTGGCGGAAGGTATTGTACTGCATGGAGCAGATGAAGTTGATCAGCACCTGAGTGATCTGGACCGGAGCGCTTTCCGGCAGAAAACCAAGAAAGATCACCACAAGGATTTCAATAAGGATCAGCAGGGTATCCCAACGTATCAGATGGCTCTTTTTTACATGGCCGGGAAGGACTTCTGAGAGCATGGTTCCCACACAGTAGGCTGTGATAGGAATGAAAAAGTACAGGGCGTGGAACCACCGGCCGTTTCCCAGAGCCATTGCCAGAAGGACAAAGTTTCCTGTCTGGGCATTACAGAAAACCCCTCCTCTTATAGAATAGGTAAAGGCGCCGAAATATCCGGCAACCAGCATCATCAGAATGAAAACAATGTCACGTTCACATTCCAGAAAAGTATTTTTTGCAGCAGGAGAATTCTGCGTCTTTTGTTCTTCCATGGATATCTTCCTCCTTTTGACTTATTCCCCATTATAATTCTTTCGCCTTTTGGGTTCAATCCGGTTTTTGAATAAAAAATATTGAGAAGCCGGGAAAGATTCCGGCAGATATCACAGAAAAAGGAAATGCCTTCGGTTGTAGAGAAATGAAAAACTGTTATAATAAAAAACAGGATAGAAAAACAGGAAAATGGGAGATGATTAAATGGAACAAATGTCACTATTTGACGACAGAGGACAATCCGCGCCCCTTGCCACCAGACTGCGGCCGGATTCTCTGGAGGATTTTGCAGGACAGGAGCATCTGCTGGGAAAAGGAAAGATCCTTAGACAGCTTATTGAAAAAGACCAGATTTCTTCCATGATCTTCTGGGGACCTCCCGGGGTGGGTAAGACTACTTTAGCCAGTATTATTGCCGGGAGGACAAAGGCTCAGTTTATTAATTTCAGCGCAGTGACCAGCGGTATTAAGGAAATCCGGGAGGTCATGAATCAGGCGGAGCTTGCCCGGAGGATGGGACAGCGGACCGTACTTTTGGTAGACGAGATCCACCGTTTTAACAAAGCCCAGCAGGATGCCTTTCTTCCATTCGTAGAAAAAGGCAGTATCATCCTCATCGGTGCTACCACTGAGAATCCTTCTTTTGAGGTAAATTCCGCCCTCCTTTCCAGGTGTAAGGTATTTGTGCTGAAGGCTCTGGAAGTAAAGGATCTGCTGAAGCTTTTAAACCATGCCCTGGAAAGCCCAAAAGGATTTGGAAACCAGCATGTAAAGATCACCGGGGAACAGCTTACAGCCATAGCGGAGTTTGCCAACGGAGACGCCAGAACGGCGCTGAATACCCTGGAAATGGCAGTGCTCAACGGAGAGATCAGCCCGGAGGGAATCCTGGTCACAGACCAGGGACTGGAACAGTGTGTCAGCCGCAGATCTCTTCTATATGATAAGACCGGTGAAGAGCATTATAACCTGATATCTGCTTTACATAAATCTATGCGCAACAGCGATCCGGATGCGGCGGTGTATTGGATGTGCCGGATGCTGGAGGGCGGGGAAGATCCTCTCTATATTGCAAGACGGCTGATCCGGTTTGCCAGTGAGGATATCGGAATGGCAGACAGCCATGCCCTTCCTCTGGCAGTGTCTGTCTACCAGGCATGTCATTTCCTGGGAATGCCGGAGTGCGACGTCCATCTGACTCATGCAGTGGTGTATCTGTCCATGGCGCCGAAATCCAACGCCCTGTACAGAGCCTGTGAGGCCGGTAAGGCGGATGTAAAGAATAAGAAAGCGGAGCCGGTTCCCCTGGTCCTTCGGAACGCTCCCACAAAGCTGATGAAGGAGCTGGACTACGGAAAGGGCTACGAATATGCTCATAATACAGAAGAGAAGCTGACTCATATGCAGTGCATGCCGGACAGTCTGAAAGACAGAGTCTACTACCGGCCCACTACCCAGGGAGAAGAGAAGAAAGTGAAGGAACGGTTGGAAGAGATCAAGGCATGGAAGCAGAAAGAGGAGATATAGGCCCGCTGCCAGGGAATTACAGCCCCAAAAGGGAAATTCAGGAATGTGGGAGGTAGAGTAGTCAGGGAACTACGGCCTCAAAAGAGAAATTCAGGAATGCGGGAGGCAGAGTAGCCAGAGAACTACGGCCCTGAAAGAAAAATTCCAAGTTTGGGGTGGTAGTAGATACCTGGAATACTGGTGTTAAACAGATGAAACTCAGAAAACGAAAAACCTCCCAGGATCTTTGAACTTATCAAAAGATCCTGGGAGGTTTTAATTTAAGGTGTGCAATGATAACAAACATTCTATAAAATGTCAAACGTCTTTCTCAGCCTTTTTGCCCTTTTCAGGCTTCAGCGGAATCAGCATCTTCACTGTCGTCCTCCGGTATATCATTGTGGGACTCAGATACAGTTACTACGATAGCTTCCGGATCGGTAAGCAGATCGATGTTTTCATTCTTGGCAATATCCAGGTCACCTACTTTAATAGATTCCCCAACCTTTAAGTCGCCTACATCAATGGAAACTTTCTCTACCAGGTCGCCGGGAAGAGCTCTGTATGAAATTTCTTCCAGAAGAAGCTGGAGTACGCCGCTCATAACTTTATCATGATTTACCAGAACAACTTCGGCTACAGAATGTACTTTTTCGCCTTTTACCAGAGCCTGGAAATCAATCTCATCTACCTGTCCTTTTAACGGGTTAAAGTCAACCTCTTTGATCAGCACATCCATAGGCTGTCCGTCTACGTCCAGCATGATCTGACTTCCTTTGTTGCTGGTCTTCAGCAGACGGTCTACTGCGGTTTTTTCAATCTTAATAGGGATAGAGCCTTCAATCTCTTTACCGAATACATTACCGGTAACATATCCCTCACGTCTTAATTTTTTTGCTTTGATGGCCATGTCTCTTTTTTCAGCTTTTAAAGTATTCATTTATCTTTTCCTCCAAAAATCTGATTGCCCGACAGCCTTCTTTGCATCTTTTACAAACAGGTGTTGTCAAGGTCATTTCCTTGTTACAAAGGTATTATAACACATATAGCAAATAAAACAAGTGAAAATTCTGTGAACTTTTGTTTTTGGGAAAACTATCTTTAATGTATAGGGCGGGCGCAGAGAGAACTGGCTCATTGTATTAATTTCTGGCAGGAAGTTCTGCCTTCTTTCAGAATGTACTGGTTTTTTCCTGTGTCTGCGGTCATCTTTCTTTTGTGGAGCTTCCGATAAGACAGGGGGCCGGTACCATAGTATTTTTCAAAAGTGTGGGCGAAATGCTGGCGGCTGTTATAACCGGAAGAAAAAGCGATGTCTGTAATGCTCATGGAACTGTTTATCAGGAGAAAGGCCGCTTCCTCCAGCCGTTTTTTGTTTATATATTCAATGATGCTGCAGCCCAGGATCCTGGAAAAAAGAGACTGGAGATAGGATTTGTTGATCCCGGTATAGGCGGCCAGGTCCGGTACGCGTATGGTTTCATGGATATTCTGGTCTATATAACGGCAGGCTTTCCGCAGATAATAAAGCCCGGTATTTTCTTTTTCATGGATCACGGAGTAAGCCAGCTCTGCCATAGTCCTGGAATAAAGAAGATAAAGGAGAAAATCAGAGCTGTCCGGTGCTTTCTGAAGGTGGGAGATCAGATCTTTCAGGGCATATCCCAGATCCCGCATATCCCCGCTATACCGGTAAGACGGCATTTTCTTCCAAAACTCCCGGAAATCCCTGCATTTGGAAAGCAATTCTGACATAGGGTAAGTACCTTCCCCGCAAGAAAAGGTAAATTCCAGATTCAAAATAGAGCAGGGACGGTCCGGAGTGATCTCCAGCCGATGGGGAACCCGGGCGCCTATAAATACGAAATGATTGGGTTCTGCCTGAAATGTGTCATCTCCGCAGAAGATCCGGCAGGTCCCCGCGGTTACATACATGATCTCAAAACTGTGGTGGGCATGAAAAGGCATATGGAATTCGGGAAGAGTAAGGGCATAGAAGGCGGTGATCTCTCCCCGGAGAGATTGTTTTTCCGGCATAAGGATAAACCTCCTGTTATATGGGGCCCGGCAGTTTAAAGATTAAATTCCCGGGCGGGGTCTGTTGCTTATGCAGACAGTGTAGCACAGAAAATTAAATGCGGCAATATATTGCATTTCGGAAGAAAACAGCCAATAGGTTGCACATAAAAAAACAGCAGAAGATATAATGGACAAAACAAAAGAAACGGGAGGTTTTATCATGAGTTTTAAAGTTGCATTTATCGGAGCGGGGAGTCTTGTTTTTGCAAGGACTTTATTTACGGATATTATGTCGGTGCCGGAATTTCATAACATAGAAGTTGCCTTTACGGATATAAATGAAGACAATCTGGAGAAGACCAGGGCCCTGTGCCAGAGGGATCTGGATGCCAATGGTATCCCGGTAAAGATCTTTGCCACCACAGACAGACGGGAAGCTTTCAAGGACGCCAGATATATTGTAAACTGCGTCAGGATCGGCGGCCTGGAGGCTTTTGAGACGGATATTGAGATCCCATTGAAATACGGGGTGGATCAGTGTGTGGGAGATACTTTGTGTACCGGAGGTATTATGTATGGCCAGAGAGTGATCGCGGAAATGCTGAATTTCTGCAAAGATATCCGGGAAGTGGCAGAGCCGGGGGCTATCATGCTGAATTATTCCAATCCTAATGCCATGGCAACCTGGGCCTGCAATAAATATGGAGGGGTAAAGACCATAGGACTGTGCCACGGGGAGATCCATGGAGAAATGCAGATCGCAGAGGTCCTGGGAATTTCCAGAGAAGAACTGGATATTATCTGTGCGGGCATCAATCATCAGACCTGGTATATTTCTGTAAAGCATAATGGTGAAGACATGATCCCCAGATTGCTGGAAGGCTTTGAGAATCATGAGAAATACCGGGAGGAAGAAAAGGTAAGGATCGATATGCTGAAACGTTTCGGCTACTACTCTACAGAATCCAACGGACATCTTTCCGAGTATGTAGCCTGGTACCGGAAACGTCCGGAGGAGATCAAAGACTGGATCAATCTGGACAACTGGATCAACGGGGAGACAGGAGGGTATCTCCGGGTTACCAGAGAAGAGAGAAACTGGTTTGAGACAGATTATCCCAAGAT
>ERZ1090863.1177-NODE-1178-length-11797-cov-5.371317_pt1 | contig 11797 bp, 10 predicted proteins | sample MGYA00478480_ERZ1090863 | MGnify/ENA primary metagenome ERZ1090863 (study PRJEB33644, sample SAMEA5815746) | chicken gut metagenome | biome: Chicken; feature: Gastrointestinal Tract; material: Caecum | place: Ireland | collected 2019-01-01 | study: A study of...
GCTTATTTAATAGCAAGACGATTATAACAAAAAGTATTGTGGATTACAAGATAAAATAAGGGAAAATAAATAAAACATGGAAAGGTTTCCGGAAAATATTTACGAAAACATTTCGTAAAAAGAAAAGCAAAAATGATGAACAAGGTTGACAACATATTAAATAATAATGCAATATATACAATTATGGACCAAAATAGTAGTGCAATATATCCAGAAAAACATGTATTTACGAAATATCATTGCGAAAACCATAGGCAAAATCTAAAATACGACTCAAGAAAACGATTTAGTAAATGCAGAAATTCAGCAAAATTGTCAGTGGCCAGAGAGGAGAGAAACAAAACAGATTATGGGAGAAAGCGTATCATTAAAAGACATCGCAAAGATGTGCAATGTTTCTGTATCAACGGTCAGCAAGGCAATGAATGATAGAGCTGATGTCAGCAGCGCAAAAAAAGAAGAGATCCGGAAAGTCGCCAAGGAAATGAATTATGTTCCTAATTATATGGCTTCCGCACTAAAGAATCAATACACCAGAAATATCGGGGTGATCCTTTCTGAAGACACCGGACAGGGACTGATGCATGAACATTTTGCCAGGATCCTGAACAGTTTTAAAGACACCGTGGAAGAACGGGGATATGTGATCACATTTCTGAATTCCAGCAATTCGCCAAACCGATTTTCTTATATGAAGCAGTGCCAGTATATGAAATTTGATGGCGTTTTTATCGTCTGTGCCGATTATCATCAGGACGAGGTCCGGGAACTTCTGGCTTCCAATATCCCTGTTGTAGTCATAGACCATACGATGAAGAGACATGTAAATATTGCTTCTAATCAATACGGCGATATGCGCAGGCTGCTTCAGTTTGTTTTCGACAGAGGGCATCGGAAAATTGCCTATATGCATGGGAAAAACAGCGAGGTGACACGGGACAGATTACTGGCCTACAGGAACCCGGAGGTGCGTAAGTATGCCACTTCTGTGATCGACCGGCTGATCCGGGATTACGGTATTGGATATATTAAGATGGACTATAATATTGAGCCGGGCAATTGGCACAGAATATCAGGCGGAAAATCCTGGAGAAGGGCTGCTGGAACATGAAAGAGCCTATTTAAAATGGCTGGACGGTATTTTTGAAAAATATCCGGAGCTGGTTATTGAGAACTGTTCCAGCGGAGGACTGCGGATGGACTATGCTATGCTTTCCCGGTACAGTATCCAGTCTACTTCAGATGAAGAGGATTACCGGTATTATGCCACAATCGCGGCTAACGCGCCTTCCGGCCTGACTCCTGAACAGGCTGCGGTATGGTCCTATCCTCTTCCCCAAGGGGATCGGGAGGAAGTAGTCTTCAATATGGTTAATGCCATGCTCCTTCGGGTACACCAGAGCGGCCATCTGAATGTCCTTTCCCAGGAAAGGAAAGATCTGGTAAAGGAAGGCCTAGATTATTATAAGAAGATCCGTCACGACATAAAGGAGGCCGTTCCTTTCTGGCCTCTGGGACTGTCTCAGTTCAATGATGAGTGGGTGTCCCTGGGACTGCGAGCGGAAAATAAAATCTATCTGGCGGTGTGGCGAAGAAGTGGATCCCAAAGGCAGATGTCACTTCCTCTGTCTCTTTCTCAGGAAGAGAAGGAAAAGATCCAGATCCGTCTGGCATATCCCTCTTACAGTACCAGCTCTTTTGCCTGGAATCCGGCAGCAGGCACCTTGACCGTGGAGCTGGAAAATGAGAACATGGCAAGACTTTTTGAGATTACCTTATAAAACAGCATAAAGCAGAACAGCACAGGCCAGAGCCGCCGGGCAGGGAAAGGCTTTGGTCTGTGCTGTTTTCAGCATAGAACAGGACGCCTCAGGGAAAACAGGGTTTTTGGGGCGGGCTTTTGTGTGCTGAGGACCCGGATGAGGATCATACCGGGAAATTTCAGGCAGAGCAGAAGGGAGGAACTATGATCAGGATTACCGTATGGAATGAATATAAGCATGAAAGAGAGCTTGAAGAAATAAAGAAAGTATATCCCTTGGGGATCCATGAATGTATCCGGGGATTTCTGGAGGAGGAAGAAGGATTTCAGGTAAGAACAGCAGTATTTTCTATGAAGGAGCACGGACTTACAGAGGAAGTTCTGGAAAAAACAGATGTGTTGATCATCTGGAGCCACGCACTTCAGGAGGAGTTTTCCCAGGAAGTGGCCTATCGGGTACAGCGTCATGTGCTGGGAGGAATGGGTTTGATCGCGCTGCATTCTGCTCATTTCAGTAAGATCATGAAAGGACTGCTGGGAACCTCTATGACCCTTAAATGGCGCCATGGCGACAGGGAGCGGCTGTGGTGTACCGCTCCATCCCATCCCATCGCCCGGGGAGTGGAGGAGAGCTTTGAGATCCCGCAGGAAGAAATGTATGGAGAATATTTTGATATTCCAAAGCCGGATGATGTGATCTTTACCGGATGGTTCTCCGGAGGAGAAGTGTTCCGCAGCGGCTGTACCTTTACCCGGGGACTGGGAAAGATCTTTTATTTCCAGCCGGGACATGAGGAATATCCTATTTATTACATGCCCCAGATACAGAAGATCATAAAGAACGCAGTGAGATGGTGTGCGCCTTCTAGCCGGGAGAGGAAGGATCTGCCCTGCCGGGAGATACGGCTTTCCCCGGAAGAAGAATGGCGGAAAACAGGAGGAGAAAAATGACGAAGGTATCGGTTTTCTATGATCACGTCCGGGAGGCTTCCAGGCAAACAGGAAAAACGGAAAAGGAGATCTTAGGGGAACTTTATGTTGAAGGAGCCAGAGGACTGGAAATACGGCTTACAGATCTTCTGGAGGATCAGGGATTGTATAACAGGATCTCAGATGAGGGATTTGAGGTAAGCTGTATCTACGAGTTTTATGAAATGGAGAAAAAAGATGAGACCGCAAAGGGCAGGAAACATATTGATGCTGCGGCAGGAACAGGCTGTGGCAGGATCCTTGTGGTTCCCGGATTTCTGGGAGAAGGAGAGGCAGAAGAATTTCACGCGATAGTGGATAGAGGAGATGAGATTGCCCTGGAATCTTATATGGAAAGAAATCATAAACTGGAAAATATGTGCCGGGGACTTTCCAGGATGACTGTATGGGGAAAGGAAAAAAATGTAAAAGTTACGGTAGAAGATTTTGACGATCATGATTCTCCTCTTTCCAGGATCGGGGGGATCCGGTGGTTTCTGAATAAGGTGCCGGATCTGGGATTTACCTTTGATATGGGGAATTTTGCTTATATGCATGAGGATATATGGAAAGCCTGGAAAATACTGGGCCATTCGGCTGTTCATGTCCACTGCAAAGACCGGTGCAGAGGACTGGAACCTGCAGCAGCAGGAACAGGAGATATCCCCATTGGTGAACTGGTGGAAAAACTGAGAGAAACAGGTTATGAAGGCTGGCTGGCAGCAGAACATTTCGGCGCGGCTGATCAGGAAGCCTTTATGCTGGAATCTGTAAGATTCCTTATAAAAGAATGTGCAGAATAGAACTGATCTAAAGGAGGTATACAAGATGACAGAAGAAAAACTGATGGCACTTTTAAAGGATATGTCCTTGAAAGAAAAAATCGGACAGATGATGCAGCTGGATGTAAGCTGCTTTAAAAATGAAGGGCCCGTTACAGGCAGTGAAGTCGATCAGGGGATTTCCGGAGAAGACCTGGCTCTGGCAGGAAGTATTTTGGGAGCTATAGGGGCGCAGGAGATTAAAGGCCTGCAGAAAAGATGTATGGAGAAACAGCCCCATCATATTCCGGTGGTGTTTATGGCGGACATCATTAACGGCTATAAGACCATTTTTCCTATCCCATTGGCTTTAGGCTGTACCTTTTCCCAGGAAGACGCCAGGACTGCAGGGGATGTTATGGCAAGGGAATCTGCCGCCGATGGACTTCATGTAACCTTTGCGCCCATGGTAGACCTGGTAAGGGACGCCAGATGGGGAAGGGTTATGGAATCCACAGGAGAGGATCCCTATCTGAACTCACGGATGGCAGAGTCTATGGTCCGGGGGATCCAAGGAGAGGGAGAACACTATGAAGGGCATCTGGGAGCCTGCACCAAACATTTTGCCGCTTATGGAGCCCCTACAGCGGGAAAGGAATACAACAATGTGGAGCTGTCAGAGCGTACACTGAGAGAGGATTATCTTCCTGCCTATCAGGCGGCCGTAGATGCAGGATCCGCAATGATGATGACTTCCTTCAATACCCTGGATCGGATCCCTGCAACAGGAAATCAGTGGCTGATGAGAAAGATCCTTCGGGAAGAAATGGGATTTGAGGGAGTGCTGGTTTCTGACTATAACGCGATCGGGGAACTGATGACCCACGGTGTGGCAGAGGATAAAAAGGAGGCCGCAAGGCAGGCGCTGGAAGCCGGAACAGATCTGGACATGATGAGCGGATGCTATATGAGCAGCCTGGAGGAACTGGTAAAAGAAGGAACCATCCGTGAGGAACTCATCGATGAGGCAGTCCTGCGTATCCGGAAGCTGAAAAATAAGCTGGGACTTTTCGAAGATCCTTACCGGGGACTGGAAGGTCAGTCAGGGATCGGAGAAATCTTTACGGAGGAAAACCGGGCAAAGGCCAGAAAAGCTGCCGGGGACAGTATTGTGCTCCTGGAGAACCAGTAAGTTTTCGTGCCTCTGTAAAAACAGGAGAAGGTAGCCTTTATCGGCCCGTATGCAGAAGACAAACATATTCTGGGGGCATGGTCCTTCTTCGGAGATATAGAACAGGCAGTAACCTGCCGCCAGGGAATTGAGGAAAAAGGAGCAAGGGCAGTTTTTGAAAAAGGCTGCGGTATGGTTAATCCGGGACAGACCCTCTATGGATTCCGGTATAATATGACGGGAACAGAAAGCCGGGAAGAGACGGAAGCCCTGATAGAAAAGGCAGCAAAGACTGCGGCAGAATGCGATAAGGTAGTTCTCCTTATTGGGGAGGCGCCTATCCAGACAGGGGAAGGCGCCAGCAGAGGGGATATTACTATTCCAGAGGTGCAGAAAAAGCTTCTGGATGCAGTGACAAAGGTGAACAAGAATACAGGGGCGGTAGTTTTTGCGGGAAGACCCCTGGATCTTCGGGAAGTTAGGGAAAAGACAAAAGCTATTCTTTATGCATGGATGCCGGGAACTGAGGGAGGACATGCTGTGGCAGATATTCTCTATGGAGATGTGGAGCCTCAAGGCAGACTGTCTATGTCTTTGCCCTGGAGTGTAGGACAGGTGCCGGTATTCTACGGAGAACTTTCCACGGGACGTCACATTGAAGACGGAGAATGGGTGGAAAATCGATTCCTTTCCAGATACAGTGACATGCCCAATCAGCCCCTTTATCCTTTTGGTTACGGGCTTGGTTATACAGAATTTTCCTATTCAGAAGTAAAGCTGGATAAGGAAGAAATCTGTATGGGAGAATCTTTACAGGTTTCCATAACTGTAAAAAATACCGGCCGCCGCCGGGGAACAGAGACCGTTCAGCTTTATGTGACAGACAAAGTGCGCAGTGTAGCCAGACCTATGCGGCAGCTTAAGGGATTTACCAAGCTGACACTGGAGCCGGGAGAGAGCAAAGATGCGGTCTTTACCCTGACATCAGAAGACCTGAAGTTTTATACCAGGTCTATGGAATACAAGGCAGAGCCGGGAGACTTTATTGTCTGGGCAGGAGCCGATTCCAGAACGAAAAACGGAAAACAATTTAAACTGAGATAATATAAGGAGAAGCAGATCATGAAATTTACAGATGGCTATTGGTGTATGAAGAAAGAAATGAGTCCCCTTTTCGCGGTGGAATATGCAGATTCCAGAGTCCAGGGCAGCGAGCTGACTGTTTATGCTCCGGGAAAACATATTTCTAACAGAGGAGACTGCCTCAATCTGGGAATGCTGACCATCCGTCTTTCCAGCCCGATGGAAGATGTGATCAAGGTGTCTATCACACATTTTGAGGGAACAGCCTATCGCGGCCCCTTTGCACAGGTGGAAGAGACGGATCCGGCAGTGACCATTGACGAGACAGAGGATTTTATCATTTATCAGACAGGAAAGACAAAAGCGATCATTGATAAAAGGCCAAACTCCTGGGGGATCCGTTTTATGAGCGGAGACAGAGAACTGACCAACACCGGATTCCGGAATATGGCAAATATTAAGAATAACGCAACTGGAAAGACCTATACTGTAGAGGCTCTGGCTATTGATGTAGATGAATATATCTACGGACTGGGTGAACGTTTCACTCCTTTTGTAAAAAACGGACAGACTGTAGAAATGTGGAACGAAGACGGCGGGACCGCCAGCGAGATCGCATACAAAAATATCCCCTTCTATATTACAAACAAAGGCTATGGTGTACTTCTGGATAATGAGGGCGATGCTTCCTATGAGATCGCCAGCGAAAAGGTAGAAAGGATACAGTTTTCCGTAGAAGGAGAGCGGCTGGACTACTACTTCATCAATGGAGATACCCCCAAGGGAACCATTCAGAAATACACGGAACTTACCGGAAAGCCGGCCCTGCCTCCAGCCTGGTCCTTCGGTCTGTGGCTGACTACTTCTTTTACGACGAACTATGATGAGGAGACTACCAGCAGCTTTATCCAGGGAATGGCAGACCGGGATATCCCCCTTCATGTTTTCCACTTTGACTGCTACTGGATGGAGGCTTACGAGTGGTGTAACTTTACCTGGGATCCAAAGACATTCCCGGATCCTAAGGGGATGCTCCAGAGATATCATGACCGGGGCCTGAAGATCTGTGTGTGGATCAATCCTTATATCGGGCAGAAATCTCCTCTGTTTGCGGAAGGCATGAAAGGCGGATATCTTGTGAAAAAAGCCAATGGAGATGTATGGCAGACAGATATGTGGCAGGCTGGTATGGGTCTGGTGGACTTTACCAATCCTGACGCAGTAAAATGGTATCAGGATAAGCTGAAAACCCTGCTGGATATGGGCGTGGACTGCTTTAAGACAGACTTTGGAGAAAGGATCCCTGTGAAAGATATTGCTTATTTCGACGGCTCAGACCCGGTGAAGATGCATAACTATTATACATTTCTGTATAACAAAGCGGTGTTTGAACTTCTGGAAAGAGAAAGAGGAAAAGGAGAGGCTGTGCTTTTTGCCAGATCTGCCACAGTAGGCGGCCAGATGTTCCCGGCCCACTGGGGAGGTGACTGTTCCGCATCCTATCCATCTATGGCAGAGACACTGAGAAGCGGTCTGTCTCTGGCCTGCGGAGGTTTCGGATTCTGGAGCCATGATATCAGCGGTTTTGAGAACACGGCTCCTGCAGATATTTATAAGAGATGGTGTCAGTTTGGACTTTTAAGTTCCCACAGCCGTCTCCATGGATCTACTTCCTACAGAGTTCCATGGCTTTTTGATGAAGAAGCCTGCGATGTACTGCGGAAATTCGTAAAACTGAAATGCAGCCTGATGCCCTACCTTTACCGCCAGGCAGTGATCTCCCACGAAGAGGGAACCCCAATGATGCGTCCTATGTTTGTGGAATTTCCGGGGGACAGAACCTGTGAGACATTGGATAAACAGTATATGCTGGGAGATTCTCTTCTGGTGGCACCGATATTCAAAGAATCCGGAGAAGTGGAATATTATGTGCCTCAGGGAACCTGGTACAATATCCTTACCGGAGAAACAGTAAAAGGAGGACAGTGGCATAAAGATACCTTTGATTACTTCTCTATGCCTCTTCTGGCAAGACCCAACAGTATCCTGGCTGTGGGAAGCCATGAGGAGAGACCGGACTATGATTTTGCAAATGGAGTCACCCTGAATCTGGTATGCTTTGAGGAAGGAGCCCAGGCAGAGACCATAGTCACAGATGTAACCGGAAAAGCTGTACTGTGGGTAAAAGCCAGAAGAGAAGGCAGCCGGATCCTGGTGCATACGGAAGGCCGGGATCAGAAACTGACCTGCAAAGTGCTGGGAGGGGAAGAACTGGAAGTGGTATTTATCTGATTTTTATAAACATTGGAAAAAGCTGCCAATTAGGCGGCTTTTTTTGATATAATATGGGATCATAGATGATTTTGACAGCGGGTTTGAACAGAAACAGGAGTGGACTGAGAATAGACGTGAAAGGCAGGTGAAAATAAGGGAGAATGTTAAAAATGCACAAGAAAAAGGAGGAAAATCTATGAAAAATAATAGAAAAATAAAAAGAAAAGAAAAAGAGATTGACATATATATGTGTAAGTTGTATGATGAAATCAATCCAAAAACGTTTTTGGACGGAGGGAGGACACAAGATGGCTGTTTCAATTAGAGACGTGGCAAAATCTGCAGGTGTGTCAGTCAGTACAGTGTCCAGAGCCCTGAATGGTTATTCCGATGTCAATGAAGATACAAGGAAAAAGATTCAAAAAACTGTGGGAGAACTTGGATATATGCCTAATCAGAGTGCAAAAAATCTTTCCTCCAAATCAAAAAAAAATATCGCTTTGATCATTTGCGATATTGAGAAGGAAGAAAAACTAGATGAATTTACCGGAAATATACTGAAAGGTGTTTATGAATTTGTTAACGAAAAGGGAATGACAATAGCGACATATGGCATCAACACAAGGATGCAGAGGGAAAAAACCCTGAAAGATCTGTGTGACAGATATAGCCTTTCGGGAATCATGCTCCTGGGAATGAAGATACAGGATCCATATTTGTCAGAAGCAGCAGCCATGGATATCCCTTGTGTGGTCGTAGATACATACATAGAAGGAAGAAATACTGCAACAGTGGCCACTGATGATGTAAAAGCTTTTGAGGAGATTACAGATTATGTGCTGGATCAGGGACATCGTAATGTGGTCCTGGTGAAAGGAAGAAAAGAAGCTGAGGTTACTTATAAAAGAACAGCAGGCTTTGAAATGTCTTTAAAAAAGCATGGGATCGATTATCATAAGGCGGACACTTTTGAATGTAATTTCCGGGAAGAGGAAGCTTACAGACTGACAAAAGCATATATAGAAGAATATCGGAAAACAAGGGCCAGTGCATTCATCTGTATGAGTGATATCATGGCGTTAGGAGTCTGCAGAGCGATTAATGAATGCGGATATCTGGTCCCGGGAGATTTTTCTGTAACAGGATTCGACGGGCTCTATGTTTTGCAATATGTTAAACCCGGCATTACCACTATTGATCAGAATGTCCGGGAAAAAGGATATTCTGGAGAGAAAACACTGTATGAAATGATGCAGGGGAAAGCCGGACCACAAAATATATATGTTCCATATAAACTAACAAAAAGAGATTCCGTGACTAAAATATGATTTTAAAAAGCGGCGCAGAGCTGCTTTTTAAATACATGTTTCCAAAAACGTTTTTGGAAACAAAAAATAATTATAAAGGAGGCAGAGTGTATGAAACTCAAAAAAGTAACAGCAGTAGCATTAGCGGCCATGATGAGTCTGGGACTGGCGGCATGCGGTGGCAGTGGAAAAGAAGAAGGTGGAAAGACACAGGACGGTGTTATTGAAATTAAATTTCCAACCTATCTTGCCGGAGAGAACGTAGGGGCAACATTTTTCTTACCTGAAGTAGAGCGGTTTAATGAAAAATATGAAGGTAAGTATAAGATCACTATCGAAGAGGTGCCCCAGGCTTCTTATGCGGATAAGATCAAACAGTTGGCACAGCAGAATCAGCTTCCTGTTTTAGTTCATGCGCCCGGTTCTGGCGGTATTGATACCCAGTGGTTTAATCAGGTAGCACTGGCCAATGATATGGCCTATGATCTGACAGAGTTTGCAGAAGAAAATCCAGATGTAGCGGCTAACTGGATTCCTGAATCCAAAGAATTCTGTACAGTAGATGGAAAACTGATCTGTAAGCCTTTAAGTGTGCTGAAACCAGTGGGACTGTATTATAACAGCTCTATGTATTCCCCAGATAAAGATATCAGAGATATGACAGTCGATGAATTTGTGGATAGCCTGGGAGATAACAAGATTGCCTTCCAGACAGGAGAAAACGGCTGGACTACAGGGCTGTTCTTGTCTGCTCTGATCGCTAACGAAGAAGGCGGTGTTGAACTGCTTAACAGCAGTGTAGCTGATAAATTATGGGACTATACAGACCCGGCATTCGTTAATGCAGTAACAAAACTGCAGACGATCCTGCAGAATAATGCTTCTTCCAATACTGTTGGAGCTGCTTACGCAGATGCAGCGAATGCTTTTATGAGTAAAAGCGCAGCTGTTATCTGTAATGGTTCCTGGATGACTTCTGAATTTGAGGAAGGTTCTGAGGATAAATGGAGTAACGGATTTAATGGAGCAGATGTAAAGACTACCATCTATCCAGGTAATATTGCGATTGCAAACCCAAGTACTTACGGTGAGTTCTGGATCTCAAATTCAGCAAGCGATGAAGAAAAGGAAGCAGCAGAAGCATTCCTTGCATTCCGTGATTCTCAGGAAGAAATTGAAGCTTTGATCCTGGCAGAGGGAGGAACCGCACCTCAGCTGACATATTCAGATGAATTCTTAACTGAACTTCAGAAAACACCTTTACTGTATGAGTTATCTGAAAGTATGAATGATGAAACTGTATATTGTGCGGGCCTGGGAGACGTATTCCCGGCTTCAGTAGCTGATGTGGAGTTTGGAAAGCTGCTGCCTAAACTGATCGACGGTTCTTTGACACCTGAACAGTTCTGTCAGGAACTGACCAAAAAAGCGGACGAAGCAAAACAGTAAGCTGGATGTATCCCGGCAAAATAAAGCTTTAACGTAAAAAGCGGGGCTGATACATAGAAAATGTAGCAGCCCCGTTTTAAAAGAAAGGAGTGTAGGAGCGTGAAGAAAAAAGGAAAAATAGAGATCAGTAAGCTGGAAAAAAGAAATTATAAATGGATTTATCTCTTTTTACTGCCTTCTGTGGTAATATTCCTTGTATTTTACCTTCAGCCTATTATTACCGTATTTTATACATCGCTGACAAAGTGGGACGGTTTTAACAGTCCTGTATTTATCGGTTTGCAGAACTATATAGATATGTTCCAAAATGGTGCGTTCCGGATTTCATTAAGAAACATTATCCTCTGGTCTATTATCGCAGGAACATTACATGTAGGATTTGGTGTTCTTGTTGCGTTTGTCCTGTATCATAGGCCGAAAGGCTGGAAGTTTACCCGCGCAGTATTTATGATCCCTAATGTTATTTCGGCGGCAGCATGGGCAATGATCTATAAGTTTATCTTTAACGATGAAATGGGTGTGCTAAATAATATCATCAGAAAGATCAATCCGGATTTTCATGTACAGTGGTTTTTTGAATCACCATATGCGTTCTGGGCAGTTACTTTTACCTGGCTGTTCTATGCAGTCATCGTTACATTGATCGTTTTAAATGATCTGATGGCAATACCGGAAGAACTGACAGAAGCTGCAAAAGTCGATGGCGCTACCGGATGGCAGATCACGAGACTGATTCATATTCCTCTCTGCAGAAATGCCATTGGCACCGGGATCATCTGTTCTATTACTTCAAGGGTGGCAATGTATGAGCAGATCGCCCTGACTACAGCAGGCGGCCCTGGTGATGATACCATGAACCTGCCTATCATACTGGTAAAATCTATCCAGGATATGAAATATGGGTATGCAAATGCTAACGGTGTGATCATGTTTATTCTGGGACTTATTATTTTAGCGGTCGTAAATAAGGCCTTCAGAATGAATGAGAGCGTGTACTAGGAAAGGAGAGGTGATCATGGAC
>ERZ1090863.1181-NODE-1182-length-11778-cov-8.589525_pt1 | contig 11778 bp, 7 predicted proteins | sample MGYA00478480_ERZ1090863 | MGnify/ENA primary metagenome ERZ1090863 (study PRJEB33644, sample SAMEA5815746) | chicken gut metagenome | biome: Chicken; feature: Gastrointestinal Tract; material: Caecum | place: Ireland | collected 2019-01-01 | study: A study of the...
CCGAGGGCGGCGGCGCTGCGCGCCGCCGCAGACAAGCTCACGTCTTTTTAACTGCACAAATAAACAACCTGACCCGCCGCGCGGAAAAAGGCATTCGCGCTGACCCGCTTGCGAACTGCCTTTTTTACCCCGCGGCGGTACGGTTCAGGCTGTCTGTTTATTACGCAGTCTTAAAAAGAATACCGCAGAGCCTCTCCCTCTTCCCCTTTGTGGATAACTGCGGAAATTTTTCACGCAAAATACAAACAAATGTTTGACATGTAGCTATTTATGGTGTATAATGCTGTTATGCACCTGAAAAGGAGCACGTACAACTGAATAAGAGAGTTTTTAGATTAGATCAGATTAGATTGAAAGAAAGAACAGAAAACCGTTGAAACGATGCCAGCGCATAGAAGCGACAATTAAAAGCCGCGCCGTGGTCCTCGAGCGGAATATCGAGGCGGGGTCGTAAAGAAGTCAAGGGTATAACATAAAAGAAAGAAATTAACGAGCTTACTTAACGAGCATTTCTCTCTTTTGTGCTATGCCCTTTTTTCGTGCAAATTTTTCATTCGAGGTGGTTAAATTTGCAGAAAAAAAACGAACAATCTATTTCAGTGACCGCGGTCGGGACGCCTGACATTTCCGCACTCAGCGAATGCGAAAAAAACGTATTGTTTTGCACGCTGTTTCGCAGAATAAGCGAACTTGCTCGGGGAGGTGAACAGGAGTGAACCTTCTCGGAGCAAAAGTTTACTTTGACGGATTTTGCTGGATAGCCATACCACACACAGAACGGAACAGCGGCAACAGAAAAAAGAAAGATAAAGCTGCTTCCGTGAGAGTGTCAGAATTTGAAAAAGCATTCAAAAAGCTGACCGGCGGACGGGCCAAGCGAAAGGCTAAACTTCTGACGGAGTTCACTCCCATGTTCAAAGATATCGACGAAGCCGCACAATTCGTCGAGGAACACTTTGACAGACTGAGCAGAAACAGATGGGAGCGATACAAACGCATGATAAGGCGCGCTCACTTATATCAGTGGAACTACTTTTGCACATTTACATATGACGATAAAAAGCATACAGAAGAACAGTTCAAAAAGAAAATCATGAATACGCTGTACCACTTTGCCGACAGAAAAGGTTGGAGATATATTGCGGCCTGGGAAAGAGGCGAACTGGGTGAAAGATTACACCTGCACGCTCTTGTATATATACCGGAAGGCGGAATGCCGGGCGAGCTGGAAGAACACAATGATTTCAGTACAAAGAAAAACAGAATGGAAAAGACGATACAAAATTCGTTTTTCAACAAGAAATTCGGAAGAAGCCATTTTTCGGAAGTTCACAACAGCTACGAAGTGGCCGACAGCATAAAGTATATGCTCAAATACATAACCAAGTCGGACGAACAGGTAATATATTCGAGGGGAATAAAGACTTACATTGTATCCGACATACAGGACGAAGACATAATCTGTCCGATGGGCGACGAAGAACACGGATTCAAATACATTCTTGCTCCCGATTTCACTTGCATAGTCCGCGGTGAAATTGTCGGAAAGGTTTGTCCCGAGGTTCTGGAAAAAATGCCGAAATCAAACTGAATATGCCTTTCGGTATTCGGCAGCTTAAACGAAAACGCCCTTTCCGTCAAGGGCAAGATGCATTGCTTTGCAACCCTTGACGGAAAGTAGTTCGCATATATTATGGGGGGAATTGCATGCGTTTCCGTTTTTTCAGCTCCCGCCGAAAGGCAGAATGCACATTTATAAAGGAGGAAAATAATATTGAAAACAGCAGTAGTTTACGCGAGATATTCTTCTGACAACCAAACGGAGCAGTCAATAGAAGGTCAGCTCCGCGTTTGTAGGGAATATGCGCAAAGAAATAATATTGTCATACTCGATACATACATCGACAGAGCAATGACGGGCACCAACGATAACCGACCCGATTTTCAGCGGATGCTCAGGGACAGCGCCGCGCGACGATGGGATTACGTTCTCGTATATAAACTCGACCGCTTTTCCCGCAACAAGTACGAAACGGCGATACATAAAAAGACGTTGCACGACAACGGAGTTAAAGTCCTTTCTGCAATGGAGAACATACCCGATACACCCGAGGGCATAATCCTTGAAAGTCTGTTAGAGGGCATGAACCAGTACTACTCTGCCGAGCTTTCACAAAAGATTAAGCGCGGAATGAGAGAGACAAGGCTCAAAGGACACTTTCAGGGCGGTTGCCTTCCTTACGGATATAAACTTGATAATCACAGAATTATCATAGACGAGAAGGCTGCAGAGTATGTTCGATTTATTTATACTGAATACTCCAAAGGCGTGTTTGTAAGAGATATTATATCAAGGCTCAACGATATGGGAGTTACACACCTAGGAAAGCCATTCAACGGTGATACAATCTACAATATTCTGCGCAATAAAAAATATTCAGGCATATATTTTTACGGTGGTGACGAATTAACCGGAATGTATCCTCAAATAGTGCCGACTGAACTATACGAAAAAGTCCGTGCCATAGTAAATAAAAACAAGCATGGCAAGCGTAGCCTTAAAATGATTTATCTGCTTCGCGGTAAGCTGTTCTGCGGTTACTGCGGAATGCCTATGAACGCCGATAGCAGTTATGGAAAATACAAAAACAAGTACTACTACAAATGCCGCGGCAGAAAAAATAAGCTGAACGATTGCACAAAAACAACTATACGCAAGGAAAAGATTGAACAAATTGTACTTGATGCAATTATAGAGAAAATGCAAGATCCACAAACTATATCATATCTAGTAAAAGGCATACTATCAGAACAGGAACGACAAAAAAGCGAAAATATCTCCTTATCAAATCTTCTAAAAGAACAAGCGCAGAATGAAACGGCACTCAAAAATATAATGATTGCGATAGAAAGCGGTATAATAACTAACACAACAGGAAAACGAATCAAGGAGCTTGAAAAACGGCAGGATGAACTTGAACAACTGATAGCTACTGAAAAAAGCAAGCAGAACCTTTTACTATCAGAAAAACAAATACGCGAATATTACGAGCAAGCTCTAAGATTGGAGCCGCAAATGCTTATAAACTATCTGGTTCAAAAAGTTGTATTATACGATGATAAAGTTGAAATTTATTTTAACAGTCCCTTAAAAAGGACAGGCCCTGACGAAAGTCAGGGCTTTCTTTTTAGCTCAAATAATTTATACTGAAATATCATATTATCAAATATATAACTCCGTTTTCCCTTTTCGGGAGGGCAAGTATGGCATAGTTCCTCGCGTAAGTAAACGGTCGCAAAATTGCCACTGAAAACCACATTATAAGTCAGTCGACTGCCCGGCAGAGTTTCCCTCTGTCGGGCATTATTTATGCTATATCAAGCCAAACAAACGAATACGCGGTAATTTTGCTTTTGTCCGTTGACTTCCGCCAAATAACTCTTAAGCTGACTACCTCCACCGTCCTATGCACTTACCCTCTTGCCCGAAAAAGGCAAAAATAATCTCTCGGAGGTATCACATATGAAGATGCTTGTTACTAAATTCTCGGATGGTAAGTATAGAAACGAAGGTGAACTCTTCGCCGAACCTATCTCTGACGAAAATGTAAAACTCATGGGTGAAATGATTGCTTTGCAGGTACTGCGCAATGCAAATTCATTTGACTATGAAATCGTGGAAAAGCTATACAACGGTCTTGTCAAGGATATGCACCACATGAATGAAAGAGATTACATAATTTCAGACGGTTACGACTACGCACAGATTGCAATATGCTTTTTACTGCAATTCAAGGGCAGATATGCCGCAGATAACTATGGTGTTGACAGAAAAGGAAAATCAATTTCCATAAAGAAAGCGTGCTATCGTGAAGTGGATAAAGTTCTGCTCCACTACCGCAGAAAGATTGCAAGGAACAGACAGATTGAGTTTACTCATAATAAGCACGACATTCCCGATCCGAAAGACTGCTTTGAGAATAAAGAAGTTGATTACGACAAGGCTGATAAGCTAATCAAAGATTTACAACTAAATGATGCCGAGCTTGCGACATTGAATTGCTACTTAAACGGTATGAACCAATCTCAGGCAGCGCTTGCTTTAGGAATGACAATATTTGCAATTAAGTACAAACGCATCCGCATACGTCAGAAATATGCTATGTACATAGACAATGGCATCTAAAAATTACTTAAACGCAAAATATATCAGAAAAGGCAGTCGTATCGCTACGACTGCCTTTTTTTATGAAATTAAGTCATTTAGGACGAAATTCACTTAAAAACATAGGGGCGATTTACATTGGACACGCTGACCCGCTCGCAAATTGCCGCCGTATTTTTTCGCCTCTGCATTGTCTGTGTGTGTTTCCTCCCGATTTTCCCTTTTCGGGAGGCTCAGTTTAGCACAGGCCTCGCGTAAGTAAACGGTCGCAAAATCGTTGTTATTTACGTTCACAAACTTTTGTTTGTGTTTCCTCGATAGATTTCATTACTCTAGTATCTCTTTGCCGTTAGAGAGCCATTTAAGGGCCTTATACGTCAACGATTTTGTCTTTATCCCGTTGACTTACGCATTTCTATCTGAAACTCAATACTTTTTACCGTCCAGTGCTACCCCCGCCTCTTGCCCGAAAAAGGCAAAAATATTCTCTCGGAGGTATCACATATGAAGATGCTTGTTACCAAATTGCCCCAGGAATATGCCGCATTGAATACTCTTTCCTCGTAATAAAAATCTTTGTTCTCTTTCTCAACAGACAAAAATATGCACTCCCGAAAGTTTATCAGACCTCAGGAGCGCATATTGTTTAATGCTGCTTTTTAATTGCTTTTACTTTTTTCTCCGTCCGTTTTGGCCCCCATCAACCAAGCTTTCTTAACAGCATTAAAATTCTGCTGACATCCGGAATGCTTTTCAAAGTGACAAAAACATTTGCTTTACTCCTCTGCTTTGTTTTGACTGAGGCAGGAAGCCACGATTGTAACTATTATGCAGGCAATGAAGAAAATGCAGCCCACATAAAAGACGCCATCCAGTTTCCAGAACCCCTGCATAGGGTCAACAATTGTATCCATTCTCAACTCCACTTCCTGAACAAAGAAATGGTAGAACGCAAACATATAGCAGGCATAAGAAAGAACATGCAGAATGCGTAAGCGGAAAATTGCGGACAAAACAAAAGCTACGATGCCTAAAATCAGACCTGCAACCACCCATCCCGTAAAGTATGCACTGTTCATTCCAATATATATGAACAGAGCGATAAGTGCCAGAAGTGCACCTGCCACGCCTACGTAAAAGCCTGGACGTTTATCGGCAAAAAACTGCTTTATATTTATTTTCATGATTCACCTCACGCATTTTCCCTCTTTTTATTCTTGATGGACGCAACCACTATAAGCACCGCTCCAGCCACTGCAAGAACGCCCATAACTGAATCCACAACGTAGAGGCTTATCTGCCAAGCGGGAGTAATTGTGATAACTCTGTCATTGGAAGACAATCCGTTTACAGCCGAACTGTTGGCCATTGCATACAGATAGTGATGGCAGGACTCACGCATGTTCGCCGCCAGTTTTTTATCGGCTTTAGCCATATCTACGAGGTCTTCGGCAATCTTGGGACTGCCGTTGAGCCAGAGGTTGTTACCTGCTTCAAGGCCAATGCGAACATCCATCCAAAGTCTGCTGTTTGTGGTGGCGTCGGTGAGTACCGCACCGTTGAATCCCCACTCTTCGCGGAGAACATTTGTCAGAAGACCCTTGTGAGCGCCTGCCCAACGGCAACCTATACGGTTGTAAGAGGACATTATGCCGCCCGTACCGCCATCTTTTACGGCATATTCAAACGGTTTGAGATATATTTCGCGGATAGCCTGTTCATTGTTGAATGTTGCCGCAGACTGACGGTTGGTTTCGAAATCGTTGAGTGCAAAGTGCTTTACAAAGCTGCAAAGGCCCATGCTCTGAGCGCCTTCTATTTCGCGTGCAACCATCTTGCCTGACAGGAAGCCGTCTTCGGAGAAGTATTCAAAGTTTCTTCCGCAGTAGGGTGTGCGGTGAATGTTTATTGCAGGACCATACCAACCGCAGAAGGGAGAATCGCCCTCCATGCGCAGTGCATCCTCACCCATTGAAAGGCCTATATTATGCATTATATCGGTGTTGTAAGTGGAAGCCATAACCACTTCCGAAGTATAAGCTATCTTGGTTTTCTGACCGAAACCGCCGCTTATACCCTGAGGGCCGTCATTATGTCTGGTTGTGGGAAGCGCAACGGAGTCAATGCCCGCGCCTCTGTAACCTGCATAACCAACCGCGTTAGCCATTTCTTCCAGCGTCATCTGGTCGAGCAGATCTTGCCAGAGGGGATTATCGTAATCAAGGCCGCGCATCATTACCACGCTGTAAGCCGTATCTTTGGAGCCCGTCACGATATCGGGAACGCTGTTGTCTGCTTCGTAGTTGAACTGTAAATCGTGAATCATCTCCTCTGTAGCAGTCAGATCCTTATAGGGCGTGGGATATGTTCCCTGCCAGTCATTTCTGGTAAGATAGGTGACCATATCCTTACCGTAATAATTGAGGTCGGCTTCTTCAAACTGATTGGTTATCTTCACGCCGGTATTCACATCGGAATAAGCATATGTAGTTGTGTCCGTTTCATTCTGATGGAATTTATACACTTTCTGGTCATCACCATTCTTGTCCATGCCGTCAGAAGTATCGAAGCCCTTTGCGGCAAGAATATTGTTGACCGCATCATGCGCGTCAGAACCTATTGCCAGATAATAATCGCCCTCTTCAAATATGTAAGTCTTGTTTACGTATTCATCGTACGCAGCAAGCTCCTTACGGTCCACAGTAATCTCAACTGTCTGCTTGGCGCCGGGTGCAAGCATATCCGTTTTTCCGAAGCCGACCAGCTGTACCGAAGCCTTTTCGATACCGTTTTCGCGGTCAAATTGGGTATAGGGCTGCTGTCCGTAAACCTGCACCACCTCTTTGCCGGCAACATCGCCCGTATTGGTAACCTGCACTTTTACGATAAAGTTGTCTGCAGCTCTGTCAAATTCCACGCCGAGCAATTGCTGGGTAAAAGTAGTATAGGACAAGCCATAGCCGAACGCATAGTCAACTTCGTCGTTGTAATTCCACTTTCCGCCCGTCGACATAACCACGCCCGCGTTGCCGTTTGCATTGCCCTGACCGAGCACTATATCTTCATAGCGGGTTTCATAGTACTTATATCCGACATATATGCCCTCTTTTTCAATCATGTAGAATACAGCGTAACGCAGTTTTGACTGGTCTTCGGGACGTCCGTCGATGAGCACACCGCCTACCGTACCTTCCTCGCGATTACCGTTGGAATAGGAGAATGCGCCGAAGTTCTGCATCGCGGGCGCAGAGAGCGTACTTGAAGAATATGTATCAACAAAACGTCCTGAAGGGTTGATGTCGCCACAGAGAATTTTGGCAACGGAGTTCAGACCATACTGGCCGGGACCGCCTATCCAAAGGCAGGCATCTATTTTGTATTCGGGGTCATCTATCCAATTGAGCGTCATTGCATTGGACGAGTTGATGAGAACGACAATTTTATCAAACCCGAGTCCTGCCACGTACTTGAGAAGGTCCTTTTCCACTTCCTGAAGCTCGAAGTATGAAGTGCCATCGGAAAATTCGCCGTGGGGAAGGTCGGTACCCTCACCGCCGCTGCGACCGATTACAACCAGGGCGAGATCTTTATATCCGTCCAGCGATACGCCGCTGTTTCTCACCTCGTCTACGGGAATTTCAGCGAGACGCGTTGCATCGGGAATATCATCCCACTCAGCCATCCAACCTGCCGTCGAACGGTCAAGCCCCGCATCTTTAAGCGCCTGAATTTTACCTGCATACCAGTCAAGCATATTCTGGTTGACTTTGAAACCGGCCTCATTCAGTGCAGTACTCATAGTTGCCGCAGATTCGGTGTCGACCTGACCAGAGCCCGTTCCGCAATAAATGATATCTGCAGACGAACGGCCGAACGTTGTCACGCCTACGCCCTTTTCTACGGGAAGAGCGTCATTATTGTTCATTATAAGAACGCTGCCCTCGCCCTGAATCTGTTCGCAGAGTTCCTTCTGCCATTTTGACAACTCGTCGCTGCTGCTGAACTGACTCTTATAATACTCTGTATCCTCGTCGGCATTCTCGTCTTTTATGGTAACCGTCGTCGAAACATTAAGAAAGTTGTTTACCATTGTTGCGTATGTGATGCCGAAGTATGTGCCTATCAGAAAAATACACAGCAGAAACGAAAATACGCCGGTCAGAATTGACCAAAGTCTTGTGTTTCGGATAATTTTCATTATCCACCTCCCTGTTGTTTATTCAAATGAGCTGCCTCACTTTGTGCACGGATTATAACAAAAATTGAAAAGAATGGACTATTTTTTGAGAAACAGGTCATTTTTTTTGAGAAGTTGGAAAAGGGGAGGCGGCAAAAAGCCGTCTCCCCTTATTAAACACAGACCTTATTATTTTTTTTCAGGCATTATTATGCTGAGAGTAAACATATTATCTCTGAAATCTATAATCATATTGCCGCAATATTTTTCGGCAATGTATTTTATCGAACGCGTTCCGAATCCGTGAATGCTGCTGTCGCCAGAAGAGAGCGGAAGCCCGTCCTTCATTGCAGGCTGCCTTGCACAGTAGTTTGAGATGATAATATTTCCCATATCGCCGTGACGCCTTACGGATATGCTTATTATCCTCTTCTCCTTATCCTCATGCACAACGCTCTGAATGGCATTGTCCAATGCATTGCCGAAGAGCGAGCTTATGTCTGAAGGGCTCATATGCTCTATTGCAGAAGCATCGATTATATAAGACAGCGTGATATCATTTGCGTTGCAGTATATAAGTTTTTCAGCCAACAGAGCATTCAGCGCACTGTTGCCCGTATCGGGAGTACAATCATAATTTTCAATCGCCCCGGCAACGTCGGCAAAGAAATCGGCGTTTGCGTTTTCTCCGCCCGCACTGCGATATTTGTTCAGATGATACCGCAGGTCATGGAACTTCATATTTATGATGTCGATTGTCTCCTGATGTATGGACTGACGTGCCTCCTCGGCATGAAGCAATCGTTCGATAGTACGCTTTTCGTTTTCAACACGACTTTTTTTCAGCAGTCCGAACTGAATGAACAGAACCAGCGACACGCACAGCGTTGTGAAAATGAACAGCAGCTGCGCATCCGATAAAATTTTAACACTGCCAAGTGCCATTCTGCCGCATGTTACGCACAGAGTAAGGATTGCAAGCAAAAAGCTCGTGAGATTATTGAAGTATATTTCGCTGTTTTTGTTGAACGGTCTCACAATCAAAAAATATCCCGTAATGTAAACGAGAATAAAGATTACAGCAGATATAAATGAACTTGCAAGCAGACTGTATAGCGAATTTACCTCCAAAAACGAGCAGCAGAACGTGCTTAAACTGAATGCAAGGCTCTGCAGTGCGTATGATACCAGCGAAATGAAGAAACTGCACTTCGGCGGGACATTGAGCAAAAAAAGCAACAGTCCGACCGAAAAAGCAAACTGAGGCAATGTACGGAAAAGAATGGCCAACCCGTTAGGCACAAACGGCAATGACCAGCAAAGCATGCAATAGAAAAGGATGCCGAATATCATACGCAACACAAAATGTCCGCGCTTCGGCTGGCCCGCCACAAACAGAAGTTCCGCAATCAGCAGTTCCGTGGAAAATGACATACGCATCACCCAGAAATCTGAAAGGAACCACTCTATGAATTCTGTCATCAATCACATCCCCCGAGGTATCTGTTCACATCTTCGAGAAAGCCCTTTTTACGAGAACGTGAAATGGGAAGCCTGTCATTCCCGACTATGGCGTCAGCACCGTCCGTACAGGTAAGATGACGGATGTTCACAATGTACGAATTGTTGCAACGCGAAAATCCCGGCTGCAGCTTCTGCTCCGTCTCCTTCAGTGTGCAATGTATCTTATAATTGCCCGTCACAGTATGGTAAATGACATACTGGTCGTGTCCTTCAACATAATAAATGTCGCTCTTATCAAGAAAAATATGTCTGCCTTCAGTACTCAGAGCAATCTTTTGGTCTTTCGGAATATGCCTGATTGCCCGCGTCAGCTTTACTGAAAAATTGAAATAACCGACGGGCTTAAGCATATAATCTAGCGCATTGACTTCATATCCCTGAATAGCAAATTGTGCCATGTTTGTGATAAACAATATTACGGCGTGCTCGTCCACCTGACGTACCTTTCTCGCCGCCTCTATGCCATTCATGTGCGGCATGTCGATATCCAGAAGAATTATATCGAAAGATGACGTATAATCGCTGACAAAATCAATACTCGATGAAAAGCTGACAAGCGTAAAGTCCTGACCAAGTTCAGAAAAATACCTTTCAATATATTCTTTCAGTAACGCGCGCTGCTCTTCATCGTCATCTACAACCGCTATCCTCATAAAGCGTTCCCTCCGTCCGCATCAGCCTTCTGTCATTGAAAAATGAAAACTTATGCACTCATATCCGAATTATAATATAGAACTATCAGATTGTCAATAACCATAAAATACTTTCAACCAATCGCTGATTTTACATCTTTCCCCATCTTCTGAAATTTTATCTGCTTAGCCATATTTACATAGTTTACCTGCTCCCAACCGTTATACCGACTTATCGCCTCCTATCTCATTTCCCTTTTCGGGAGGCTTAGTTTAGCACAGGCCTCGCGTAAGTAAACGGTCGCAAAATCGTTGTTATTTACACCTACAAACGTTTGTTTGAGTTTCCTCGAGTTTCATTACCATACCACCTGTCTGGCGTTACAGAGCCATTTAAGGGCCTTATACGTCAACGATTTTGACTTTGTCCCGTTGACTTACGCAGTTGAATGCGAAACTTAATAATTTTTACCGTCCGGTGCTACCCCGCCTCTTGCCCGAAAAAGGCAAAAATATTCTCTCGGAGGTATCACATATGAAGATGCTTGTTACCAAATTCTCGGATGGTAAGTATAAAAACGAAGGCGAACTCTTCGCCGAACCTATCTCTGACCATAACGTAAAACTCATGGGTGAAATGATTGCGTTGCAGGTACTGCGCAATGCCAATTCATTCGATTATGAAGTTGTTGAAAAGTTATACAACGGACTTGTCAAGGATATGCACCACATGAATGAAAGAGGTTACATAATCTCCGACGGTTACGACTATGCACAGATTGCAATTTGCTTTTTGCTTGAGTTCAAAGGAATGAATGTAAATGCCGAATACGGAATCGACAGAAAAGGAAAGGTAATTACAATCAAGAAGGCCTGCTATCGAGAAGTTGACAAGATACTTCTCCACTACCGCAGAAAGATTGCGAGAAACAGACAGATTGAGTTCACTCACAATAAGCACGACATTCCCGACCCGAAAGACTGCTTCGAGAATAGAGAAGTTGACTACGATAAGGCAGACAAGTTAATCAAAGATTTACAACTGAATGATGCCGAGCTGGCGACATTGAATTGCTACTTAAACGGTATGAATCAATCCCAGGCAGCGCTTGCATTAGGAATGACGATATTTGCAATTAAGTACAAGAGAATTCGTATACGTCAGAAGTACGCGATGTACATAGGCGACTACCGCTGAACCGACTTAAGCGCAAACCATACAGCCGTTGAACCGCAATTTTAGTGCGGTTTTGTCAACAAAAGTTGCGGTTTTGTCAACG
>ERZ1090863.1191-NODE-1192-length-11733-cov-7.871211_pt1 | contig 11733 bp, 6 predicted proteins | sample MGYA00478480_ERZ1090863 | MGnify/ENA primary metagenome ERZ1090863 (study PRJEB33644, sample SAMEA5815746) | chicken gut metagenome | biome: Chicken; feature: Gastrointestinal Tract; material: Caecum | place: Ireland | collected 2019-01-01 | study: A study of the...
AGATACGCCTTTGAAGCGTTAAAATTTTCCTCCCTATTAAAAGTTTTTAAGCACAGGCCCCCGAAACTTGTTTCGGGGGCCTATGCTTTTTGTTTTACAAAGTTTCAATGTCAGAAACTTATAATTCAAAGCCATAATCAGGCCTTATTGCGGGCAGAAGTATTTATTGTGCGCAGCGCACAACAAACAGCGTTCATACCGTTGACTTATGCGGCGGCGCGGGATATAATATTCCGAGTAAGAATTTGCAGAAAAGCTTTCTCACGGAGATAAAAATGCAGTCGCTGAAAGAATTATACAAAATCGGTCGCGGTCCTTCAAGCTCGCACACGATAGGCCCTGAAAGGGCTTCAAAACTTATGAAATCGCGCTGGCCGGACGCAGATAAATTTGTGGTCACTCTGTACGGCTCGCTTGCGCTGACGGGAAAGGGACACAATACCGACGTTGTTATTAAAAAGACGCTTGCGCCCTTCAACTGCGAAGTGATATTCGATACCGCCACCCCTTGCCCCGTCCATCCCAACACTATGGACATAGAGGCCGTAAAGGACGGCAAGGTACTTGCAAAGACGCGCTTTTACAGCATCGGCGGCGGAACGATAAGAATTGAGGGCGAACCGGACGCCAACACGGGAATTGACGATACTGTTTACCCTCTTTCCACCTTTGACGAAATTACGGCCTACTGCAACGAAAAGGGAATACGGCTGTGGCAGTACACCTTGGAGTGCGAGGGCGAAGAAATTTTTGACTACCTTGAAAAAGTGTGGAATCAGATGAAGGCCTCCATACGTGAAGGACTTGCAACGACGGGCGTTCTGCCTGGCTGCCTCGGAACACAGCGCCGCGCACACCATCTGTTCACACAGCACCACATAGACGAGTCTGCACAGACACGGGAAAACAGATTGGTCTGCTCCTACGCGTTTGCCGTGAGCGAACAGAACGCATCGGGCGGAGTGATAGTTACCGCGCCGACCTGCGGCAGCAGCGGCGTTGTGCCCAGCGTGCTGTACTACATGCAGCAGACGCGCGGCTTTTTCGACGAGCAGATTGTGCACGCCTTAGCGGCGGGCGGAATTATAGGCAACGTAATAAAGACAAACGCCTCCATAAGCGGTGCGGAATGCGGCTGTCAGGCAGAGATAGGTTCGGCCTGCTCCATGGCTGCGGCAGCGCTTGCAGAGCTGTTTGAAATGGACCTTTCGCAGATTGACTATGCGGCCGAAGTTGCTATGGAACACCATCTGGGCCTTACGTGCGACCCGATTGCGGGACTTGTGCAGATACCCTGCATAGAGCGCAACGCCGTTGCCGCCATGAGGGCGATAAACGCGCTCAGCCTTGCAAATTTCCTTGCAGATTCGCGCAAGATAAGTTTTGATTTAATTGTAAAGACAATGTACAACACGGGACGCGACCTTCTGAACAGCTACCGCGAGACATCTTCAGGCGGACTTGCAAAGTACTACCCCGTAAGCAAACTTCATTTTGAATAAATCAACGCTGCGGGCGGACTGAAAAATTCAGTCCGCCCGCAGCTTATGCATACAGAGGAAAACTCTTTGACTTAACGTTGCCGCGGTGATATAATTGCACCTATACGGAAAACAAGAGAGCTATTATGGCATCAAAAACTATGGACCTGGGCAACGGCCCCGTAGGCAGACTGGTAGCAAAGCTGGCCGCGCCCGCAGTTGTTGCGCAGGTGATAAACCTTTTATATAATTTAGTTGACCGAATGTACGTAGGCGGCATACCCAAGACAGGCACGGACGCGCTTGCCGGCCTTGGCGTTGCTCTGCCCGTAACGCTTATACTCAGCGCGTTCAGCAACCTTGTGGGCATGGGTGGCGCGCCGCTTGCAAGCATATTCCTCGGCGAAAACAAGCGCGACGAGGCAGAGCGCGTATTCAACAACGGCTTTGTACTGCTGCTTATTTTCGGCGTTGCGCTTACCGCCGTAATACTTTCGGCGGGCGACCCCATTTTAAAGCTGTTCGGCGCGCCCGATTCCAGCTTTGAATACGCAAGCGACTATCTGTTCATATACGGCGCGGGCACGCTGTTCGTCATGATTTCCCTCGGTCTGAATCCGTTCATAACGGCGCAGGGATTCAGTTTTACATCGATGGCCACGGTTGCGATAGGCGCAGTGCTGAACATAGGCCTTGACCCGCTGTTCATATTTGCGCTGAATATGGGCGTAAAGGGCGCGGCTCTGGCGACAATCATTTCCCAGGGAGTTTCCGCCGCGTGGGTGATAATCTTCTTTTCAGGCAAGAAAACGCGGTTCCGATTCTGCAAAGAATTTTTCCGCATAAGCCCGAAGACCGCGGGGCGCATACTCATACTCGGACTTTCTCCGTTTATAATGTCCGTCACCGAAAGCGCCATTCAGATTGTATTCAACGTCAACTTAAAACACTATTCCGGCAACGACAGCGACTACACGGCCGCGCTTACCATTATGCTGAGCGCAAACCAGATGGTATGCATGCCGCTGAACGGCCTGGGAACGGGCGTACAGCCGCTTGTAAGCTACAACTACGGCGCGGGCAATTCCGCACGAATAAAAAAGGCCGTCAAAATTGTTAGCATTGTTGCGCTTTGCGTAAGCACAACCGTGTGGCTTATATCATTGCTCGTTCCGCAGATATACGGATATATGTTCAGCGCAAGTCCTTCCGTTATGGAGCTGATTAAAAAATACACGCCTTACTTTATGATGGGCACGATATTCTTTTTTGCACAGATGACGTTCCAGAACGTATTTGTCGCCCTCAACCAGGCAAAAATTTCCATATTTTTAGCGTGTCTGAGAAAGGTTATACTGCTCATTCCGCTGTGCTTTATTCTGCCGCTGTTTGCGGGCTCTGCGGGCGTATATTACAGCGAAGGCATTGCCGACATAATTGCAGGCATAACCACGGCAACCACTTTTTTTGTCATGTCGCCGCGCATACTCAAAAAGCGCGAACAGCAGATTGCTCTTGAACACAGTTACAACAAAAACGCCGCATAAAAAGACAATTGCCCCGCATATATGGCGCAACTATCTGATTTTTTGACGTTAAAACCGCCACATCAGCCAAACGACCGCAATACACAATTGAACCACATATATGGCTTAATTAACGCAAAAAACACATAAAAAAACGACAGCGCGAAGCTGTCGCTTTTTTTATTTTTTCCGTGCGTCTGCACGCACATCAATTACTTCATTGAAGCGAGTTCCTTGTTGAGCTCGTCAATTTCCGCCTGCACGACTTCGCGCGTGCGCTTTACCTTTTTGGCTGAGATGAACTCAACCGCGCCCGTCACAGCAAGCAGTATTACCGAACCCACATACAGAGCCGCGGAGGCTACGCCGAGGTTGAGCGCGCTTACAGAGTTTGCGTTGCCGCTTTCAAGGTCGGAGAACCACACATAGCCCATGAGCGTGGCACGCTCTTCAAGCACGGTGTAAATGCATATGCACAGCAGCGCAACGGCCACGCCGCGGAGGGCGTCGAACGCAACCATGCAGGCCGTACCCTTTAAAATAAAGCTTAAAACGTAGATTATAACGAGTATGCCTACGGCAAATTCGGTAAGGAACATTACGGTATCAAGCGAGGTTATGGGGTAGGTACTGTTTGCACGCGAGCTGAAAAATGCAAGGATTTCTGCAGCTGCGGCAAGTATTATGGGCAGGAGCAAAAGCGCCGTGCCGTTACCGTTTCTCTTTATGGCATAAGCTGACTTCATTGTTTTTCACTCCTTTCCGCCTGCGCGGCAAGACGATTCTTTTTATCCTCGCGCCAGGGACCTATTGCAACGGCGTAAATATACATCACCACGCCCGCGGCTACAAGTATGCCGCTGACAATTTCCGTGCCGATATACGCGCCGCGCCACCAGTTCCATACCCATACCACGCGCGTGGTATCGGTCATCCAGTTGGCGAGGTTGCTCTGCGAGAATGCCCACAGAGAATAATGAAGGTCTTCTTTGAGCGCCCTGAGCACTTCGGCATCGCCGCTAACCTCTTCAACGAGGTCGGCAACGCTTATGCGCCATACGGTGCTGTCGTTATTTATAGCCGTATCGAAGTTTGTAGTGCCTGCAAGTATGCTCTCTATATAGGGCATATACGTGCTGCCCGACTGGGCAAGGTCGCTGGTGACATATCCGTTGAAATCCCATTCGTCGCGGAGTATGCCCTGCATAAGCCCCTGGTGTGCGCCCGCATATATTGCGCCTGCGCGGTTGTAACCCGTCATTATGCCGAGTACGGATATACGCTTGCCTTCGGCATTCTTGTAGCCTTCAAGCGCTATCTGGAAGCCGCGGAGCTCGCCCTCGCGCGCGGTCTGTTCATTCATATATGTGGATATGCCGTTGCGCGCCGTCTCCTGCTCGTTGAAGGCGAAGTGCTTTATGGAAGTTATGAGGCCCTTGGATATTGCGCCCGAACCTACGCTGAGCGCGGTATATCCGCTGAGAACGCCGTCCTCCGAATAGTACTCGCCGTTGCGTCCGTTGTAGGGCGTGCGGTGCATGTTTATGCTGGGAGCCCATACCATGGGGATATTTACAAACAATGCGTCGTTGCCCCAGAGCTCGCCCATCTCCTCCATGAGCTGTTTGCTCCACGTGGAGGCCATAAGCGTTGCGCCGCCGAAGGAGTTGCAGTAGAAGCCCGCGTTCTCATCAGTGGGGTCAACGTACCAGGGAGCGTTCATATCCGACTGCTGGGAAAGCGTCTTCTGAATGCCTACCGAACCGTTTTCAACGTAGGAGTTGCCGCTGAGGAAGTAAACTTCGTCCATCTGCTGGAAAGTTCTGTTGCCGCTTGCAGTAAATCTTACGGCATTTTCCAACGTGATTTTATCAATCACTCCGCTCCACCTTGCATCGTTGAAGTCGGACAGGAACATATCGGTGAAGTTGGTTTCACCATCCGCGCCGAACACAATGCCTTCCGTATCGGTATCGGTTGTGGTGTGGAAGTCGTTGGTGAGATACTTGAGCATATCGGTCGTGGTAACCACCGAAAGACCAGCATAGCTCTTGGGCCAGGAGGACTGCCAGTTGCTGCGCGAAAGGTACTGCACGGTGTCCTTCTGATAGTAGTTGTAATCCATATCGTCCAGCTGGTTGGTTATGGTTGCGCCCGCCTCCGATGTGGCGAAGGTATCCTCCGCCGCCGTCCATCTGAACTTATAGACTGCGTCCGCATTGCCCGTTTCGTCCATCTTGGAGGTATCTATAGCCGCGCCATCCTCCGCCTTTGCGGCAAGTATGTTGTTTATTGCGGCGTGTGCACCCTCCGACTGGGAGTTGCAGCCGAGTGCAAAGTAGTAGCCGTCCGCCTGCTCCATTATATAGGATTTGGCAACCTTACTGTCGTACGAGGCGAGATACTGCATATCCACCTCCACATCCACGTTCACGGTTGCACCCGCGGCTACTTCCACCTTGTCGTATGCAAGCAGCTGTACGGAGGCCTTTTCCACGCCGTTATCCTTGTCGTACTGCGTGTAAGGGCTCTGGCCATATATCTGAATTACGCTCTTGCCGTCAACGTCGCCATCGTTCTTTACGGCCACGCTGACAGTCGCCGTTCTGTTGTCGGGGGAGAATTCGACATCCGTTATCGTCTGGGTGAACGTGGTATACGAAAGACCGTAACCGAACGAATAGGTTACCTCGTCCGCATAGTTCCACGCGCCCGTGGTATTGTATCCGCCTATGCCCGTACCAGAGGTTGCATTGCCCTGACTGAGCACAGTGTCCTCATAGCGGGTTTCGTAGTACTTATATCCGCTGTAAATGCCCTCCGCGTGCACGATATATGCGCCGCCGTAGTAGTCGTTGGAGTTGAGCCCGTTAGAGCCGCCCAGACTGCTGCCGTTGGTGTAGAGGTAAAGACCGTAGTTCTGCATTGCGGGCGTGGAAGCCGTGTCCGCCGCGAACGTATCTGCCAGCCTGCCCGAGGGATTGGCCTTGCCTGCAAGTATGTTGGCAACGCCGTAGAAACCATAGTTGCCGGGGTAACCCGCCCAGAGTATGGCGTCTACGCCTTCATCGGCCTCGAGTTCGCTGAGCTCCATGGGGTTGGCGGTAGTGAGCACAACCACAACCTTATCGAAATTCTGCTTTGCGAATTCAATGAGTGCGCGCTCGCCGTCGGAAAGGCTTAAAACGTTCTTCGTCTTTGACTGGGAGAAGGCCGCAGCGTCCCTTCCGTTATCGCCAGTATAGTAGTCGCCCTGCTCCGAAGAGGGTCTGCCGAGCACGACTATGCCCGCATCCTTATACTGCCTGATACTGTCGTTGAACGCCTGCTCGCCCGCGCTGGTTTTTATTTCATCTATGGAAGGTTCTGCCACATTGTAGCGGTTTGCCGAGGTTATCGACTCCACATAATAGCCCGTGCCCGCAAGTCTGTTCTTATCCTTGGCGGTATAGGCATCAGTAGCGGAGACGGTGTCGTACGCGGAGCAGACAACGTTATTCACTTTGAAACCTGCCGCGGTGAGCGCATCCTTGAAACTTACGTTCTGGCTGGCCTCTTCGGGGGAGCCTATATCCATGCCGTACACCGCATAGGCCGCCGTGCTGCGGTAGCCCATAAGCGTAACGTTCTCCGTTCCCGCAAGGGGAAGAGCCGCATTGTCCTTGTTTTTAAGAAGTACGGAGCCCTCCTCCGCGATGCGCGTGCCCATATCTATATGAGCGGCTACAAGCGCATCGGTATTGGCAGAGCCATCGCTGTTGAGATACTTTTCATCGGGCGTGAAAGCCTCGTAATCGCCGTTGCCCTTGGTGGCAGTAGTTCTTGTGCCGAGGAAGTTGTTCACCTGATCGGCGTTGGCTTCAAGCATGCTGCCCGCCGCACAGCCTGCGGCAAGCGTAAAGGCGAATATCATGGAGAGTATTCTGCCAGCAACGCGCATGCGACCAAAATTATTCTGTTTCATGCTGCCCACCTCCTTAATCCTGTCCGTCTGCGGCAGCACCGCTCTGTGCGCCGTCCGCCGCTGAGTTTATAGCCGCTTCAAGCTCCGCCTTGCTGCCCGCATAGGGCTGGCTGAGCTGTTCGGTTACGGAATAGTAATACGTAAACGATATCGTATTGTCAGTCACTGCATATTCGCCGAACACATAGCCGAGTTTGTTGCTTATCTTTCCCGGATATGTTACGGAGAGCGTACCGTCTGAATACGTCCACGTGCCATACTCATACACGCCGTGCTGGTTGTCAGCAAAGCAGTAAACACCGTTTGAATAGAGTATGAAGTCGTAGGCGGTATTCCTCTGGCCGACAAACTTGTACAGCTGCTCGGCGTAGCCATACTTGGCAAGCGCTATTTCAAGTTCCGTCTTGCTGCCCGCATATGGCTGGTTGAGCTGTTCCGTTACGGAATAGTAATACGTAAACGATATCGTGTCGTCAGTCACTGCATATTCGCCGAACACATAGCCGAGTTTATTGGCTATTGTGCCGGGATACGTTACGGCAAGCGCGCCGTCCGCATAGGTCCACGTACCGTACTCGAATACGCCGTGCTGGTTGTCAGCAAAGCAGTAAACGCCGTTTGAATAGAGTATGAAGTCATAGGCATTATTTTTTGTGCCAGTGAACTTGTATATCTCTTCAGCGTAGCCGTGCTTTGCAAGCGCTATTTCAAGCTCGGCCTTATTGCCCTTATAGGGCTGGCTGAGCTGTTCGGTTGCAGAATAGTAATATGTGAAGGTTATAGTACCGTCAGCCGCCACTGCGTATTCGCCGAACACATAGCCAAGTTTGTTGGTTATGGTGCCGTGATATGTTGCAGTGAGCACGCCGTCTGCATATGTCCAAGTGCCGTACTCCGAAATGCCGTGCTGATTATCGGCAAAGCAATAAGCGCCGCTGTCGTACAGAATGAAGTCGTAGAGCTTATCCTCGTTTTTGGTGCACTCGAATTTGTAAACTTCGTCCGCAAGGCCGAAACTTGCCACAGCTACCGCAAGGTCGGCGAAGTTGCCTTCAAACGTCTGTTTGAGCATCTCGGTTACCGAATAATAATAGGTGAACGATACTATACCGTCCTCCGATACCTTGTAACCGTCCATTACATACCCCAATTTATTGGTTATAGTGCCGGGGTATGTAAGCGCGAGAACGCCGTTTACAAACGTCCACGTACCCTGCTCGCTTACGCCGTGCTGGTCATCGTTGAAGCTGTACGTCATATTGTTGTACAGCACGAACGAATACTCGGAAGAGTGCTGTTCGCCTACGCCTATGAACTTGTATACCGCCCTTGCAGAAGGCACATCCCTCTCCATTGCAGCAATGGAGCCGAGGAATATCTGCGAGGAATTGCCCGAGGTATATGTCACATACAACACGTTGGCCATGCCGTCCTGCAGAGCAGAGGCAACTTCCTTGCCTGCGGGCGTGGTGAGCGTGAGCAGAGTTTCGTCCACGTTCCAGTCATAGGTACCCGTCTCCCTCACACCCGCCTTTGCGTCCGTGTAAGTATAGGTGTGGTCGCCGTACAGATTGAGCGATATGTTGCCGTCAGTCGTGGGCATCATCTCATATACCATTTCGCATATTACGGCTTCCATCTCGTCAACCGAACCCTCATAGGACTGGAAGAGCTGGTTGCTTGCACTGTAATAATAGGTGAAGTTCAGCTTACCGTCTTTCGCAGTTATGGTCTGCGTTGTGGACTTATCGTCGGGTTTGGTCAGCGTGAGCGTCTCCTTCTGTCTGTCCCAGACGTATGTGCCGCTGTCGGTCACCTTATTCGCCGCCCAGGCAAATGTATAAGTGCCGTCGGTATATACGGTAAAGGTTATCTCGCTGTTGGGCTGAGAGGCCTCGCCGCCCTCTTCTGCGGGAGGCGTTGCAACCGCAGTGAATGCGTAGCCGGGTCTGGTATCGGGAACTTCCTCGTCGGGAGTTTCAGCCTCCTCCTCGCTGAACGTGAAAGTGCCGCTGCCAAGCTTTACGACCTGCGAGCAGTTGCCCTTGCCGCTGTCAACTATATAGGGACCGTACATAAGGTCCACTACCTTTTCTCCGCCGCAAGTACCCGCGCCGAAGTCAAGGTCGGTAATTATGCCCGTATCGGCAATTTCATAGTTGCCGAGGTCATAGCCGAGCGACATATTGAATACATCCACCTCAACCTGAATGCTGGTGCACTCTGAGAGGGTGACCGTCACGCCGTCCGCAGCCTTGGTATACGTACCGTAATAGGTGTACCTGTTGAAGTTGTTGTCGTTTACGCCGCCATCAGAACTCCAACGGCCTACGGCGTCAGGACCCGCGCCCATCTCCTTGGTGAGCGCATAGGTGCCGTCGTCATTGAGAACGAGAGTATCTTCGGCATAGGCGTCAATGTTTGCCGTGGTACGCCACAGCGAACTGTCGACAACCTTGTCCGCCCATTCGGGGTCCATAGCGGCTACATCTAATTTGTATGTGCCGTCGGACGTGTTTCCGCCGTCGGAACCTGAACCGTTGCCTTCAACAGCGTTTATCAGCATACTGCACGCCGAAAGGCTTGCAATCGCTGCAACCGCGCCGAAGCAGGATATAAGCACCGACAGCTTCCTGATATTTGTTTTCACCTTTCCTCCTTTCCGTGCGGACAAGCCGCATGGAAAATTGTATTTATTTTCAGTCCGCTGAATGCGTCCACTGATTCTTACCCGCATGCCGCAAAATTTTTTAGCGAAGTGTATTTATTATGCCGCGAAGCTGTGAATTTATACACGAGCTGATGTAATAGTTGCGGCATATATGCGGCCCAATTCATTCAAGCATCCTTCTGTATACGTGGATACGCCGCCCGCTTTATAAAAGCGGACGGCATTTTTTTACAGAGAACAGGTTTACAAAAAATTCAAGCCAGACAGCAGAATTCTTTGTTTTGCAAGGATATTGTATCTTGATATCTGATATAATTATAACCTATGTCATAATAAAAATTAATAGCAAAATTTGCATAAAAGTGAGCATTTCTTACAAAAATTTTGCCAGTTCATCCATTCAAATCCAACCTCGCTGATTCTGTCCGATAAAATTTGTGCATTATGTTCATATCAGTTCATCATATGACAGCAAAAAATTTTAACATAAGAAATTTATCCCGACAGAAAAAGTACCCCTCCCCTTCCCCGCAATGCAATCAGCGCCATATACAAATTTAACGCATAAATGCGGCCTCGGATACACTCCGCGGCCGCATTCACGCAGAAAAACAAAAAGTCGGCAAAAATATTTTTTCTGTTTGCAAAAATTACGTAATTCAAATACTTATTTTCACACGATTGACACAATGTGCCTTGCCTGTTATAATCTTGCGGCAACCAATAAATTAACGGTTCAAGGATAAATCAATGAAAGAATTCAATTCCGAAGAGAAAAAGACAGCCGACAGCACAGAAGCTGCAGCCCACGTATCCGATACGGCAACAGACGCAGCCTCCGCCGAAAAAAGCGGCAACGAGTCGAGCGAAATTGCCGCAACTTCCGCCGCGACTTCAGACGGAACCGCAACCTCCATCGCGGCTGATGCAGCCCCCGGCACTCCCGCAGAAGAAAACAAGGCAAAATCGCCCAAAAACTTCTTCGTCAAGGTATGGGAATGGCTGAAAGCCGTTGTTCCCGGACTTGTGCTGTGCGCGAAATAGCAGTGCCCTCGTGGTTTTTAGGCAAACTTGTGCCCGTTATAGGCAGCGCAGTATTCGCCATCGTGATAGGCATGATAATTGCCTTTTTCCGCCGTCCCAAGTGGCTGGAAGGCGGCATTAAGTTCACTTCAAAAAAGATTCTGCAGACCAGCATAGTCTTCCTCGGTTTCGGAATGAATTTTATCACCGTGCTTGAAATGGGCGGCAACTCCATACTTATAATAATTTCCACCATTGCGACATCGCTTATAATATCGTTCATAATGTCCAAGCTGCTTAAAATTCCCGCAAATACGGCAACGCTTGTGGGCGTAGGCTCCTCCATTTGCGGCGGTTCGGCAATAGCGGCGACCGCGCCCGTAATCCGCGCGCGCGACAGCGAAGTGGCCACATCCATTTCCGTCATATTTTTATTCAACGTAATTGCGGCATTCACCTTCCCCGCGATAGGTCAGGCGATAGGCATAAGCGATACGGGCTTCGGCATGTGGGCAGGCACGGCAATAAACGATACCTCCTCCGTAGTGGCCGCAGGTCAGAGCTGGGAGAGCATGACGGGCGACGATACAGCCCTTCAGTACGCCACCATAGTCAAATTAACGCGTACGCTTGCAATTATACCCATAACGCTTGCGCTTGCCATATGGCAGCTTATAAAGGCCAAAAAGAACGCAGCGACAGGCAAGGCAGAGGGCTTTACGTTCAACTTTGTAAAGGTATTCCCCTGGTTTGTAATATTCTTCCTGCTGGCGGCCGTAATAAACACGTGGCTGTTCCCCGTTCTGGGACTCGGCCAGGAAGTTTCAGGCACTCTTTCAGACGTGGGCAAGTTCATGATAACGCTTGCAATGGCGGCGATAGGCCTCAACACCAACGTAATAAAACTCATCCGTTCGGGCTGGAAGCCCATTTTGATGGGTTTTGTATGCTGGGTTGCAATTGCCTGCGTAAGCCTCGGCGTTCAGGCGGCTCTCGGACTTTTATAATAAACAGATTATAATCTGTCTCTTATACACATCTGACGCTGCCGACGATCGCATAAGTGTA
>ERZ1090863.1198-NODE-1199-length-11694-cov-6.502019_pt1 | contig 11694 bp, 11 predicted proteins | sample MGYA00478480_ERZ1090863 | MGnify/ENA primary metagenome ERZ1090863 (study PRJEB33644, sample SAMEA5815746) | chicken gut metagenome | biome: Chicken; feature: Gastrointestinal Tract; material: Caecum | place: Ireland | collected 2019-01-01 | study: A study of...
AGCGCTCTTCTTCAGCGCGCTCATCGTGTTCCTTCTCTGCATCGCCGAAGGCAGCATCACGCTGGGGCTCATGCGCACGCTGCAGCTCCCCCGCTTCTACCCCTATCTCATCTGGGGCGCGGGACTTGGCGTCCTGCTCGTCTGCGGCCTCGCCTACGTCAACCACTACGGCGAACGCGCTTTGCGGCGCACGGGGAACCTGCTCGTCAACACCATCGTCACTTACGCACTTTGCGTGATCGTCATCCTCATCATCGCGCTTGCGAGCAACATCGACTTCTCCAACGTCGGTCAGCTGATGAGCTACGTCGTCATCCCCGTCGTATTTTTCCTGAACATCGTCGTCTTCGCGGTCGCCTACTTCTTCCAGGTCCGCCCGAAGAACGAGTGACCTCCAATTCGATGAAAAAAAGACAGCCCCTCGGCTGTCTTTTTTCATAAAAAATTTCATAATAAAGGAACCGCATGCAGCATGCAAACCAGAGAAACCTTACAATTCCTTTTTGAAAAATGGATCAAGAAACTTCGCCTTACGCCCGACTGGGATATTCATCTGGAATGGATCGAGGATCCCGCATGGCGAAAGACAGCCGATTTTAAGATCGACTGCGACGACCGGAAAGCCATCATTCTGCTCAACGCCGCCGAAATCGATCGGGAAAATATGGAAGAAATGATCGTTCACGAACTAATGCATCTGAAACTTTACCCGTTGGATCAGGTAACGGAATCGTTGATCGTCAGCAATTTTGAAGAGGGTACGCAAGGGTACGATTTTGCCTATCGCTGTTTCTTCACCACTCTCGAACAGACGGTAGAAGAACTGGCAAAATGTTTTCTGCTGGAATTCGGCCAAAACAAGAAACTTTCCTTTCAGCGCTGCAACACAACAAAGTCATTTACGGAGCTTTATGAAGGCTTAAAGCCTATCGAATAAGCGTCCATACCAAAGCCGATCCTCTGCCGCAAAAGCCTTTCAAAACAGCACAATTCAAAAATACGAAAAGAGGCGCATCCTTCAACGGAAGCGCCCCTTCTCGTTTGCTAAATTTTGATCACAGCCTGCAATATTGATTCGTGAGATATTGTATATAATCGTCTTTCTCGAATAATCTTTGACCGGTCTCATCCCCTTGGGATGCGGCGATCTCGCAGACGGGAACAGTCAGGCGGATATGCTGTCCGACACTTTTGTTTTGCGTATAATTTTCTAAAATAGTTTCCGCTCCTTCCGTCTTCAGATTCCCCAAACACCATGATGGTCCGGGGGTCGTCACATTCGGATAAACGAAAAAACGGTTATCAACAAGGAAGACGGGCGTCTTACTCACATAGCTTGCGGTCGAGTTGTCATTTTTCAGCTCCTCACAGAGCGTCTGCTCCGATTTCCCGAATACATCCTCTATCCTTGTTTTGTGAAAATGCTTTAATGTATAATCCGCGAGCGTCTGCGGGATCATATGGAGATCGTCCCCGGTCAATCTGACGGCATATCGTTTTTCGTTTTCCCCATCGCAAGAGCCCTGATGCATAAAAAAGGAAAATTCTCCGCCAAAAGACCTGCAGCGCTTCTCCAACTCTGATTTTGTTATGAGCGTCTCGATCAAAGGAAGCTCATCGATATTGTCTTTATTTACAAACATCTGGATACGCGGAGAGATCTGATTTGCAAGCAGGATGTCGATCGCTTCCAATATTTCATTGTACGCATTTTCCCTGCCTGTATAAAAATCTGTCTTTTCCTGCCCGCCGAATAAAGTCAGCTGCGCCTTTTTTAATCCGAGCGCGGAAAGCCACTTAACATATTCCCTGTCACGGACGATACGCCAAACGCTGATCAGTTCAAAATGGTTTTCACGGACATCGGACAAGCGGCTGCACAGATCCCAAAGTTCCTGATAGTTATCCCTGTAATCGGGTTCACGATACCAGTCATAGACAGTCAGGGCGTTTGTAAACGGACGAAATTTCTCTGCAACGAAGATCAGATCGTCCTTGGTCAGATTGCCGTTCGACGACTGCCCGACCCAACAATGTTTGCATCGGTTGGGACAGCAATACATATCGAGACATACCTTTATTCTTTCAAACATAACCTCCTCCACAGTCTGACGCATGAGCAGTATCTCGGGAAAATACAAGCGGTCTTCCACTGTCTTCCATGCGCACCAAACAAAACTTCACCCGAGAAAGCCGAAATGCCTTGCAAGCTTCCCGCACACTTCCTCCCGGGTGTCTCTGCCGTCCTCACCCCTTACGAGCGTGAAAAACCCGCTGCCCGCAAATTCCTCATAAGCTTCACGGGAATTGACGAGCGCAAGCCCCCGCCGGAAGTTTTGGAGAACGGCGTCGGGGTCTTCGCAGCTCTCGATCGTCTTCCAGAGAAACTGCTTTTCCGCATCCCCCCCGTTCAAAGAATCGCTCTACGCTCATAGACTGCGGCGAGAGCATCACGGCAACGTGCCGATGATCGGAAATTTCTTTCAAGGTGCCGAGGGGAATGTTGGTGTCAACGATCGCCTTCCTGTCTTTGGGCAGGGAGATGAGCGCCGCAACTTCAAATTCGGCAGCCTCTCGCGCAACGCCCGCCGCCCACTTTGCATATTCTTCGGGAGAGCGCGTCACAAACTGCTTCCAATCGGTCAGAGTGTTGAGATAATGGATATTCGGCTGCCGTTCGGGCGAAGCAACAACGTCGGATACGGCGCTGTGAAAGTTTTCTCCGCAGCAGATCATGCCGTACCGTTCGGCAAGCATCTTGACGGCGGTCGACTTTCCCGCATAGGCAGTGCCTGTAATGAAGTACACGTTTTTCAAGTAATACTTCAGAATGTTATTCGCGATCTCCATACTGCTCCGCTCCTTTCCGCTTGGATGCCGCCGCGATCAAAAGGGAGGCGCGCCCATCCTGCCTGCAAGATAAGCACGCCTCCCGATCCTCAGATATACGCCCGTTATGGAACGCCTGCGCCCGGAATTGGCTTCCCCACGGCGCAAACGCGCCCTCTTAGAAGATCTTCTTGCTGTCGTTCTCCTCGCGGAGCATCTCGAAGAAGGAAGATTTGTCCATCACGCCGATGTCGCCCTCTCCGCGGCGGCGCACGGAGACGGTGCAGTCCTCCATCTCCTTGTCGCCCACGACGAGCTTATAGGGCACCTTCTCCACTTCGGCGTCGAGGATCTTCCTGCCCAGCTTCTCCTTGCGGAGGTCTGCAGAGGCGCGGAAGCCCGCCGCGTTCATCTCATCGGCAAGCGCCTGCGCGTACTCGGCGGCGCGGTCGGTGACGGGAAGCACCTTGACCTGCTCGGGCGCGAGCCACACGGGGAACTTGCCCGCAAAGTGCTCAATGAGGATGGCCATAAAGCGCTCGATGGAGCCGAACACCACGCGGTGGATCATGATCGGGCGGTGTTTCTGCCCGTCCTCGCCCACATATTCGAGGTCGAAGCGCTGCGGCAGCTGGAAGTCGAGCTGGATGGTGCCGCACTGCCACGTCCTGCCGATGCTGTCTTCAAGGTGGAAGTCGATCTTCGGGCCGTAGAAGGCGCCGTCGCCCTCGTTGACCTCGTATTCGAGCCCGAGCCCTTCGAGCGCCGCCCGAAGCGCGTTCGTCGCGTTCTCCCAATCTTCGTCCGAACCCATGCTGTCGTCGGGGCGGGTGGAGAGCTCCACATGATATTTGAACCCGAAGAGCTTGTAAACTTCGTCGATGAGCTTGACGACGCCCTTGATCTCGGAGGTGATCTGCTCGGGAGTCATGAAGATGTGCGCATCGTCCTGCGTGAAGCATCTCACGCGCATGAGCCCGTGCAGCTGACCGCTCTTCTCATGGCGGTGGACAAGCCCGAGTTCGCCCATGCGGATGGGAAGATCCTTATAGCTGTGGGGCGAAAGCTTGTAGACGAGCACGCCGCCGGGGCAGTTCATGGGCTTGATGGCGCACTCCTCCCCGTCGATCTTGGTCGTGTACATGTTGTCCTTGTAATGATCCCAATGCCCCGAAGTCTCCCAAAGCGTCCGCGTCATGATCATGGGCGTCTGCACCTCGACGTAGCCGTCGCGGCGGTGGATCTGACGCCAGTAGTCGATGAGCAGGTTTTTGAGCACCATGCCGTTGGGCAGGAAGAAGGGGAAGCCGCGGCCCTCGTTGAGGAGCGCGAAGAGCTTGAGCTCTCTCCCGAGCTTGATATGGTCGCGCTTCTTCGCCTCTTCGAGCATGACAAAGTAAGCGTCCATCTCCTCCTTCTTCGCGAACGCGGTGCCATAGATGCGGGTGAGCATCTTCTTCTTTTCGTCGCCGCGCCAGTAAGCGCCCGCGATGCTCATCAGCTTGAACGCCTTGATCTTGCCCGTCGAAGGAAGGTGCGGCCCGCGGCAGAGGTCGATGAACGCGCCCTGCTTGTAGAAGGAGATCTCCTCCCCTTCGGGCAGGTCGTTGATGAGTTCCACTTTATAGTTTTCGCCGAAGCCGCTCATGAGGGCGATCGCCTCGCTGCGCGGCAGCGTGAAGCGCTCGATGGGCAGATTGCTCTTGATGATCTTCTTCATCTCCGCCTCGATCTTGGCAAAGTCGTCCATTGTGATGGGCGTCTTGAAGTCGATGTCATAGTAGAACCCGTTGTCGATGACGGGTCCGATCGCAAGCTTCGAAGTCGGGAAAATGTTCTTGATGGCCTGCGCCAGCACATGCGCGCAGGTGTGGCGGTAGACGTGCAGCCCCTCCTTGTCTTTGAGGGTGACGATCTCGAGGCTGTCCCCCTCCTTGAGCGCCGTCGAAAGATCGACGAGTTCCCCGTTGACCTTGGCGGCGACGGCGGCGCGGGCGAGCCCTTCCGAGATGGCCTTTGCAGCAGCGGCGCAGTCCGCACCTTCCGCAACTTCCAGCTTATCGCCGTTTTTCAAAGTGATGTTCATATAAGACCTCCTTCCTATGCAGGAAATTCAATTCTTTTGCAAGTTATATCGGTATTATGTCAGGCATAATACTATGCTAACATAAGAAAAACGCCCTTAATTCCTCAAAAACGAGAAGTTAAGGACGCATCATCTGCGCGGTTCCACCTTAATTGCCGTATCCTGCGGCCGCTCGAATGCAATTTTGAAAAGAGCGCAAAGCGGTTTCGCCCTCTGCCCTGTGGGACGCGCCTTGCAGCCGAAGGGCGCGCTCTCTGTACCCAAGAAGGCAGTGCTACTTGTCTTTTTGCGGGCTTCGGCTCATTCCCTGCCGAAGCTTGTTCCTATTATAGCGGATGCCCTCCCCTTTGTCAAGAGAATACGGTGCGCCCCGCATAATAATTTTTCAGGAATTCCCCCATCCCGTCCGGGACACCGCCGAGGCAGTTCACATATCCCGCATCCGCAAGCACGATCTCCCGCTCGGCGCATTCTCTCCCTGTCAGGCGGGAAAGGCGGAGCCTTCTGAAATTTTCTCCGTACACTTCGGAATTTTTCAGATAGACGGTGCGGCGGCTCTCCTGCACGAGAAACGTACTAAAATTTTTGAGATCTCTTTGCGAAAACCCCTCGGGGATATACGCCGCGATGCGCTCCCACTTTTCCCGAAGCTCTCCCATGCGGAAGGCAAACAGCCCGTCGAGGCAATACTCCTTCTCGCTCGCAAGGCGGGGCAGGATATATTGCCTGTCTCCTTCGAGGTCCGCCGCGATGAGCGCGGAAAGCAGCAGCGCCCGCTCCCGTTCCTTAAGCCCCACGCGCACGCAGCCGTCGAGGAAGCGGTACTTATACCCCACCGCGACGATCTCCGTCATGCGCTCTAAAAGAACGGGCAGCGCACGGCTTTCCGCAAAGACGCGGCAGACGGCGCGCTCCCCCGAAACATCGAGCTCCGCCCTGCCGACGCCCTGCGCCCCGCTCACGCTGCTGTAAAAATACGCCAGAAAACCGCTGTGCTCCATGCGGTCGGATACGAGAAATTCCACAACGATATTGTATGCCGCTTTCCGTCTTTTATTTCTCCCGCCCCCGATTTTGTGCCGCAAAACACCCGCATCCGCGTGACGCATATGTGAAATTTTACTCCATTTGCAAAAAAACTCTTGACAAGCGCAAAATCGGCGCTAAAATAGAGGGCAAAAGAAAAAAGGAGGAAACAGCCATGCAGCGGCATTTTGTCCGGCGCACGATCGCCCTTTTGACGGCGCTCATTTTAGCCTTCTGCCTCGTCTTTTCCTCCGCTTACTTCGGCGTCAATGCAGATCACGAATGCCTCTCTTCCGAGGACTGCCCGATCTGCACCGAGATGAGCCTGTGCAACGAACTCACGCACGCGCTCGGCTCCGCCGCTCCCTCCGAAGAGGAAGAGCGCCCCGCAGCTCCGTCCTATCCGACCGAACGCCGCACCGAGCGCCGCGCCGCGAAGATAGCTGCCGCAACGCCCGTCTCGCTCAAAGTAAAACTCATCGATTGAACCTTTCGCAAGGCATCAAAGACGTTTTGCGCGGTCAAAAGCCATGCCTGCACAGTTTTTTGCTGTGCCCGCACGGCCGTTTGAGCGTGCCTGCGCAATGATCTGATTGCGCGTCTTTGCGTACGGTCAGCATTGCCCGTGCGTTCCGCCTTGCTTTTTTGTTGTCCTTGCGCTCAATATACTTATCAAATTCAGATCTAACGATGGAGTTTTCGATATGAAACACGCGATCAGGACTTTGCTTTCCGTCCTTGCCGTCCTTTGCATTTTGCTTGCGGGCGCGGGATGCGACTATGTGCTCAACGAGCGCACCTTCTTTAAGACCATGACGAACATGCTCGCCTTCCCCTCCTCGTATATGGGCTCGAACATCGAACTTGACTGCTTTGTCTACGAGCTCACCGATGTGGAGAGCGGCGAAGAATACACCCTCGGCGTCCGAAAATGCTCTTCGGGCGTCGGCTGCACCTGCGGGAACGATACCATCATCGGCTTTATCCTCGATTACGACGGCGCTATCCCCGCAGCTAAAAATCAGAGCGAGGACACCAACGACAAGGCGTGGATCCACATTGCGGGCAAGCTCGAAAGCGAAACGCCCGAGACCATCGCGATCAACGCCTATACAAACGGCGTCCCCAACGGACAGACGGAATACATTCAGATGTTCCGCTTCTCCGTCAGCTCTTTGACTGCGATCGAAGACTATTCTTCGCTCGCCTACTATGTGACGGACTGAATTTCCGCCGCCGGACATGCTTAGGCGGAAATTTCCGCCGCACAACATTTTATTCGGAGTACAACACACATGAAAGAAAATACCATGGCGGCACGCCCCGCCAAACAGCTTTCCGCGCGCGAAAAAAGGCGTTATGAAGACTTGAAGCGCGCCCGCGAAGAACAGTACAAACACGCGCTCTCGCGCCTTTCCCCCCTGCTTCTTTCCGTCTTTTTGCTGAGCATCCTTTTGCTCGCGCTCTTCTTTTGCGATCTTTCCTACATCCACAACACCGACGTCGGCCGCGAAGTGAGCGTCAGCGTCTGGTCGTACGCGTTAGCGACGGTCTCGGGGAGCTTTTCTTCCCCTGCCGCCGTGTTCGGCGACATCGCCGTCCCCTTCTACTACTATGCGGAGACGGGCACCGTCCTCACGGGCATTTTATCGCTCGTCCTCGTCATTGCGGCGCTTGCGCTCGCCGTCCTTTCCGCCGTCGTCTTTCTCAGGCGGAAGTACGACCTTCTGCCCCTTCTTCTCTTTGCGGCGGGCGTCACCGTGCTGCTGCTCGTCGGGAGCCTCATCTCCTCGCTCGCCCTCAACAGCTCTCAGATCCTGCCCGTCTATTGCAGCGGCAACCCCGCCTGCTCCATCCGCTCGGACGCATACTTCCCGCTCCTCGCGGCGATTGCAATGCTGACCGTCGCGATCGTCGCCGCGGTGAAGTATCATTCGGCGCATGATATTTTGAGCGGAAAGCGCCCCATGCGCACGGGAGGTGCGGCATGAAAGTCAAAAAGTACCTTTGCACCCTCTTTGCAGCACTGACGGCACTCACCCTCCTTATTGCCTCGGCCTGCGACTTCTCCTCCGACGGCAAGCTCCACATCGTCTGCACCATCTTCCCGCAGTACGATTGGGTGCGCGAACTCACGGAGGGCGCGGACAACGTTGAAGTGACCCTCCTCGAAGATTCGGGCGTCGACCTTCACAACTTCCAGCCCTCCGCCGCCGACAAAGTTTCTATCCTCAATTCCGATCTCTTCGTCTATACGGGCGGGGAGTCGGACGACTGGGCTAAAACGCTCCTTGAAAACGCCGACAAGGACGTGCATTCTCTCGATCTCGTCGAAGCCCTCGGGGACAGAGCACTCACCGAAGAGGAAGGCATCGAAGAAAGCGGGGAGCACGATCATGCGCACGAAGACGAGACCGACGAGCACATCTGGCTCTCCGTGCAAAACGCAAAAGTGCTCGTTTCCGCCATCACGGAGGCGCTCTGCGGGGTGGATGAAGACAATGCGGCGCTGTACCGCGAAAACTGCGAAAACTATCTTATTGAACTCAATAAGCTTGACGAGGCATTCGAAGAGACCGTCTCTTCCGCCAAGCGCACCGTGCTCGTCTTTGCCGACCGCTACCCCTTCCGCTATCTCGCCCACGACTACGGCCTCACCTGTTATGCCGCTTTTTCGGGCTGTTCGGCGGAATCGGAGGCAAGTTTTGCGACCATTCTCGCGCTCGTCAGGCATGTTGAGGAGAATTCACTCCCCTATGTGATGGTGCTGGAAAGTAGCACGCAGGGGATCGCGAAACAGGTCATCGACAACACGGAGAGCAAAGACCAGGGCATCCTCGTGCTCAATTCGCTGCAGTCCGTGACCCGTGAGGACATCGGAAACGGGGCGACCTATCTCGATCTCATGAAGGAAGATCTCGCCGTCCTGAAGACGGCGCTCAACTGAGGGAGGCAAGCGATGGACAATCTGCAAGAAGACGTGCTTCTCTCCTGCCGCGAACTTACCCTCGGCTATGAAACTCACGCCGTCGCCCGGAACATCTCCTTCGACGTCGTGCGCGGCGATTATCTGTGCATCGTGGGGGAGAACGGCAGCGGCAAATCCACCCTCGTCAAGACGCTCTTGGGGCTGCAGCCCCTGCTCGGCGGCACCATTTCGCGCAGCCCGGCATTGAGGCGCTCCCCCATCGGGTATCTCCCGCAGCAGACGCCCGTCCAGCGCGATTTCCCCGCGACCGTCGAGGAGATCGTCCTCTCGGGCTTCCTCGCAAAGGCGGGGCTCCGCCCCTTCTATACCAAACAAGAGAGGGCGCTTGCCGCAGAAAAGATGGAGCGGCTGGGGGTGACGCCCTTCCGCAAGCGGTGTTACCGCGAACTTTCGGGCGGGCAGCAGCAGCGCGTTTTGCTCGCGCGGGCGCTGTGCGCGACGGACACCATGCTGCTTCTGGACGAGCCCGTCGCGGGGCTCGACCCCAAAGTCACGCAGGAGATGTACGAGCTCATTGAAGGGCTCAACCAAAAGGACGGCATCACCATCCTCATGGTCTCGCACGATATTGCCGCCGTCCTCGGCTATGCGACGCATATCCTGCACGTCATGCACGGGAGCTGTTTCTTCGGCACGACGGAGGAGTACCAAAGGAGCGAGGCGGGAAAACTGTTCGCGGGAGGAGATACCCATGCTGCCTGAACTTCTTTCCGTCATGTCGTGGGAGGAATTTATCTCCTTCTTTCAGTATCCCTTCGTGTGGCGCGCCGTCGTCGTGGGCACGCTCATCGCCCTTGTGGCGGCGCTTTTGGGCGTAACGCTTGTCTTGAAACGCTTTTCCTTCATCGGGGACGGGCTTTCGCACGTCGCGTTCGGGGCAATGGCGGTCGCCGCCGTTGCGGGGCTCACCAACCAGATGATCGTCATTCTGCCCGTCACCATCCTGGCGGCGGTGCTGCTTCTTAGATCGGGGCGCAAAGCCAAAGTCAACGGCGATGCCCAGCTCGCCCTCATTTCCGTCTCTGCCCTTGCTATTGGATATCTCATCTATAATCTTTCGGGTTCTTCCAATGTCTCGGGGGATGTGTGCACGACGCTGTTCGGCTCCACCTCCATTCTGGAGCTCACCCCCTTCGACCTTTGGATGAGCGTGGGGCTCTCCGCCGCCGTCATCGTCGTCTTCGTGCTGCTCTATCATAAGATCTTCGCCGTCACCTTCGACGAGACCTTTTACAAGGCTTCGGGCGTCAGAACGGAGCTTTACGATCTCATCATCGCCGTCGTCATCGCCGTCATCATCGTGCTCGCGATGGATCTTGTGGGCTCTCTGCTCATTTCGGCGCTCGTCATCTTCCCCGCGCTTTCTGGCATGCGGCTCTTTCAGAGCTTTAAGAAGGTGACTGTTTTCTCCGCCGCCCTTTCCGTCGTCTGCGCCGTTTCGGGGCTGCTCCTTTCCATCTGGCTCTCGACGCCCGTCGGCTCCACCATCGTCGCGGTCGACCTTGCGGCGTTTCTCGCGTGCTGCGCGGTCGGAATGGCCGCAAAGCGCGCCTGAGGGCGCGTAATTTTGCCGAAAACCGCACATACTGCGGCTGCCGCAAAAAAGCGGCACGGCGGCAAACGGCGCTTTTTATTGCTATCGGACTTTTGGGGGAAATTTCCCTCCGCCGCGCCATGTGCTGCCGTAAAACAAGTCTTTCGGACGGGAGCGAGGTCAATTGAGTTTGACCTCGCTTTCGCCATTTTGAATTGTATTTTATTGAATTGGAGCGCATTTCGGCGGGGATTTTCACACGGCTGTCACACAATTTGGGCATAAAACTGCCCGAATTCTGACACGCTTTCACCGTTTTTCACACTTCTGAGCGGCAGAGACCGCTGCTTCTGCTTGCCGAAAGGCATTGCTTTTTTTTACTCCCTCAGTCCTGTTGCCGACATTCGTCGGACAACAGGGCAGCTCCCTCAAGAAGGCGCCTAAATTAAGGATTCAACAACCCTTCCGTCTCATCATCGGCATTCGCCGAATGATGAGCCACCGTCTCGCGCGGTAGAGACCGCGCTTCGGTCAGGAAATGGCGCGAACAATGCGCCATTTCCAAGCTCGAAAGCGGCAAAAAGCCCACCGGGCTCTTTGCAAGAAAGCGCTTTCTCGCCCCTTACACAGGGGAGGCTAAAATGAGGTGACTGCTTGCGGCTTGCAAGGCGGAGAGATGAGGGGCGCATATCGCTTGACAAAAAAGGTGCGGAAGAGTAAAATTATATGGTAATTTTTTATTTATGAGGTCATTCATTCTATGGACATCAAAGCGGTAGAACGCAAGTGGCAGAGCATCTGGGAGAAGTCGAAGAACATCGGCTACGACCCCAAGAGCGACAAGCCGAAGCACTACGTTCTTGAAATGTTCTCCTACCCCTCCGGGGCGAAGCTGCACATCGGACACTGGTACAACTACGGCCCCACCGATTCCTATGCACGCTTCAAGCGGATGCAGGGCTACAACGTCTTCCAGCCCATGGGCTTTGACGCCTTCGGCCTGCCCGCGGAAAACTATGCCATCAAGACGGGCGTCCACCCCAAGGACTCCACCGAAAAGAACATTGAGACGATGGAAGGTCAGCTGCGCGCCATGGGCGCCATGTTCGACTGGTCCGCCGAGATCAAGACCTGCGACGAGAGCTACTACAAGTGGACGCAGTGGATGTTTTTGCAGCTCTATAAGAAGGGGCTTGCATACCGCAAGGAAGCGCCCGTCAACTGGTGCCC
>ERZ1090863.1201-NODE-1202-length-11676-cov-5.135961_pt1 | contig 11676 bp, 11 predicted proteins | sample MGYA00478480_ERZ1090863 | MGnify/ENA primary metagenome ERZ1090863 (study PRJEB33644, sample SAMEA5815746) | chicken gut metagenome | biome: Chicken; feature: Gastrointestinal Tract; material: Caecum | place: Ireland | collected 2019-01-01 | study: A study of...
TTCTTAGGAGAGGCAGAAAGGAATGTGAAGAAATGGAAAGAAAAACAGGACGGATCGCAGTGATCTCCGATACCCACGGACTTTTGCGGCCGGAAGTGACCGAGATTTTAAAGACCTGCGGCGCAGTTGTTCATGGAGGAGATATTAATTCTCCCGGGATCCTGGAAGAAATCCGCAGGATCAATCCTTCCCTGTATGTGGTCCGGGGGAATAATGACAGGGAATGGGCCGAAAAACTGCCCAAAGAGCTTTCTTTTTCTCTTTTTGGCAGGAGCTTTTATATGGTCCACAACAAAAAACATATTCCCAAAGATCTGGAAAAAAAAGATTTTGTGATCTACGGACATTCCCATAAATACGAATCCTATGTACAGGAAGGCGTCCAGTATCTGAACCCGGGAAGCTGCGGCCCCAGAAGATTCAACCAGCCGGTGACTATGGCAGTGCTGACTATAGAGACAGAAGGTTTCCATATAGAAAAGTTGGACATTCTTCCCAGAGTGGAACAGGAAAAAGTGCCGGAACTTTCCCAGAAGGATATGGAAAAGCTGATAAAGGGAATCTTAAAAGAGCTGGAAAAGGGAACCACCGTGGCTTCCATGGCAAAAAAATTTCAGGTTTCAAAAGAGTTTGCGGAACAGGTGTGCAGGATCTGTGTGACTCATCCGGGAGTGACCGCTTGCGGGATCATGGATAAGATGGAAGTAAATAAGATCGTATCAAAAAGCGGCAAAAACAGTTAGGAGGAATTTACGATACCGTATATCTCCAGAGGATCATGAAATATGTAAAAATCAAGTATCAAAAACGATTTTTACTGGACAAAGCGAAAAACGTTTACCATAATTATTTTATGTAAATCAGAAAGAGTTAGAAACACTACATCAGCAATGCTTATACAGAAAAATGAGAGTATTGATATAATTTGGGGCAATCATTCTATGAAAAAACATCTCTATGTGATCGGCGGCACTATGGGAGCCGGAAAGACTACGGTCTGCAATATCTTAAAGAAAAAATTGAAAAACAGCGTTTTCCTGGACGGAGACTGGTGCTGGGACATGGAACCTTTTTGGGTGACGGAAGAGACTAAGGCAATGGTAATGGATAACATTACCCATGTGCTGAATAATTTTCTTGCCTGTTCGGTCTACGATCATGTGATCTTCTGCTGGGTCCTTCATGAACAGGAGATCCTGGACACGCTTCTGTCCAGACTGGACTGCCGGAATGCAGAAGTCCATCTGTATTCCCTGCTTCTTGATGAGAAAAGTCTGGAAGAGAGACTGAAAAAAGATATCCGCCAGGGACTTCGTCAAAAAGATGTATTGGAGCGGAGTATCCGGCGGCTTCCTCTGTACGAAAAACTACATACGGAGAAAATCTATGTTTCCGGACAGACTCCGGAGGAAACAGCGGCCGCAATACTGAGGGCCGCAGGTATAAAAAATGATTATGAGAAAGAAAAGAGCGCAGATATGGAAAGAGAAACAGGAAAAATCAACGAAAAGAAAACCGCTGTTTCCGAAGACCTGGAAAGTCTGAAAAAAGAGCTGGAGGCTTACCGGAAAATGCACAGAGGCGTCAGGCAGGAGTATGAGTCCATTGTACGGCAGATGGAAAAACAGAAAGAAGCCGGAAGGACCAAGTCCGCCACCTACCGCCAGCTTATGGGACGGAAACTGACCTACGGCACTATGCTGGATCTATACAAATTATACGATCTGGAGGACTGATTTTATGATATTACCGCCAAGACTGAGACCGGGAGACAAGATGGCTGTCTTTTCTCCCTCTTCACCTGCTACCGTAACGGCTAAGAAAAGATACCAGAGAGGAAAGTCCTATTTAGAGAAAAAGGGATTCGTCTTCCAGGAAGGGATCCTTACGGGAAAACAGGATTTTTACCGTTCCGGTTCTATTGTACAGAGGACAGAAGAGCTGAACCGGCTGATCCATGATGACTCGGTAAAGTGCATTATGGCGGCTATCGGCGGAATGAATTCCAATTCTCTGCTGCCGTATATTGATTATGAGTATCTGGCGAAACACCCAAAGATCATCATCGGCTATTCTGATGTGACGGCCCTGCTTTTAGGAATTTATGCCAGGACAGGACTGGTGACCTTTTACGGTCTGGTAGCAGCCGCGTCTTTTGGGGAGCTGCCTCCCTTTGTAGACCTTACCTGGCAGTATTTCCAGGATATCTGTATGGGAAATGCAGAGATACCCTGGGAATTTCCTATGCCAGAGAGTTCTGGACAGACGAATTTATTCCCTGGGACACTCAGGACAGAGGAAAAGAAAAATATAAAAATCAGATGATAACCGTATCTTCCGGAAAAGTCTCGGGAAGGCTCATAGGCGGCAATCTAAATACGATGGAAGGTTTCTGGGGCAGTCCCTATATGCCGGAAATAGAAGAAGGAGATATTCTTTTTATCGAGGACTCACTGAAAGACGCAGCTACGGTGGAAAGATCCTTTTCTCTTCTGAAAGTAAATGGGGTTTTCGATAAAGCAGGAGGGATCCTGTTGGGCAAACACGAGAAGTTCGATGACTGCCAGACAGGGAGAAAGCCATATCAGATCCTTCAGGAGGTACTGGGAGACTGTCCTATCCCTGTCCTGGCAGAATTTGACTGCTGCCACACCCATCCTATGCTGACCATGCCTTTGGGATGCAGGGTGGAGCTGGATGCGGACAGGCAGAAAGTAACGCTGTTGGAAAATCCTGTTTTATAAGAAGCAGCGTTTTTATCGGGAACAGCTTTCCAGTTGGAACGCAGGCCTGAAATGAGGAATATACCCGCTGCTTGCAGAAACGGATTGGAGAGGGGGAAATTAAATGGCTGCGGTGAAAGCAATTTCTCTTACAAAAGAGTATGGAGATGGAGAAAGTTATATTAAAGCAGTGGACAATGTATCGCTTACCATTAGGAAAGAAGAATTTGCAGCAGTTGTAGGAGCTTCGGGAAGCGGAAAGACCACATTATTAAATTTGATCGGAGGTCTGGAGTATCCTACCCATGGAGTGGTTTATGTAGATGATGTGGATATTACCCAATTATCTGCAGAGGAGCAGACTTGTTTTCGACGGCAGCATATTGGTTTTATTTTTCAGAAATATAATCTGATCCCTGCCATGAATATATTTGAGAATATTGTCCTTCCTGCAAAACTGATGGATCGGAAAATCGATAAAGAAGAAGTTTTCCGGCTGGCAGAGGATCTGGAAATCCAGGATAAACTTTTTCAAACGCCGGATACCCTGTCCGGCGGGCAGCAGCAGAGAGCAGCTATTGCCAGGGCAATTTTTACCCGTCCTGCAATTCTTTTAGGAGATGAGTTAACTGGTAATCTGGATTCCAAAACCAGAGCCTCTGTGATGAAACTTTTAAAAGAGACCTGCAGAAAGTACAGGCAGACCTTACTGATCGTCACTCATGATAAAACAGTTGCCGCCATGGCTGACCGGATTATCTCCATGAAAGACGGAAGGATTGTGGAAAATGAAAAAGTATAATTATGATCGGACCGCACAGCAGGTGCTTCTGGATTCTTATAGGAAACAAAATAGAGGTAAGAACCGTCTCTTGTTCCTGGCAGTTACCCTTACTGTAAGTGTGATCTTTTGTATTTTAAGTTTTGCCTATGGAAAGATACAGACCGATATTCAAAAAAACATCCGGGCAGACGGAATGGCTGTATCTGTATATATAGAAAATGGAACAGAAGAAATGGCAGAGCAGTTAAAATCCCTGCCCTACATAGCCAAAACCGGAAAGGAAAAATTTGCCGGAAAATTATTGGATCAAAATATAAAATACTGCGACTGCGTGGCAGCAGACGAAACCGGATTTCAGGAAATGCTCTCTCCGGCATATACACAGATTGTGGGAAGCTATCCCGAACAGGAAAATGATATTATGCTTTCTGCCAAAACATTGGAGTATTTGGGAATTTCAGAACCACAGATCGGAATGGAATTAGATCTGGACTTTTACTGGAATGATATTTTCCGCAGTGATGGGACCGGAGAGCAGGCATTCCATCTTTCCGGCTATTTTACTGATTACCAGAATGCATCGGCGGCTTCCTCCATTGCATTTTTGTCAGAAAAGAAACTGACAGAAAATGGGATCAACTGGGACTCCTGCAGAGTACTGCTGGATACCCGGAGTCATGGGCTTAGCGGTATTCAGATAGAAAACAAGTTAAAAGAAGATGTCCGCTTAACAGAAGATCAAAGAATTGTAAGTACAGACTCTGCTTTTTACCGGGCAGTAGAAGGTATGATGGGAAGCTTGGGATTTGCAGTTGTATTTTCCTTTCTGATCCTGCTGTGTATGTTTTTATGTGTCTATAATATTTTAAATCTTTCATTGGCAGAAGACCTGCGGCAATACGGTCTTTTGGAAGTGATCGGAGTACAGCAAAAGCAGATTATCAAAGTGATGTTTCGGCAGATGTTAGAAATCGCTGCGAAAGGAAGTTTTACCGGAGGTATGGCAGGGGTTCTTGCAGTGTTGGTTATCCTGCCATTGGTGATCAAAAAGATGTATCTGGAACAGGCTTCGGAATTAGAAAGACTCTCTCTTTTTCACCCGGTTTTTCTTCTCATAGCTATGGTCCCGGCTGCTGTCACCATATGTTTGGCAGTTTTTTTCGTCAAAAGAAAGATCAGCCATCTAAGTCCTCTGGAATGTCTGAATTATGAGGAAATACCTTTAACAAAAGGTCAAGAAAAAGCTCATAAAATGAAGAGCCTTAAAAGCCACAGAAGACACCCGGAAATCTATTTGGCCAGAAAATATTTATTCCGAAGCAGAAAGGCTTTTTTCATTACAATTATCTCATTGACCATAGGGTGCGGAATAGCCCTTGCCTCTTCCGTGATAGTACGAGGCGTTGATATCCAGAACCGTTTTTTAAAAGAGCCGGATTTCCGGATCGGCATTACACAGGAAGCTTGCCAAACATTAATGGAAACATCTCCAGATACGGAAAACATGGTCTTTTTTTCAAAAGACCTGCTGGAAGATATAGAATGGACTGCCGGAAACAGTATGGGAAATGAATCCCAGCTTCTTGGATTTTACCCTATTATCGGGACAAACGGGAGAGAAAGTATTAAATTATTAAGCAACGGAGAAGAAGCGGCAACAGTAGTCCAGACGATCACTTCTGTGGAGAAGAAGAAACTCCAGGCATATATCCAAAAACAGGAGCAGAGGGCAGACTGGGAAACTTTTGAATATGAAAACGGTACATTTCTTCTCCATGACCATAGGTTGTCAGAAACTGTTGCAGAAAATGCTATGCAGCAAGTTGGAAAAGAAATAGAAGTTTACGATCTTGTTCCGGTTGGAACTGAAATGTCCGGACAGGTTCCGGAAACACTGGTAAATTGCGGATATCTGGACATTACAGAAGAACAATTTCCGGATCTAAATTTGTGTTGGGATGGAAGAAATACCAATATTCTCCTTGTTACAGAGGATACCTACGGGAAACTGGCAAAAAAATTAACGCCACAGACTTTTGCTGTCAGCTTCGATGTAGAAGGAAAGCAGGAAAATTTTATAAAGTCCCGGTTAAAAGATCTAATCCAGAAGAAAAATATGGAATTTCAGGCAGAGACAGGATATTCTGACAAATTAAATCTGCTGCAGGTAGAATGTAAATCAGATCTCCTTGTAAAAGAACAGAATTATATTCAGACAAGCCGGCTGCTATTGCTGGTGATCAGCGGCTGTTTGATCTTTATTGGAATCCTGAATTTTCTGAATGTAAGAGTAGCCGATATGATACTCAGGAAGAAGGACTGCTCTATTATGAGAAGTATAGGAATGACGAAGAAGCAGCTCCAGAAAATGTTTCTTGCGGAAGGCCTGCTCACCTGGCTGGTGTTATTCACTTTTTTGACAACAATCGGCTCCATACTGATAAGGGGTGTCGGCTGGTTTATGAAAACGAAAATTTCCTATTTTGTATTCTACTACCCTATAAAAGAAATGGCCGGGATACTGCTGGTTTTGCTGGGAATCTGCATAACCATTCCAAGATTTCTTTATAAGCAGACTATTGAGCAGGATAAATAGTATAAGATATAAGCTGTTTATCAGGTGAAAGTACTTGGATAAGTTTTTATGATCCATACAGCAATATATCTGTATAATAGCGACCTTCTCTGACCTCTGTCACAAGGGTTCCCTGATATTTCTCCACCCGGGACTCTACATTTTTCATGCCGATTCCATAAGGGGGCTTCTGTCCGGCCCTGCAGGGGTTGTCCATGTGGAGGAGGAGATTCCCTTCCTGATAGATCAGAGACAGCCGGATCTCAGGAACCGGAGCGCCAGGCGCCAGAAAATCCATTGAGGAGGCTACAGCATTATCCAGGAGATTTCCAAATATGGTCACTGTATCGGAAAAATCCAGGAACACACAGTTTTCCGGTACAGTAAGCTGAGTCAGACAGCAGATATTTTTCTGTCTGGCTTCCTGGAGCTTCAGGTTCAGCACGGTATCCAGGCAGGGGTTCCCGGTCATTACAAAGTTTTCGTAATCCGTCAGTTCTTTCTGGGAAGTTTCCAGGTAGTTTTCCAGCTCCTGGCCTTTCCCCTGGGCATAGAGAGCAGCGGCAGTCCTCAGGTGGTTTCTCATATCGTGGCGGAGCCTGCGTATTTCTCCTGTGGTGTGAAGATATTCCCGGTAATATTTTTCCTGATATTCTAACTGCTGCCGGGTAAGAGCGGCCTCTCTGGCCTTTGCTCCATAGAGATAGAATCTTTTATACAGGGCAAAAAGGCAGTAATTTAATCCCAGAAGAAGGAGCATCAGACCCAGGTGAAGAAACATTTTCCGGTTATATCCTATAGAGGAAGAGACCACCAGAGGCAGAAAACCCAATGCGATCAGTAAAAGAGCACCGGAAATACCAAACAGGAATCCCCAGAGAGATGGAGGAAGAAAGATGTTTTCTTCAAAGCTGCCGCTAAGCTTCTGGCAGAGAAAAAGGATCAGCCAGAGGAAGATATGATAGAATAACTGAATCTGGTAAAAGGGCAGATAACGGTTCAGTCCATGATGCAGAAGATTGGTAAGGTCGTTCAGGCAAAACAGGTAGAAGACGGTCAGTGTGAAGAGGGAAAAGGCAAAGAAAAGCTTTTTCTGCCGGCTGCCGGAATAAGAGAGCAGGAGAAAAAGACAGAGGGGGACCTCTGCCATAGACAGCTCATAGAACCGGGAACCCTGGATAGAGATAAGATCAAACAGGATCAGCAGAAAAATTCCTGCCAGGAAAAGACCGCCCTGTATCCATTTCAGATACGGTCCCGGTTTTCCGAAGATACGGTTTAAGAGTGCGGTAAAAACACAAAGGGTTACTGCGTACAGAAAAATATCGAACATAAAGTTTAATGCTAAAGCTGCAAATTGAAAATTCATTGTCCCCATCTTCCTTTCAGATACTGCAGATGTTTTTCTTTTGCTTCTTTCCGGAAGCTTTTGCTTACGGGAATCTCCTCACCGTTTCTGAGAATAATGGATGTATCCCTGGAAGCCCGGATATATTCCGGATTCACCACATAGGATTTGTGACACTGGAAAAAACCTCCGGGGGAGAGCTGTTCTTTCAGCTTTTCCAGCTTTCCGTAGAAGGTATATTCTCCCACTACCGTATGGAGATGGATCTTCCGAAGGTCTCCTTCCAGGTACAGGATTTCACCCCAGGGGATCTCATAGAGGGTCTGCCGGATATGGAAGGTAAGCCGTTTGTCATGAAGCCGGAGAAATTCCATGGCTTCGCCCAGGACCTTAAAAAAAGCTTTTCTTTTCACTGGTTTGATCAGGAAGCGGAAGGGCAGTACCTGAAAAACTTCGTATACATATTCTTTGTAATCTGTCACAAAAACGATCAGGGCTTTCTGATCTCTCTTGCGGATCCGGGCGCAGGTCTGAATCCCGTCTATTCCCGGCAGGGAAATATCCATAAAATATAGAGAAAAATAGTCCTTTCCTTTTTCAATATATTCCAGCAGTTCCTCCCCGGAAGAAAAAATTTCCCATTCCAGGTCTGCCGGATATTCTTCCAGATAGCTTTCCAGAATAGACTGGTTTGTGATATCGTCTTCGCACACTGCAATTTTCATAAGTCATACCTCATATGCCATCTATTTCATATGTATCATTATATAAACAGCCGGAAAATTTCTCAACAGGATCTTGCCGTCAGTTCTGACAACTTTTCCTCCATTTCTTACAATTTGAAAATTCTCCTGATTTTTCTTTGTACACTGAAAGAAAAAAGGAGGCTTTTATTATATGGGAGCAAAAAAATCTATAGGAAAATGGACGCTGGCTGCCCTGGCGGCATATGAGCTTACACTGGCAGGTATTTCTCTCACGCCTGTGGCCGGAAAGGGCACTAGTTTCGGGGAACCGGCTATGTGGAGAAATCTGGTTCTTATCGCTGCCTTTTATCTGATCCCTCTTATCTTCTATTATCTTCATATAGAGGTTATGCGGTATATCCTGGCAGCAGTGGTGATCTTCTGGACTATTCCTATTCCTTTTTTCATACTGATATCCGGAGGGCTTTTCTTATACGCCAGGTTCCAGGGGGACTCTTTTACCTCCATGGTATATCTTATTGCTATGAGTATTGCCGGGGTAAGTCTGCTGCTTCAGATCCTCTGGTGTGTAAAGTGTCTGGGGAAAAGAAAAAAACGTGAATTCACATGAATTTAATAAAATTTTAATCATATCGCCCTTTTTCAGTGACATTTTTATTCTATAATAGGAAAGTCAATGGAAAGGGATGAGCAGTAAAAATGAGTAAAAATGTAAAACGAAGGAAAAAAAGGAAAAAGAAAAGATATCCCATACTGGAAATCGGGATTTTCCTGGTGTTGATCCTGATGGTAGGGATTTTGTTCCTGGTCCAGCGGAGCAATAAAGCAAGAGAAGAGGCTTTGGAAGCCAGTAGGATCCAGGCAGAAGCAGAAAAGGAAGAAAAAGAGAAAGAAGAAAAAACGGTGGATCTGTCTGATCTATACAGCACCAGTGCCATACTGATAGATCTGGATACCGGAGAAGTCCTGGCCAAAAGGAACCCCAGTCAGATCATATATCCGGCTTCCCTTACGAAAATGATGACGGTACTGGTCGCTCTGGAAAACATTGAAGATATCAGCGCTTCTGTAACTCTCAGTCCGGATATCTTCCCTCCATTATATGAAGAGGGAGCATCCATGGCAGGCTTTGAACCGGGAGAAACCGCCACTTATCAGGATCTCCTTTATGGCGCGCTTCTGCCTTCAGGCGGAGAGTGCTGTGCGGCTCTTGCACAGAATATCGCAGGTTCTGAGGAAGCTTTTGTTGAGAAAATGAATGAAAAAGCTGCAGATCTGGAATTGACCCATACCCATTTTACAAACACTACAGGACTGCAGGACGTTAACCACTACTCCAGTGTTGAAGATATAGCATGTATCCTTGAGGAAACTCTGAAAAATCAGACATTCCGTGAGATCTTTACTACAAAGACCTATAGTGTGGCGCCTACAAACCTGCACACCCAGGGCTTTACTTTCCACAGTTCTATGTTTGAGACTATGGAAGAAGCCGGGATACAGGATCCTTACATACAGGGAGGGAAGACTGGATTTACCTCAGACGCAGGCCTGTGTCTGGCAAGCCTGGGAGAGGTAAATGGAAAGTCTTATGTATTGGTTACTGCGCATGCAGATGGAAGTCATGATACAGATCCGTATCATATCTTAGACGCTGTATCTGTTTACGGACAGCTTGCAGAACTGACACAGCCGGACACCATCACTTCTGGAGGCGAGACAGAGTCTGAAGAATAAGATCTACACAGTAATCGGTTCCAAGACTGGTGTCCAGTGAAAGGTGATAGTTTGGAGAAAATCCCCAGGGCTGCCGGGTATAGTAGCGATAATTATCCCGGCGGCGCCTGTCTTCCAGACGGATTTCCTGTTCTGCTTCTTTTTGAGAAAGATTATTGGACTGCGCCAGCTTTTCAACTCTGTCTTTAAAGGAACTCCCTAAGAATACCCGAAGACAATGGGAATGATCTTTCAGGACAAAATCAGAACATCTGCCGATGATAACACAGTTTTCTTTTTCTGCCAGTTTTTGGATAGCCTGGGATTCTGCCTGGAAGATTTCATCTTTTGGCGCAGGGGTATCCGGAGAATAGGCATACATCTGATTGACCAGATCGTAAAGAAGACTGTTTGTCATTTTTTCTTCCCGGTCTTTAATAAATTTTCTGGAATAGCCGGTAGTTCCGGCGATCATCTCAATAATTTCCCCATCATAAAACTTATATCCCAGTTTCTCCGCCAGTTTTTGGCCGATCTCATGTCCGCCGCAGCCATATTGACGGCCGATAGCGATGGTCCAGTGGGCTTCCGGTTCCCGGAGACTTTCTTCCTCTTTTTTCCCTGATGATTCCGGATAGAGCATGGCAGGCAAAAAGGCAAGAAGCCGTCCGAAGAGTCTGGCAATAAATCCCACTAAAAGGGCTGCGATAATAGTACCTTCCCTAACACCCTGGAGCTTATGAAAAAAGAACAGAGACAGGACTCCGGCGATAATGGTCATAGAAGCGTCAAAAGCTACCTTTGTATTTCCGAAATTCGTCTTCCAGGTAAGGACAATAGCCCGGACAAAGGATTCTCCGGGAAGCATGACCACATCTGCCAGCACTTCCATATAGACTCCGAATCCCAGGATCACACAGCCGATGAGCAAAGAAATCAGTTTTACAGGATACAGTTCCGGATTCATGGCTCCTAACATAAAGGTTGTAAGATCGATAAAATAGCCAAAGATAATAGAGACCGGTATCTGTAAAAAATGTTCCAGTTTAAAATTCTTCCGCAGTATGAGAAGCTGCAGAAAGATCAGCAGAAGACTGAAAAATATAGTAAACTCTCCCAGGGTAAAAGGAAAATTCAGACTAAGCACATAGGGGATGGAAGAGATAGGCGAGGTTCCCAGATCTGCTTTTGTGATAAAGCTTACCCCGAAAGAGTTGATAAATAATCCCACAAGGAAAATAATATAGCGTTTAATTTTTTCTGTCATGTTTCTTTTCCTCCAATGTTTTCATGTTGTGATAAATTTTTTCAAAAGTTTTTAAAAAGCTTTCCTGTTCTTCCACGGAAATTCCGGAAAAAGCCTGGTCCTCCAGCTCTTCAAAACCTTTGTCCACGGCTTCCACCATCTCTTTTCCCCGGTCTGTCAGGAAAATATGCCAGGAACGCCGGTTCCCGTTCAGACTTTTTCTCTGAATCAGTCCTTTTTCCTCCATGCCGTTGAGGATGGTGGTAAGAGAAGCCGGTTCTATATGACAGGCTGCAGCGATCTCTTTTTGGGCAGCTCCGTCTTTTTCCCGTAGAAAATCCAGAACCTTTGGCTGGCCTAACGTTAATCCTGTATCTTTCAGTGAAAGAAATAATTTTTTCTGCAGGATCACATGATTCGCCATCAGCATGTAATGATAAGAAAGACTCATACATGAAACTCCTTTCACAATAGTTAGAATGCTAAATATTAGCAAACTAATGATATATCTTATAAGAAAAAATAAATTTTGTCAATGGAAAGGTTAAAATCCGGATATCCTATTGAAAAGAAAAGT
>ERZ1090863.1210-NODE-1211-length-11613-cov-13.917806_pt1 | contig 11613 bp, 5 predicted proteins | sample MGYA00478480_ERZ1090863 | MGnify/ENA primary metagenome ERZ1090863 (study PRJEB33644, sample SAMEA5815746) | chicken gut metagenome | biome: Chicken; feature: Gastrointestinal Tract; material: Caecum | place: Ireland | collected 2019-01-01 | study: A study of...
GCAGCGACATGAGCAGCTTGTGCTCGGGGCTGTCCGCCACCTGCTGCGTAGAGAATACAATGTCGATCAGGTTCTTTCCCTGGGTGCCGGAAAGGGCTTTTTTGAGCAGACCCAGGTACTTCTCGGCCTCCTCCGGCGGCATGGCGGCGACGGATTCATCCAGATAGGCGATGATCTCCTTTTTGGTGTTGACGTAGCAGCCATAGATGTGGCCGATGGAATTCTTGTCCGGGCTGAACCGGCGGCGCAGTTCGCTGATTTCTTTCTTGTTCATGGGGTACCTCGATCATTGGCAATGTAGAAATTGGAAAGTAAGCAATAGTATACCATATTTGGAAGCAGATGTCAGAGTAAGTATCTTCCTTTTCGGACACTATTTTAGATTTTACCGCTGCGCGTTTCATCTTCTGAATGCATCGATCGTGTCGCAGATGGCGGCGGGGATGGCGGCGGGATCGCCGGGGCGGCGCCCTGCCCGCAGTAGGCCAGCACCGCGCAGGTCAGAAAGACGGCTTTGCGCCGCCCCTGTTTCACGATACGCGGCACAGCTGCGCCAGCCTTCTGCTCAAGCAGGGCGTGCCCATGAAGCAGATCCAGGAGTGGCTGGGCCACAGCGACATCTCCACCACGGCCAACATCTACGCCCATCTGGACTCCCGGTCCAAGCAGCTCAGCGCCGCCACGATGGAACAGGCGCTGGCGCTGCCGGAGGAGCTGCCCAAAAGCCGGCGGTAAAATGGGTAAACGAAACCCCAGGGGCAAGCCCCTGGGGTTCTGGCGGAGCATCAGAGATTTGAACTCTGGCGGCGCTGTTAACGCCCTATCGCATTTCGAGTCATTTCCCCCTTGTGATTTTTGGTGGAAATTAAGCGAAGATGGAAGTACACAACGGAAGCCCAAAAGCTGCGGTATACTGCGGATTTTGGCTTCCGTTTTTCGTTTTTATTTGAACCCACAGGGCTTTCCGAGTTCTTCCCATTTTTGCCCCGAATTATGACCGGAGGATAGAACAAGGATAGAACTGGACGCCAGATTGGGGGTATTCACACCCATACCATTTCACGAAAATGCAAATCACCATTTTGATTAGACAACTTGATCTTATTTGAACCCACTTCAAAATCCAACATTTTACACACCAGTGAAGTACCTCACCTACCAATGACAGATGAACAAGAAAGTGAGTGCTGCACATGGATTTGACTAAGTATTACCCCGACATCGTCGCAAAGTATCCCGCCTATGTAACCAAACGGGAACTATGCGAGATCTGCCACATCTGTCCCAAGACCGCCTACAATTTGGAGCAACAAGGTGAGATTCCCTACACCATTGAGCAAAACCACCTGATCCGTAGCCACAAAATCAAGCTGACGGACATTCTTGCCTATCTCTATCGGCGTGAGTGCAGACAGGAAGCAGACAGTCCCTATATCTGTGCTATGAGAACATTCTATGACGAACACCTCTCTCCCTACTCAGACCTGCTTTCCGTAAAGGATATTCAGCAGATCACAGGCTTTTCGTCCTCGGCAATCGTGCGGTGGATCAGCACAGGGATTCTGAAGGCTTTCCAGCCTGGAAAGCAGTACACCGTCCCAAAGGATTTTATGCTGGACTTTCTGATAAGCCCATATTACCGCCGTATCCGCCGAAAGACCCCTCTCCAAAAGGAATTGATGGATACATTTGAGCGTCTGTGGCAGGAAAAAGGAGGCGAGTGATGTGGCACAGGTATCCAAGTATCGCTATTTGCTGAATCAGTACCCAGAAACAGTCCAAAAAGAGCAATTCCGCATTATCTGTCATATCAGCAAACGCACAGCTCGTTATCTGCTGCAATCCGGTCTGGTTCCCTGCGTACAGAGTGGGAAAAAGACCCGGAATTACACCATAAAGATGAAAGACATAGTTCGCTACCTTGAGCGCAGGGAAATCCACCCCGAAAAATACAAACTTCCCCCCGGCTCATATAGCGGGACATACGCAGTCAAGCCCCTGCTTCCCGAATCTGTGACAACGGAGGAACTGCGAAAATACTACATAGAGAGTTTCCGGGACATTCCCGACATAGTTTCCACGAGAGAGGCCGCGGAATTAACAGGCGCCACGGCATCTACGGTCGCAAAATGGATCAGAACGAAAAAGCTAAAAGCTCTTTCACATGGTCCGGCATTTATCATCCCGAAGGTCAATCTGATCGACTTTATGGCCAGTGACGCATACTTGAACAAACGCTTGAAATCACAAAAATTCCACGAAAATATAGGAGGTTTTCTATCATGGAAAGCGGGAAAATAATTGTTGTAGCCAACCAGAAAGGTGGGGTAGCCAAGACCAGCACGGTCCGAAATCTGTCCTATGCGCTGGCCGAGATGGGCAAGAAGGTCTTGGTAGTTGACTTTGACCCCCAGTATAACCTCACCACCAGCTTCGGTGTCCTGCCGACCCAGGCGCCCTATAATACCGGGACTCTTATCACCAATCTGCTTCTGGACGAATCTCTGCCGGATACCAACGAGTTCATCCAGAAAATCGGCTCTGTGGACTTGATCCCTTCCAGCCGATCTCTCACCGTTGCGGAGGCAAATCTGCTGATGACGCCGGACAGCAATGACTACCTGGCTGCTCTGCTGAACCCTCTGAGGCTGTCCTACGATTACATTATCGTGGACACCAACCCTTCTCTCGGCTCGTTGACCATCAACGCTTTAACGGCTGCCGACGAGGTAATCATCCCGATTGACCCGGAACTGTTCGCTCTGACCGGTTTGCAGGCGTTGGTAGACACCATCAAGAAAATCAAGCGGAAATTAAATCCCAGCATTGAGATCGGCGGTATCCTGTTCACCAAATGCAACAAGCGGACGAACCTGTATCGTCGTACATACGGTCAGGTCACAAAGGCGTTTCAATCGCTCCCCATCTTCAACTGTCAGATTCCCTACACGGTCAAGGTGGGGGATGCAAACAGCTACGGAATGAGCGTCATGGAACTGGAGCAGGCAAACCCCGCCTCTCTTGCCTATCTGGAACTTGCAAAGGAGGTGCTGGCAAATGCCTAAAATCAATCCGCGCATCAAGTCCATTGACGATCTTCTGGGCTTGGATGCCGCAGAAGAAAGCCCTATTGAACCTACCCCTTCCGTATCCTTGCCGACCAAGAATACCATCATCACCCTTCCCCCGCAGGCCATTCGTGCTTTCCGAGGCCATCCGTTCCGGCTGTATGAGGGCGACCGGCTCAATGATCTGGTAGAAAGCATTTCGGAACATGGGGTCCTGAATCCCGCCATCATCCGCAAGATCGAACGGGATGAAGATGGCTTTGAGTATGAAATGCTGGCCGGTCATAACCGGCAGAACGCCGCAGCCATTGCGAACCGTGAACTTCCCTGTATCGTCAAGGAAAATCTCTCCGATGAGGATGCCTGGATTTATGTGATCGAAACCAATGTCCTGCAACGCTCCTTCTCCGAAATGCTGCCCTCTGAAAAAGCGGCGGTGCTGGCGCTGCGCTATTCCAAGATGATCTGTCAGGGGCGCCGGAACGATATTATCGAGGAACTGAAAAGGCTGGAAAACCCTGATGAAATCAGGGAAAATCCCACAAGTGGCACTCAGTGCCACAGGACGAAAAGCCGGGATATTTTAGGTGCTGAATATGACTTAAAAGGCCGCGCCGTTGCGAACTATCTCCGCATCAATGAGTTGATTACTCCGCTGAAAAGGCGAATTGATGATGCCGAGTTCCCGATTGTGGTAGCTGTGCAGCTCTCTTATCTGACCGAACAGGAACAGCAGATGGTTGACGATGTACTTTCGGGAAGCGAGTACAAGGTCAATGAGGGAAAGGTTGTCCTGCTGCGGGAATATACAGGAAAACTGACCCCGGAGCGTACCGAACAGATTTTGTCCGGCGAATTTAACCGGAAACCCAAGAAATCCACGGCTACGGCGTTCAAGGTCAAACCGGCGATTTACAAGAAATACTTTACCGCCAGCATCAGCCAGAAAGAGTTCGACAGCATTGTGGACGAGGCACTTGCCCTCTACTTTGCTCAGAAAGGACAGGAATCCGAGCAAGAGGCCGGATAACCGACCATAATCACCAATACAGGAAGGAGGTCAGATACCGTTGAGAAATGATGAACGCCTGCGGACGATATATGAAGTCATGGCTCCCTATATCGTCCGAAATGAACACAACTGGCGGGATTATCTGGCATTTGCATCGCAGTTCCATAAGCACAGTTTTGACAACATACTTCTTGTGTACGCACAGGACGAGGATGTTTCGATTCTGGCAACACGAAAGCAATGGGCAGCCATAGGCAGAAATTTGATTCCCCGTGCAAAGGGCGTTGCCGTTTGCGTCTACCGGAATGCCAAACTCACTCTTGACTATCTCTTTGATGTAAGCCAAACTACTGGCAAAGAGATTCATCCTACGGACTGGCAGCTTTCCGATGAAATGAAAAAGGCCCTGACCGAGCGCCTGTCGTATGCACACGGTTTCCCCAAGCAGGATTTTTCCCAAGCGCTGTATGCGATGGCAAGCGAATCTGTCGCAGAGAATTACAACCACTTTTTGCAGGAACTCAAGCAGGAAACCAAAGGCCATTTGTTCACCGAGATCCCGGCCGGTGGTTTTGAAGCCCAATACATCCAGCTTTTGACCGACAGCATTTCTTATTTCATCGGCAAAAAGTGTCACCTGCCGGATGAAGAAATCCAGTTGAGTGACGGCATGGCGACGGTCAGCCATTTTAATACACTCCCGCTGGTTGCACATCTGGGTACGGCAGTAACCGCCCTTTCCAAAGGTATCCTGTTAGAAGTAGAACGGAACATCAAGATTATCAATCGTGAAAGGATGGCACAACATGAGCAAACCGAATATCAATCTGAAATACAGGGAGCAGGACGGGATGATGCTTCCCGATCTGCAAATCTCCAACAGCAGCGAAGCAGATCAACCTCTGGGCAGGTACGGCCGGATGGCCCTGGAATACCTCAGAGAGAATCACCCGGAGCGATTTACGACTTTGAAAATGGATGGCAGTCTGATGGAGATCATGCACCGGGTACAGGACGAGGCGACCGAGAAGATCGAAGCCCTGACGCAGCAAATGCTCCAGCAGGAGCCGCTTCCGCAGACCGAGGACATCATGGAGCGGACGCGACACCTGAACAGTCTGAAACTGATGGCGGAGGAAACCGTACTCCAGAGCGTAGTCCTGATTCCCCGCTGACCGAAGAACAGCCAAATACAGAAGTGGCGCCGAGCGCCGCACCTGTGGGAGAGCCGTCTGAAAAGGACGGCTCTTTTTCTGTTCCTGCGGAACAACCGACACGCCATTTTACCGATGCAGAAGTCCGGCGCAATTATGAGTACATCCTGACCAGCACCAATCTATACCCCCCAGAGCTGCACAGCGCGGTTCGCAGCGTATTGTCAGAACCGCCGCTCAATCCTGACTGGTCAGACAAAGGGCGGCAGATTGCGGCTCTCTTTACTCCCTATGGCGACCGTGAATATCAGGGCGATCTTCTCTATCGTACCCGGTTGCATGGTGAAGATGGCATTTCATTTTTCTTTGATGAAGGCTATACCTACATTCCCTGGAACGGGCTGGCGTTTTTACTGGATGCCATGATCGAGGATGGCGACTATCCCAATCCTGTTGTAGAGGAGCAGCCTGACCCCATCGGGGATTATAACATCCCTGATGAAGTTGATGAAATGGGCGGTCCTCACCGGCAAATGACCATTGGAGAAGCGGATTTTGATTATGTTCTGGATGCTGTTGCCTATGAAGCCGGAGAAACCGTAGTGGAACCGGTCAAGCCGCAGGCGATTGTTCAAATGGAAAACGACACACCAGCAGCCGGTGACGAGCCTGCATCCGTTCCTGACGAAAATCCCCCTGTTGTTGTGGAGGCCCCCGAAACGGCTCTCCCCACAGATACAGCGGAGCAGCCTACACCGCCGCCCGTCAAAGGAAACACGACGGCGCACAAGAATTTCCGCCGCTTTCAAGAGTTGTTCCCGGAGATTGTGTCCGGTCAATATGAGTATCTGCGGCTGGAGGCCGGAGAAGCCTACTATCCTCTGGTCATTCACCATAAATACGGTTCCCATTACTGCATGGAGCATTACTATATGCAGAACGGCGACCGGATGTATGACCCTTATATGGACTTCCAAATCGACAAAGAGGCTGGGACACTTCGGGCTTTCAGTTATGAGAACAGCGGCATTGGTGTATATAACGAGGCTGATCCCGACGACCCCGCATACGAGAAAGCAATCAACGGGTTCAACAGTTTCTTTGCCACCTGGCTGAACAATATCCGCAGCCAAGGCTATGAGCCGGTGCGGGCCTCTATGATGGTCAATGATGAAGAAGTCGATGTGGATTTGCGCCCGGCTGTCGAAGCTGTTCCGGTCGTGGAAGAAGAACAGCCGGAGCAGCTCTCCCTTCTGTCCTTGGAAAAGAGTACGGAAGATCTGCTTGTTGAGCGTGTCATGCAAAGAGGCCCCCTTACCGCAGGGAAAAAAGAACAAATCTACGAGTTTGCTCAGACCCACCCCACCGGATCAGAATTTACTGCTTTTCTAAAAAAGCTATATGGATATGAAGGGTTCTCCGGTGATGAAATGGGCGTGAAATACGCCATGTTCAATAGTGAAGGTGTCACTATCGAATGGCAGGATGAGCAGGGCGAAACACAGGAAACAAAGCTGTCCTGGGCGCGGGCTGCCGGTGTCGTGCAACGCCTGGTGGATGAAGGCCGCTATCTGGAAACCCCTGTTGTCAGTCTGCCGGAGCCGGAAACCGATGAGCCGCTTGAGGGAGAAACAGAACCGTATGATTACAGTTTTGAATATGGCCTTTTAGGGCGCCTTAAAGCGGACTGCGAGTATTTTCTAAGTGAAGGCCATCAGCACGAAAAGCATTTGTGGGCGGGTAGCATCCATGCACAGATAGCTAAAATGCGAGAGCTGTATGATCTGCTCCCGGAAAAGCCGGAAGGGATAACCAAAGAAATAATTGACGATTATGAAACCCGTATGGCTCCCTGGGAACACGATGAAGCAGAGGAAACACAGATTTTAGATGAAGCCCTGGACGCCCATCATGGGCAGATTGATATGCTGATGCAGGCGGTCCGAGGTGAGCTGACGGTTGGAACCATCCGGTACAGCATTTTTGAGGGGCGGCCCCATATCAGCATGATTGAAGTCCTGGAGGACTACCGCCGTCAAGGTATCGCAACCCAGATGCTCCGCTATCTGCAAGGGCAATATCCCAATGAGGAAATTGTATGGGGGTATTTGACCGAGGATGGCTCGGCCCTGTACCAAGCCGTGGTGGATGAGCAGCCCAATCCCGACTATCTCCGGGTACAAAATGACCTTGAAGATATTACGCGGGAATTTGACGCTTATGTGCGGCGCCTGGACGGTGGGGCTATTCTCTCCCCCCAAGAAGCTGCCGACATGGACGATCTGGAGGACACGCAATACCGGCTGGAAAAAGAGCTGGAAGAACTGCGCCCCATTCGCGCCTTTGTACGAATGGGCGATGGTACAGCAGCAGAGGCGCCCGCTGTTATGGATGAAGCCACCCCCACTGATCTGGCGCCCCTTCGTGAGCCGCCTGCGGCGCCGCAGGTCGCCGCACACAACTTCCGTTTTTCTGAGGACTATGACCTGTATCCAAGTGGAGCAAAAACCAAATATAAAAACAATGTCATGGCAATCAAGCTGCTCAAGCAGATTGAGCTGGAAAAGCGGACAGCGACACCGGAAGAACAAATCATCCTTGCCCGTTATGTCGGATGGGGCGGGCTTGCCAATGCTTTCTCCAGTACGGCCTCTGGTTGGGAGAACGAATATCAGGAATTGAAGTCCCTGCTGACTGATGTGGAATACAAGGCGGCCATGAACTCCACCATCACAGCCTACTACACCGAGCCTGACCTGATCCGGCACATTTACCGCGCCCTGGAACGGTTTGGCTTCGAGGGCGGCCCTGACCGAAAAATCCTGGACCCCGGTATGGGAACCGGCAACTTCTATTCTGTGCTGCCGGAGCAGTTTCAAGGGAGCAAGCTGTTTGGCGTAGAGTTGGATTCCATCACCGGCAGAATCGCAAAGCAGCTTTATCCTGATGCGGATATTTCCATCATGGGATATGAAGCCACCAAATTTGAGGACAACAGCTTTGATGTGATTCTGGGCAATATCCCGTTCAACTCCGTGAAAATCTATGACCGGCGCTACAATGACCTGAACCCGTACATCCATGACTATTTCTTCATCAAGTCCCTGGACCTTGCAAAACCGGGCGGTATCATTGCCTTTATCACCAGCAAAGGAATTATGGATCGCAAGGACGAGAGCCTTCGGGAATATATCGCACGGCGGGCAGAGTTCATCGGAGCCATTCGCCTACCCAACACAGCGTTCAAGGCTTTGGCGGGAACCGATGTAACAGCGGATGTTGTTTTCTTGAAAAAGAGAGCGCAGACCATAGAACTTGATCGCATGAATCTTCCGTCCTGGATTGAAACTGACCTGGACCGCAGTAAATGGATCGCCTATAACCGCTATTTCAAAGATAATCCCGAAATGCTCATGGGCGAGATGGTGAGCAGCCGGAATATGTACGGCAACGAAGATGGGACGGCCTGTGTTGCCCCGGAAGATTTTGACCTGAACCAGCATATTACCCAAGCAGTTGACTCCCTGTATGCCCGTTTTACCGCAGAGCCGGATGAAGAAATCGAGGCGGACGAACCGGAAGAAAGCAATACAGAGTATGAGGACGCTCCGGCCGGAACCAAAAACTTCACCTATGTTGTGCGGGATGGCGAGATCTTCTTCTGTGAAAAAGATAAGCTGATCCCGCAGCCTTACACCGGCATGAAGGCCGAAAGAATCAAGGGATTGTGCGAAATCCGTACTGCGCTGCTGGAGGTTATCAACATCCAGTCCCATGAGTATGACCCGGTTGATCTCCAGAAAGTACAGGACACACTCAATCAGGTATATGACCGCTTCGTTGCAAAGTATGGAGCCATCAACAGCAAAGGAAACATCCTCGCTTTTTCTGATGATGACCAATTCCCCTTGCTGCGCTCTATCGAGGATGAGCGGAAAGACAAGACCGGTTGGGATAAATCAGCGATCTTCACCAAAGCCACCATTCGTCCTTTCCGTCAGGTCAACCATGCAGACACCGCCGAGGACGCCCTTCAAATCTGCCTGAATCACAAGCTGCGGGTGGATCTGCCCTATATGTCCTTCCTGACAGGAAAAGCCCCACAGGAGTTGGTGCAAGAGCTGGATACTCGCATCTATCTCAATCCCCAGAAATACTACGGTAATCCGCTGGAAGGATGGGAACTTGCAGAAGAATATCTCAGTGGTCATGTGCGGGATAAACTGCTCTACGCACGTCAGAAGGCAGCGGAAGAACCGGAACTCTTTGCCCGGAATGTAGAGGCTTTGGAGGAAGTACAGCCGGAGCCGCTGACTCCTGCCGACATCGAAGTGAATATGGGTGCCATCTGGGTTCCCATTGAGTATTACCGCCAATTCATGTATGAAACCTTCCAGACCAGCGGATATGAAAAGGTCATCGAGGGCGGCGACAACCGGCACCGCATTGACATTGAGTATTTCTCCTATACCACGACCTGGCGTGTCACCAATAAAAATGCGGAACCGGATTCCGTAATGGTCAACCAGACTTTCGGAACCAAGCGGAAAAATGCTTATGAGATTTTTGAGGATTGCCTTAATATGCAGTCCACTACTGTCCGTGACCGGCAGGAATACATCAATGAAAAGGGCAACAAGTCGGTTAAATATGTAGTCAACGCACAGGAAACCATGATTGCCCGTGCCAAGCAGCAACAGATTCAGGAAGCATTTGCGTCCTGGGTTTGGAAAGAACCGGAGCGCCGGGATAGGCTTCTGCGTATCTACAATGAAACCTTCAACACAGTTCGCCCCCGTGAGTTTGATGGGAGCCATCTCGTATTTCCCGGCATGAACACGGAGATGAAGCTGCGGAAGCACCAGCTTGATTTTGCTGCCCGTGTCATCTATACCGGGACGGGGCTTGCCGCACATGAGGTAGGCGCCGGAAAGACCGCTGCTTTAATTGCCGCCGGGATGTACCTCAAGAACCTGGGAGCGATCCACAAGGCTGTGTTTGTGGTTCCCAATCCCCTGGTAGGCCAGTGGGCAACAGAGTTCTACCGCTTTTTCCCCAACGCAAACCTTTTGGTATCCACCGCAGAGGATTTTACCCCTAAAAACCGCAACCGCTACATTTCCAAGATCGCCACTGGAGAATATGACGCCGTAATTTTGGCACATAGCCAGTTTGAGAAAATCCCAATCTCCACAGAGCGGCAAATCGCTATGTTGGAACGGCAGATCAACGATATTGAAAATGCTATCTATGAGATCAAAAGCGAAAACGGCGAAAATTGGTCCGTCAAGCAGATGGTCATTTTCCGCAAGAATCTGGATGAACGGCTGAAAAAGCTGTCTGCCGAGGAAAAGAAAGACGATCTGCTGACCTTTGAGCAGCTGGGCGTAGATATGATGATGGTGGACGAGGCGCACTTTTTCAAAAACTGCTTTGTCTTTACAAAGCTGCGAAATGTGGCTGGTATTACAACCTCAAGCAGTCAACGCGCCTTTGATATGCTGCTCAAATGTCAGTATTTGCAGGAAACAAATCAGGGGCGCGGCGTAGTATTTGCGACTGGAACGCCAATCAGCAACTCGATTTCCGAACTGTTCGTCATGCAGCGGTATTTGCAGCCGCAGGAGTTGGAACGCTTTGGCTGGTCCTACTTCGACACCTGGATCGCTCATTTTGCCAAACGAACCTCTGTGCTGGAATTGAAGCCGGAGGGCGGCGGCTATCGGATGCGTGATCGCTTCGTCCGCTTCTACAATCTCCCTGAACTGATGGCGGTCTTTCGTGAGGTCGCTGACATCAAAACAGCGGATATGTTGGATATTCCCGGACTCCCGGCTGTTCGCACTGGTAAAGCGGAGATTGTTTCGGTGGAAGCCACACCTGCACAGCAGGCGATCATGGCCGATTTTATTCTGCGGGCGGAAGCAATCCGAACCGGCCGAGTGAAGCCGGAAGAAGATAATATGCTGAAGCTGACCGGTGAGGCCCGCCTGATGGCGATTGACCCGCGCCTGATTCGACCGGATGCGGATGGTACAGGAAGTAAGTTGAGTGTCTGCATTGAGGATGTTTATCAGGTTTGGAAGGACACCGCCGCCTCTGCTTCCACGCAGCTTGTCTTTTGTGATGTTGGCACTCCCAAAGCCGGGAAATTCAATGTATATGATGAAATAAGAAATGTGCTGCTGGCAAAGGGTGTGCCGGAATCGGAGATAGCCTTTGTTCACGACGCCACTTCTGAAGCACAGCGGCAGGAACTGTTCGAGCGTACCCGCCAAGGAAAAGTCCGTATCTTAATCGGCAGCACCAGCAAGCTGGGAACCGGCGTGAATGTTCAGAATAAGGTAATCTCCATTGACCATCTGGACTGTCCGTGGAA
>ERZ1090863.1212-NODE-1213-length-11593-cov-28.415670_pt1 | contig 11593 bp, 10 predicted proteins | sample MGYA00478480_ERZ1090863 | MGnify/ENA primary metagenome ERZ1090863 (study PRJEB33644, sample SAMEA5815746) | chicken gut metagenome | biome: Chicken; feature: Gastrointestinal Tract; material: Caecum | place: Ireland | collected 2019-01-01 | study: A study of...
ATTTTCTCACTGGGAGACCGGGCTTGGCAAGTACGCTATTTCGTGGGGCGCTTACCATGGAGGGAAGAGGTAGGGGGCGTGCGGATCTTTATGACTGTTTCAATGCGGCCAATAGTTCACTGAATCCGTCCATGGCTGACTGAAGGTTCTCCATAATATCCTGAGCAAGTTCCTCCGGGGCGGGGAGGTTGTCCAGGTCGGCAAGGGATTTGTCCTTGATCCAGAAAATATCCAGGCTGGTCTTGTCCCGGGCAAGGATCTCCTCTGCCGTGAAGCGCCGCCAGCGGCCTTCCAGGTTTTCCTCGCTCCAGGTCTCATGGCGCTCGTGCCGGTTTTCCGGATGATAGCACTGAATAAAGTCCTCCAGATCCCCGAAGGTCATGGGGTTCTGCTTGAGGGTAAAGTGGATATTGGTCCGCAGGTCGTAGACCCAAATCTCTTTGGTCTGTCGCTCCGGGCTGGCGGGGCGCTTGTCAAAGAAGATCACATTTGCCTTGACACCCGGTTTATAGAAGATACCGGTGGGCAGCCGCAGGATGGTATGGAGGTCGCAGGTCTCCAGCAATTTCTTGCGGATGGTCTCGCCTGCTCCGCCCTCAAAGAGCACATTGTCCGGCACCACCACCGCCGCTCTGCCGGTGGGTTTCAGCAGGGTGTTGATGTGCTGGAGGAAGTTGAGCTGCTTGTTGGAGCTGGTGGTCCAGAAGTCCTGCCGGTTGTAGACCAGGTCCTCTTCCTCCTGTTCCCCTTCCTCGTTGGTGAAGGTCAGGGCAGACTTTTTGCCAAAGGGTGGGTTTGTGAGCACATAGTCGAACCGTTCGCCGGGGTCGGTGAGCAGGGCGTCCCCCAGGGTGATGGGCACCTGACCGTAAAGGTCACCGATGTTGTGGAGGTAGAGATTCATCAGGCTCATCTTGAAGGTGGTGGGTACGATCTCCCAGCCCCGGAAGGCCTCTTTTTTCAAAAATTCCTTGGCTTCCCGGTCCAGGTTGTAGTGCTGCGGGTCGGCCAGATAGCTCTGGGCCGCCAGCAAAAAGCCGCCGCTGCCGCAGCAGGGGTCGGCCACGGTCTTCATAGGCTCCGGGCGGACACACTCCACCATCGCCTGGATCAGCGGCCGGGGGGTAAAATACTGGCCCGCTCCGCTTTTTACGTCCTCGGCGTTCTTTTGCAGCAGGCCCTCGTAGATCTCGCCCTTGACATCGGTGGACATGGAGACCCATTTTTCCTTGTCGATCATCTGGACGATGCGGTAAAGAATGGCGGCATTGTTGATCTTGTTGGTGGCCCCCTTGAAGATTTTGCCCAGCGTGCCGCTCTGCTCCCCCAGGGTCTCCAGGATGGATTTATATTTTTCCTCCAGCTCTGCGCCCTTGAGATCGCTCATATCCGCCCAGTTACAGCCCTCCGGGATGCCGGTCTGGCGATTGTATGGCGGCTTTGCATATTCATCGGACATCTTCAAAAAGATCAGGTAGGTGAGCTGCTCCAGGTAGTCACCATAGGACACGCCGTCGTCCCGCAGCGGGCCGCACATGCCCCAGACCTTGGAAATGATACTTGTTGTTTGTTCAGACATTTAACAGTCCTTTCATGCATGTAATTCTTTTCTTTGAATCCAAAATGCACCGCTCGGCTTGATTGCCAATATATCAATGGGTCCACCTACTGTTTTAACACAGTCTTGAAACCACATCGTTTTTATTGTTACATCTACCGCATACTCTGCAAAGTCAATTGCATCTTGAAGAGTAAAATAATTATAGCCAACAGGAAAAGAGTGGAGTTCTGAATATGAGCCATCAGAGTTTTTTAGTCCAACATCTTTTATAAGACGCTTAAAAATCTCAGTCTCGCCATCCCAAACCACACCCGAAGCATCTGTGCTCACTGGGACAATACTTTTTGAAGCGATATAAACTCTATTAATGTATTGTTTTAAGTCATTTTTGTTATAGCCAGCTACAATAAAATCAGTTGCAAGCAATGGATTATACTGAGAAAAGAATGTTAGCAGTTCCTGAGAAACTTCTTTTACAGAACTGTCTTCCGATACTTTTTCAGCAATAAACTTTTCAATAAATCCAGCTATGGGCATTGAGTTAATTGAAGCGGTGCCGCAGGTAGAAAGTCCAATTCTTGAATTGCATATAAAAGTCTTATATGTAGTGTCTGTGATTTGAATTCCGATTTGCTTTATAATCGTTCCATCTTCATCTTTTGATGTGTTCGTATAGGTTGTGCGGCTATCGCTTGCCATAATGATTCCTTCATTGGTATATACGGTAATAATAAAAGACATATCTTATAGTCTCCCTTCAAAGGCCTGTTTTAAAATACTCTGTCGCAGGGCCTCTGCCTGCTGCAAGGATGTGTCAATAGTCTGTTCAATGCTGTCACACATAGAGGTTTTTTCTTCCGACTTAGAAACCATTTCTTTTTGCATCTGTTTCGTAATTTTAGGCACAGGGATATGCTTAACAATATCCTCATTTAAATTTTTCATAGTAGTACCGGTTGCATGATCTTCCAAGTAATGTACTGTGTCTAGGCTGGACAGTATCTGCGAATAGAAAACCGCGTCATACTCTGGTTTTAGCCGAAAGAAAATGCTTCCGGTTCCACATATCCACCCTGCTTCCGCTTTGCTAATTGCAGCTACTCGTCCCATTTCGCCTCTTCGTCCCATGATCACATCATTTTCTTTTAACTGGTATGAAGCCAATTCTGTAGATTTCTCTTGAGAAACAGTCACTTTTTCACTAGGGGTAACAGACAGATTTTTTATATGTTGGGGATTAATCACAGGTATCCCCCCATAAATATAGTCTGCCTTATGCAACATTGTTCCAAAAGGGCCTATTCTGATGTCCTCCACAATTTCGGATATTTCTACTAATCCTTTCTGTGTAACATCCTTAAATACCGCTTTCAGCACCGCCTGGCGGTAGACTTTCAGCTTTTCCTTTGCGGTTTGCAGTTCCGCCACGCTGGCGTCCAACTTGGAAAACAGCTCCTCAATCTTGGCGACAATGCTTCGTTGTTCTTCGATAGATGGAACAACTACTTGAACAGTGCCTAATTTTTTAGCAGAAAGCTCTTTAAACGTTGTTCCAGAACCCAAATCCTGTAAAACACGCTTTAAATACTTTAATTGATAGTATAAAAACTCGCTATCAACACATTTTTGGGGGACAATACTTTTAAAGCCTTGGTTTGTACAAATCTCATTTTTTGCAATAGCCACATAGCCTATTGGAGCTCGCGATGAAAGCAAAACAGTTCCTGGGGGCATAAGTTGTGCGGAACAGCTGTTATATCCTTGGCGCGTTAGATTTCTCGCCCCATGCGAAATATATTTTTCATTATAGCCAGAAAGATCCGCAGGCGTAAGCCATGGAATTTCACCGCCAAAGTTAGTGGCTATTGACGTTTTGGGGGTTGCTCCTGATACAATCTCTCCAATTTCAGAAATAGCATATTTTTTATACATAGATAACTCCAAATAGATACTCTATAACAGCATCAAAAAGGCAGGTCATCATCATTTGTTGCAGTTCCCTCAAAGAGCACCTTTTCTTCAAAGAACACCAATTGTTCAATCTTATCCTTGGATCTTATATCCTTAAAAGAACCATCAGAATTGAACATTTCTCTTCTTAGGATAAGAATCTTTTCTGTCGAATTTTCTTCTTGTATATACTGGCGTATATTTTCAGATGAAGTATTCTCGACAATTTGATAACCAGCAAATCTCAAGACCTCGTCCAAAGCCGTAACATCTTTAGCAAAAAAAGAAGCCGACTTTAACCCTAATTTCCGCTGTATAAATTGAAGAGGCATATTTGAAGCAAAAATCGTTGATTTAAATTTATCAAAGAAACAATCCCCGTTTTTTTGAAAGCTTTCAGCAGCTCCTTCAAGCCTTTTTATAGTTTCTTCTAGCTCTTGTGCCATTTTGATATTTCGCATAGACACTTCTTGAGCTAAATAATTTTGAAATAGACCGGCAAATTGTGCTCTTAAAATTTCAACTATCTGATCAGTTGTATCAAACGATGCTATTACATTGCTTTTCAACTTATCCTTTAGTTCTGCAATAAACTCATGAATTTTAATATTATCTGTATATGCCGATTTAAAGCAACCCGAATCTCTGTTCTGCAAATACGTCCGATTTTCAATATAAACATCATTTGCAACGAAAATATATATTTTTTTAGAACCACTTATTGCAGTTCTGAGTTCATTCATTGTAATAGAGAGGTCATTTTCCATGGAAGGTGAGCCAAAATGGTTGCCAATGATACAAACAACAATATCACAGCTTGCCAACTCATGATAACAATCATCTTCCAATGGTTGTGTTTGTGTATATGCAACCCCTGAACGTTCATGCATAACCGGTTCATAGCCAAGGCTTTTTATAAAATCGCCAATGTTATTTCTCACCTGCTTTAGGTCATAAAAAGTTGAACTTATAAATACTCTCGGCACTGCCATAATCCATCTCTCCTTGCTTTCTGTTCCTGAGCATTACGCCACCAATTCCCGATTCATTTCCATCAAAACCGCCTCATACTGTTCCCCGAACACCTCATAGAACCGCCCAAGACCGCCCTTGCGGTCGAAGGGGCTCAGGTCCAGATCTTCCGGCTGGATGCTTAGAGAGACGGCGATATGGTCTTTCACCAGCTGGAGCCACTCCATCTGTTCCGGGGTGAAATGCACTGCACCGGCGTTGCGGCGGAAGGTCCATTGCTGAAAGTTATAGTTTACCTTATCCGCAAAGGGTTGTAAACCCTCGGCCTCTCCCATCTCAAACCGGATGATGGAGACGAGGTCTGCTAACTGATGCAGCGTTCCCTTTCCTTTCACCTTTTCCGGCTTCTTGATGGCATAGCAATCCCACAGCCGCTCGATGGTCACGCCTCGACCCCGCAGTTTTTCATAAAGAGCTTTCAGCTTTTCAATAGCCATGGGCCGATCCTGGTAGGTCTGGCTGTACAGGATGCGCAGAGCAATGATCTCGTCCTTGTTTTCCTCGATAAATTCATGGAAGGTTTGAATCACCCGGTCGGCATTCTCCTCCTTTTGGGCATCAAATCCCGCAAAGAGCAGGGTATCCGGGTTGGTGGTGTCGATGATCTGTTCATGGCTGCGGCGGACATTCTCGACAAAGTCACGCACTTCCGGGCGGCAGAAGGGCGCGGTTGCCTGAGCCGCTGCCTCCCGCTGCACCACCTGCATCTGCTCCCCAGTGGGCTGCGCGGTGCAGAACTGCTCTCGGGCCCGGACGGCGAGAACATCCTCATCAAAGGCATTCAGCAGCTTTTCCGCCAGCTGACTGGCCGGAACACCAACCACCTGGGCAAACTCCTTCCGCTCGCTGGAACTCATCTGGCTGTTGAGGCGAATCACCCGATTGGCAAGCGAGGTCAATGTATCCTCATCTTTGGCCCCTAGGGCCACCGTCATCATCAGTTCTCTCAGCGAAACAGAGGGTTTGCGCTCCAAAGTACGAGTTTCAGACTTTCTGGATTTGGTTACACCCACCGCATCTACAATGACAAAGTGGTCCTTGTTCTCAGTGGCTGAAGGGGTCACCTTTTGCAGATCGTCTTTATCGAGCACGCGGGTGCCCCGGCCCTTCATCTGTTCAAAATAATTCTTGCTGCGCACATCCCGCATAAAAATCAGGCACTCAATGGGCTTGACATCGGTGCCGGTGGCAATCATGTCCACCGTGACCGCAATGCGGGGGTTATAGTTGTTTCGGAAATCGCTGAGCACCCCTTCCGGGTTCTCGGCGGAGTAGGTAATCTTTTTACAGAACTCGTTTCCCTCGCCGAACTCCTCCCGGACAATTTGAACGATATCATCGGCGTGGCTGTCAGTCTTGGCAAAGATCAGGGTTTTGGGGACTTCCGTCCGCCGCGGGAACAGTGTAGTGAACAGGTTGTCCCGGAAGGTACGAATCACGGTGCGGATCTGGCTGGGGTTTACGATGTCCCGGTCCAGCTGGGTGGGCCGATAATCTACATCCTCATCCAGCTGCTTCCATCGTTTTTCCCGCGAAAGCCGATTGCGGCACTCGATGACCTGCTTCATAATATGAGCGCCGCTTTGGGTCACCTGAGTCTCAATAAGGAAGATGTCCTCTCCCACATTAACACCGTCAATGATCGCCTGCTCCCGGGAATATTCGCTGACCACGTTCTCATTGAAAAAGGCAAAGGTGCGCTTGTCCGGTGTGGCGGTCAGGCCAATGAGGAAGGCGTCGAAGTAGTCCAGCACCTGCTGCCAAACGTTGTAGATGGAGCGGTGGCACTCGTCAACGATGATGCAGTCAAAAAACTCCGGCGGATACTTCTCGTTGTAGACTACCTCTTTGGCCGCCTGGCGGTCCGCTGAGGCAAACTCATTGAAAGAGGTTTCCTCCGCCGATTCGTCCAGCTCCTCCCCTTTCAGGATGGAGTACATCCGCTGAATCGTACTGATGCACACCTGCACATCCTGGGGAATGTAGGAGCTTTTCAGCCGCCGCACTCCGTAAATTTCAGAGAAAGATCGATTGTCGTCGTTGGGACGGTAGGCCAGGAATTCGCGTTCCGCCTGTTCCCCCAAACCCTTGGTATCCACCAAAAAGAGAACTCGTTTGATTTTGGCGTATTTCAGCAGACGGTATACCGCTGTAATGGCTGTGAAGGTCTTGCCCGCACCAGTAGCCATCTGAACCAGCGCCTTGGGACGATTTTCCGCAAAAGACCGCTCCAGGCTTTCAATGGCTGTGATCTGACAGCTGCGGAATCCGGTTGTGTCAAAGGGCGGGAAGTGCTTCATATTATTGCGGACAGTGTCCTCAGATCTCAGCAGAGCGCGAAGGCTTTCGGGGCGGTGAAAGCTGAATATGCTGCGGGAACGATATTTGAGATCGTTGTAATCGGTGAAACGGGTCAACTTACCTGTTGCCTCATAGGCAAAACGAATATGGCATCCACCCTTCACCCATTTGAAGGTACTTTCAGCATATCGGCTGGACTGTTCTTCCACGGTGGTGATGTTTTCACCCTTTTCATCGGCCTTGGCCTCGACAACGCCAACCGGGACACCATCTACAAAAAGGGCATAGTCCACCGGCCCAGTGCTGGTTGGGAATTCCCGCACCGCTACGCCGGGCCCAGCCATAGGGTTAAGCTGCCGCATATCCTGCAAAATCCAACCAGCCTGTGTCAGTCGCTGGTCGATCATTTCACGTGCTTTTTGCTCTGGAGTCAAAACCTTCACCTCCAACAAAAATCGGGTATTTATTCAATTATATCACGCATTCTATATCCTTGCTACAGTTTTTACCAAGTAGCAGATCGTTCTTATTATGTAAAACATACCATGACGTTTTCCATGGCGCATTCCCCTCAGTAGGCATGTGCGAGTTATCTGGGTTTAGTACTCGCATAAAAATTGTACCGGCCAAAAATAGATCGACCGGTACGAAGGCTTTGAACATTTTATTATTTATGGAACTGCGAAAAGGCTAGGGTAATTTCAAAGAGGGGGCTCCCCTCTTTGGCTCTGGGTTTCCAATAGGGGCGAGCAGCATCCCTGTTGGCACACGACTTTGATTACAAAGTCTAGTGTGTTATACCTTTGTGCAGCAGAGGACAGCTGAGTGGGACCGATTCTGTCCTGCTCCCTTGGCGCACAAGGTGCCCCTGTGGGGCAACATAAGCGACAAAGAAAAGCTGGCAGTTTGTGCACAAAAGCACAGACTGCCAGCCTTTTGCTGTCTGCGGAACAAAGGTATATAAAACCCCGCCGCAGCGGTCGTTCTCTATGTAAGCGTACCTTCAAAAATAGCCTATTTCTTTCTGGGATGCCTTCCCCGCTGAGAGTTTCCGCTTCTCAAAAGGCCCGATTTCCGGCTGATTTGAACCAGCCAGCGCTTTTCATCCTCGGTCAGCTTGTTGTAAGGCAGGTGCAGCTGCTTGCAAAATATCATAATCCATTTTTGAAAATCGCTGCCCTCTGTCCCGGAAAGTTCATCAAGATACTTTTTGAGGGAGACAGCAGAATCATCTGTGGCAGCACTCCCCTGGTTTCTGCTATGAGCCTCTTTCAATTCCTTCAGGATGCGCTCCACGTCTTCGCTGACCACCCGGGCAAAGTATTCATCCTCATCAATTTGAGCTGCCTTTAGGGTCAGTAAGGTATTATCCTCCTTGGGATGGTACTTCTCCATGATAACTGTTCGGGTGGATTCCAGCAAGCTGTTCAGATTGCGAATCTGCATCGACACAACACCGTCCACATAGATCTCCATATCTGCCATAAGCCGGGAAAATTCAGGATGAACGATTAGCTCCGAGAGAAGTCGGTTGTTGATCTGCCCGCTGGTCAGGACTTCAATGGCTTGATCGCTCAGATGTAGGTCTGCCAGATTCGTGTCTTCATGATCTTTGTTTTCTGTCAATCCTAGCAGATAGCCCATATCTACATGATATAGAGCTGCCAGTTTTTCCAGTGCATTCAGATTGACGTCTGGTTTCCTGTCGTTTTCATAGTTGCTGAGGGTTGACTTGACGATACCGGTCTGTTCGGCCACTTGTTCCAATGTCAGGTTATGCTCTCGCCTTAAATCTGTAAGCCGTTCTCCCGTGTTCAGTTTAATCTGCATCGATTCACCTCCTATTTCTTCCCATTTTATCATAATTTCTTCGTCGAATGGTGTAGAAATGCCTGTTCATCGGTATATTTTGTCTAAAACAGGTATCAATCAATGGCCACACCTTGGTAGACCCAACGGTAGCAAAAAACAGAGTACCTTCGTACTCTGTTCACTCATCTTCGCTGTATTCGATCAGTTGCCCAACATCGACTTTGAGGTACCAGCACAGCTTGCAAATCAGGCCGGCGTCCAAGCGTTGGAAGTCATTCCGACAGTAACGGTTGAAATTGGAGCGAGGAATGTCCAGATCTTTGCAGATCTGATTTTTGGAGATGTTGCGTTCTTTCAGAATCCGCTCGATCTGAAAGGTCAATTTTCCATATCCCATGTCTGAACCCCTTTACTTTGATGAGTCAATTATATATAATGAGGCTATATTTAATAACTCACTATAAAAGGACTCACTAAATAATCATTCCCTGAAAAGGAAAGAGGTGGCCATATGGGAAGGATTTGTACGTTTTTCGGGCATCGAGATGCAGAACCTGATATGCAAAAGCTAATGCGGCTAATCCGAGAGCTGATTGAGAATCAGAATGTAACCACCTTTTGGTGCGGAGGATATGGGGCATTTGACCTGGCTGCGGCAGAAACCGTTCACTGCCTGCAAGAAGAATATGAGTATATCAGTCTCATCTTAGTCCTTGCCTATCCCTTACGGAAGCCGCTTCCTGCTTTGTATGACAGCTCTCTCTACCCACCTTTCTTGGAGGCGGTGCCCAAAAAGCTGGCCATAATTAAACGCAACGAATGGATGGCCCAGAACTGTGATATTGCCGTCTGTTTGGTAGACCATTCTCATGGCGGAGCCTATTACGGGTACCGGATTGCCCGGCGCAATCAAAAAAGAATCTATAATTTTGGCAGTCTCAGTACAGGTGTTGTCGGAAACAAATGAAATAAATCGATGATTCCACGCTTTTCCATAAGCGTGGAATTTTTGTTTTCAGAGGCCGTTTTTCAAGTTTATGGAAAAATCAGGAACTCAGGATTTTCCTGCTATAATAACTCTCGCCGATAAGTGAATGACCGTCCTCACCGCCAAAACCGCGACGACCTCCACCCGGAGCGAGCGCCCGAAAGGGATGGCACAGCGCCCTCAGAAATGAGCGGTTGCCTGTCAGAAGCGATGAGGGAGACCGGCAGAGATTACTTCTGAAAGGAGGAAACCCAACCGGGCACATGTACTGTGGTTCAAGATACATCTGCCAACACCACCAATAGATTGCGAGGTGCAAATGAATCTTTTTAAATTGGTCAAGGAATCCATCACGGTCAAGCAGGCCGCAGCTCTGTACAGCCTGCCCGTTACGTCCACCTGGATGACTCACTGCCCTCTCCACGAGGACCATACCCCCAGCATGAAGCTGAATGACACCTATTATTACTGCTTCGGCTGCGGGGCTACCGGCGATGTCATCGACCTCACTGCCCGCCTGTTTGACCTCAGCAGTTTCCAGGCTGCCCGGAAGCTGGCCCAGGACTTCGGACTCAGCCCGGACAAGCCTCCGTCCGGTGCGATCGCTTTGCCTAAGCCGCCCGCTCTCCCTTCGAATACCCAGCAGGAGGATATAGCCTACTGTATCCGGGTCCTCCATGACTACCGCGACCTGCTGATCCGGTGGCAGACAGAGTTTGCTCCCCTCTCCGCGGAGGAGCCGCTGGACGAGCACTTCGTGGAAGCCCTCCACATGTTAGCTTTCATGGATGTCCTCATTGATTGCGTGACCTTCGGGCCGGCCTCCAAGAAGGCAGCCGCTGCCAAGCGCCTACTGGATGGGCAGCTGTTACCCCGATTCAAGGCCCGTCTGGACTCCCTTAAAGTAAAGGAGGCCGCATGAGTAAGACCTACTACCACCCTAGCTGTAATGACCCGGTCTGGCTGGAAGAAGGCTTCCGAATCAATGAGTCGGTTTTCTGCGAGTCCTTCATTTCGACCCACAAAATTGTTTTCTGCAACGGCTTTTTCTTCACAGAAGATGGCAGGGTAACGGACGAGATGCCTCTGCGGAGTACCATCTATACCGAGCTGAGGGACTACGCCAGCAACAACGTAGCCCGCAAGGTAGGCAGTATTCTGGATTTGCTGAAACTCTCCGCCCAGGTGGAGGACTTCCGGCCAGTCACCAACTGCATCCACCTGGCCAACGGCACCCTGAATCTGAATGGCAGCTTTCAGGAAGGCAAGCCGGAAGTGGTCCGCAACCGGCTGCCGGTTAAATATAACCCCAAAGCTGCCCAGCCTATCCACTGGCTGCGGTTCCTGTCCGACCTACTCTACCCTGAGGATATCCCCACGGTCCAGGAATTTATCGGGTACTGCTTGATTCCCAGCAACAAGGGCCAGCGGATGATGGTCATCAAGGGCCGGGGCGGCGAAGGCAAAAGTCAGATCGGTGTGGTGCTCTCCAAGCTGTTTGGCACCAACATGAAAGATGGCAGCATCGGCAAAATATCCGAGAACCGCTTTGCCCGGGCTGACCTGGAACACATCCTGCTCTGCGTGGACGACGATATGCGGATGGAGGCCCTGCGGCAAACCAATTATGTCAAGTCCATTGTCACCGCCCAGGGACAGATGGACCTAGAACGGAAGGGCAAGCAGAGCTACCAGGGCTGGATGTATGCCCGGCTGTTAGCATTCAGCAATGGAGATCTGCAAGCCCTGTATGACCGAAGTGACGGTTTCTACCGGCGGCAGCTGGTCCTGACCACCAAGGACAAGCCTGCCGACCGGGTAGATGATCCAGACATCGCCGAGAAGATGGCAGCCGAGGCCGAAGGGATTTTCCTCTGGGCCTTTGAGGGGTTGCAGCGCCTAGGGTGTACCTGAAAACTCAAAATTGCACAAAAAGACAAGAAAAAGAC
>ERZ1090863.1226-NODE-1227-length-11529-cov-6.672913_pt1 | contig 11529 bp, 14 predicted proteins | sample MGYA00478480_ERZ1090863 | MGnify/ENA primary metagenome ERZ1090863 (study PRJEB33644, sample SAMEA5815746) | chicken gut metagenome | biome: Chicken; feature: Gastrointestinal Tract; material: Caecum | place: Ireland | collected 2019-01-01 | study: A study of...
CGCGAAATTTTAAGCCCCTCATTGTAACATTTTTGTAACATATGCACGACCATGCAGATGAAGCTACTGAAGGGCACTTTCAGCCCGTTTGACATTTGTTACAAAAGTATTACAATAATGTTACAAAAGTATGAACAAATTGTGAACAAATTGTGAACGGCGGCACTAATGATTGACACTTGTATATTAATGTGTTATAATAATCATGTAGCGCGAAAGTGATAGCATACCTTTCTTTTTTGCTGTGTCTACCTCATCCAGCCGCGTAAGCGGCTGAAAATATCAGCTTTAAAGCTGTTAAAGCCCACGTAAGCGGGCCTTTTATTTTTTATATTCTAATTTGAAACGGTCCTGGCGTAAGAATAATGCCACCTTTCGCCTGGTGGGCCTGTTTCTTGACACCTTCTAATTTCAATCCAACATTAAAATTATCATAAGTTATTAGTTTTTTTCCTTCATCTGGCAACCCTGCGCATTTGACTTTTGTTTGACCTTTGTCATTAGTAAACATATATGTTTTAGCGCGTAAATACTTGCCTTTTACGCAAGTATTTTCCAATTTAAACTTACCTAATTCAACATTATCAACAACACCTGCCGGAAGCTCTATAAAACTGTGTACGCTATCCGTATCCGAATAAATAAAATCGTCTCCTAAAGCACAAGCCCTGTCATGGACATACCGCCGACCATAGGCAGTTATAAAAGCGGTATAGGCCGTGTAAATACTTTCCAAAAAATTCAATTCGCCATCACAAAAGCGCAACACATCATCTTCAAAGCGAATCACCTTGCTTTTTCTTTCCGGATTCATCGCCATTCTTCCGGTGAAAGAATTCATTTTCAGCTTAGCAACCTCTTTAACAGCACCCTCGCTATTAGATTTTATTTCATAGTTTTCAAGAATAAAATCTTTAAAAATCCCTCTCGCGCTCTTAAAGCTTAAAATCCACTCAATTTTATAAATATCTACGTCATAATATTTCAAAAAGGCAAAATAATCAACTGAAGTCATAGTAAAACATTCCAGCCCGTCTGTTTCAGTCAATAATTCAGTTTGCTCATAGCGAAAATTGCCTTTCATGGAAACAAAAGGAAAAAAGCCGGGTTTTAATTTGGCAAGCGCTTTAAACCGAATAATAAATAGACCTCGCGGGATTTTATCAACAAAAACCGGCTTGCCATACGGTAAAAGCTCGTTGACGCAGATAGCCGGATATTCGCTGTTAACATCATAGATGAAGAAATCTCTATTTATTTCCTTTTCCGCATATTTTGGATTTAGATAAACCCAACCCCCAAAATAAGCTGGTCTAATGAGGTGGTCTAGCTCGTCATTCGGCGGGAACAATTTAGGGAATTTTTTCCAGCCAATAGAATTTTTGGCGAGTTTGAACGCATCACCGGAAACAGTCATGCCGCGCATACCATTTTTTAACAAAACAGACAACGCCTCGCTAATTACAAGCACATCGTTTTCAGCGTATTCTATTTCTTTTGCATTGGCTATATATCCCGCAGGGCGCGCGCTATAGTCAAAGTCTTTTATTTTTCTGTGTTGCGTTTTAAAACTTTCCCCAATTCTTTCAACGCTATTATTGATTTTCTTCAAACTATCCCAAAAATAAACATTATTCCATTTTATTTGATAAAAACGTCCAAAATTGTCAATTAATGTTTCAGCTTCTTCGCGCAAAACATTAAGCAGATAAGAACCGTCATATTTCAAATTATGGAAAAAAACAACTATAGTTTTATTTTGTGACAATTTGTCACAACGTTTTAAAAAACTTAAAATATCAAAACCATGTTCGACTTTTTCGCGCTCAACATTTCCCACCTTTGTTAAAGTCCAAAGCCAGACCCACGCGCGACACTCTGCTGGTTTTAAACCCGTGCGCCAGTCGTTCGAGGTCTCAAAGTCGGCAACAAAATAAGCATCAACCCTCATTTTCTTCACCTTCAACGCGGTCAAGAGCGTCCTCGACGTCCTTTCTTATTGGGTCCTCATCGTCTTCATATTCAAGATAAAACAAGCTAATGTCCGGCGCATTCAGCGAAAAAGCAACCCACTGCCGCGGGCTTAGCGCCGCCACCCGGTCGGCTAAATCCGCCCTACCTGTTTTTAGCAAAGCCGCCGCATAATTCGATTGGTAGCGCGCTTCGCGTTCTGATATATAATTTTTATCGTCAGCCCGCCTGTAAAAATCAGTCAACTCGAAAGTATTTGACGGTTTGGCGAACATCCGTTCGGCAAGTGTCACATTGCTATAGCGCGAAGCGCGAACCTCTGGCCATTTATCTCCATAATAATCCATCAAATTTTTTTCATATTGCTGAACCTTTTCGACATATTCAAGTCGCCGCGCGTCCCTATTATCCCAGTTACGTGTTTCATCAAAAAATGAGCTGATAAGGTCTTGCGGATAGTCTTTAACTTTTTCCATTAAGCGTTTGCGCGTTTCGGTCATTTTCGGCATAAAAACATCTCCTTTATTTAAAGAGGGGAGTTATCTTACTCCCCTTCCCCTTTTTCACGGGGCGAAAAAATCAAATTGAGCCGGTCAGCCCATAGCGTGTAATAACGTTTGTTGTTTTTTGTAGAATATACAAGCCGCCCGCTCGCTATAATTCTTTGCCCTTTTTTCATGTACTCCACCATTTTTTCAGAGGGTTCATGAGCAAGCACATCAAAAAAGCATGTTTCCGCTGAATTTCCATCATTTGCAATTGAAAAACTTATGTATTTTTTATCATTAAAAATCTTTTCCTCCGGGTTTTTACAAATATTTCCCTCAACTGAAAATAAATTAAACATTTCTTTTTTTCTCCTTACCTTAATTTTTTTCTGTAAACCATGTAATTTTTGCGTTTACCGTGTTTATAAACCCGGTAAGCATAAGTGGAATGATTGTCCCACACGATGGCCCCTTTAAATGCTCGACTTATTTCGTCAACTGAAACGGAACACCCTCGTAAAAAGTCCACCAATTCACTTTTAGGCACTGCCGCCAAATATTGCAAGCGCAAAATCCATCATCCCCTTTCTTTTTTAAATAACCGGCTGGCGCTCTCATAGGGCTCGGCGGTCAAGCCGAATGCTCTAACAAGCGCGCTTTCGCGTGTGACACCTTGTCAATCACCCCAGCGGGGAGCGTCAGCGGGTTTTTATATTAAGTTCAATTTGAACTTAATATCAACTTGTGGTAAACAAGGATTAGATTACTCGTTTCCTCGTCAACTAAAATAAACCACGGTTTTTCGTTTTCTGCGTATAAAATTCCGGCTAACCCTTTTCGCGCAAAGAGGGGCGCTTTTTCTTCTAACTCCGAATAATTATTATATTCCTCGATAAAGACATCGAATGAATGCGCACATTCCATATTATCACTCCTCACGTGTTAATATCTTAATTTTCATTACCGTGAAAAAGTTCATCGCACGCTTTTTGCATGGCGCTATCTTGTTCCTCAATTAAAATCTCAAGTAGTGCCTTCGCCGTATTTTTACTAATGTCTATTGCCGGCTGAAGCGCTTTAAAACTAATAAACAAATCGTCAATAGAATTGTTGGCTACTTTTTCCAAAATGTAAACCAAATCAGCTAGCGATACTTCTTCGATATATTGCTGCCATTCATCATTTTTCCAAAGTTGATAAGCAATTAAGTATTTTTTCATTTTTTCACCCCCAATATTCCAGGATTTTCTTGTTAAAAAGAACTACACGCGCTTCGAAAAATTCTCCGCTTGAGATAAGGTAAGCTAAATATCTTTTTGCGCAGGTAAGATCTTTAAAACGAATACAATTAAATTTTTCGCTTTACATGCGTTTGTAAAACAGGTGATAGTTTTTTTTCATTTTTCCACCTCCGCAAAAAAGTCAATTACCACCAGAATTGTGAAATTTTTAAATTATCAAGCAACACATACCCTTCAGTTGGGACATGCATTCGCTTATCCACAAGCGACTTTATATATGTAACGGTTTCTCTAATCGAGCCAACAAGAATTATGTTGTATTCCTCGTCTTCGGGGTGTTTCCAGTAAATGGCATATTTTTTCATTTTTCTTCCTCCACTCCGTTATTTCATATCTGCCGCCTTAGAATCACATTCCTGAAAAGGCTCAAGCCACCCGCATTCATTTACCCTATGGAATCCATTAGCCGCGCATACGTTTATCTCTGTCAGCAGCGTTTTCTTTAAACCGTTCGACACGTATATTGAATTATCTATTGCCGCCAACGTGTGATAAAGTAACTGCCGCGCTATCCTATCATCTATCTGCGCGTTTAAAGTCTTACACCAAAGCGGCCATACAGCATAATCAATGTTAGCTTCGCGCAAGTCAGCTCCGCTCAAGTCAGCTCCGCTCAAGTTAGCTCCGCTCAAGTCAGCTCCGCTCAAGTCAGCTTCGCTCAAGTCAGCTCCGCTCAAGTTAGCTCCGCTCAAGTCAGCTCCGCTCAAGTCAGCTTCGCTCAAGTCAGCTCCGCTCAAGTCAGCTACGCTCAAGTCAGCTTCGCTCAAGTCAGCTCCGCTCAAGTCAGCTCTGATACCCTCCTTCTCACCTCCCAACCATTTTTTATGCAATTTTAACGTTTCCGCTAAATCTTTCGCATTCATTTTAAATCTCCTTTCTTAATGCGCTAGCTCTATAAATTTATCAGTCAACAAATTTAATATCGCTATGTCATTTCCACCTTCATCCAGTTTATGTACGCGAAACCATCTTTTGTCAGCAAAAAAACCGTCCCACAGTTGATAATTAATCTCCTCATCCGGCTTATCCGCTGTCACTTCGACGTAGACTTCATAACTGTTCGGGCGTTGTTTTAGAACACAACTTGTCATGGTGACGGAATCTTCGATTATCTCGTCTTCTTTAAAGTCTTTCGGGTCACCGTAAATTTCAACCAAATAACTTGTCATTGCCGTTTCCTCCTTCATCTTATGGTCTAATTATATCACCGCTCTTTGATTTTGTCAAGACTTTTTGACAATTTTATTGTGAATATTCCGTGAACAATTTATTAATAAAAATGCAATCTGTCAGCAATCTCACAAAAAAGCAATTCGCGTTCCGGTGATTTGCTTATAATTTTTCCGCACTTGTAATATTCTGCCAATAGTTTAAATAGATAGCTGTCTGTAGACCGCTTTATTAAGAACGTATTGGCATTTATGTCAGAATTATCCAACACAAAAACGCGCTTGTCGGAGGGGTCGCCGCGCCCGAGATATATTGCCCGGCCTTGCGGGTCGAGGAAAAAGCCTAAACTCTGTCCTAAAAAATCAATTCTTCCCATATATCGAGCATTACGTGGTATTTTTCCTTTTTCCAGTTTCTGGCGATTCTCAAGCAGAGCCTTGCCCGCCAGATAATTCTTATAATCCTCGTCATAGGTATTCTTAACATAATTTACATTTTTTGCGTAATAGTCATTTATGGCCAAAGGCGGGATTATTTCTAAAATAGCTTCATTTGTTTTTGTAATTCCCGGCCATGCGGGATTAATAATCCTAAAGGCATTATAATACGGGTTTACCGCGCTGGTAAGGTTTGACAGCATATAGACTTTTGCCTGACGATACCGGAAAAAAGTCGAAACAAGTGAACGCAGGTCGTTGACCTCGCCGGCATAGAATTTTCTGTATTTTGTAAGTTCAGGAAGAAATTCATCAAATAAGGCAAATTTTACCTTTTGATAATTATACCCACGCGCCTGATTGGATTGTGTGAGGGCATAAGCCCAACCGAAGCGCCGGGCGCTCTCGCCGTTTTCTTTTAAAATTAACTCATGTCCGTTTAACTGAAGTGTTATATTTTTCCCGCTTAATTGTGACAAGTCATCACACCAATCGGAAAACGCCCGCCCGTCTATCTCCTTATCCGTTCGGCGGATATAAAGAAATTCACCGCCAGAGGCGGCGCAGGCAAAAGCTTCCTTTTTGACTTGATAGGTTTTGCCAACGCCGCGGCCGCCGGTAATAAGACTATAGGGCTGCTGTGCTCTTTTATGAAATGTTAAATTGTGGTAAAAGTCGCTGTCTTTAGGCACTTTATCAAACATCATGCCGCCGCCTTGCTTACTATAAATTCAAAAGTATATATGCTTTCCGAATCGTAATCAACTATGCCCCCCGGCATGGCGGGTGCCGGCACAACGCCAATAACGCCCGAGCTGAGCCCTGACGGACCGGAGATGATGGGGAGCGTTCTGGAATAACTTGCTGCCTTGCCTAAGTCAGCATGACCAATAGCTGTGACCGGCGTCCCCCAATCATCAGGGGGCACAATTTGTACAGAAACGTTGCCGCTTAATGGCGAAGCATGTAATACTTTTCCAAATATATACCAAATATCCGAAGAAAGTTCAACAGCGTAAGCGTTGGTTATATTCAGGGTAGTGGTTTGGTTCTTCACCTTCCAGCCACTTAATTCATGGATGACTACCTCACTTCCCCGGCCGGGTAAAGTAACAGCGCTCAAACTTGTTGCATCGTGCATCAAAGACAGGGTGTTCCCAGAAATTGACAAGCTTTTACCGTATCCAGCTTCCCGCCCCTCGATGGCGGCGACCTGCGTCAAAGCTTGATTGGCGGACTGGTTGGCCGCGCCGGCTGTTGTCACGGCAGAATTGGCCGCTGTTTTAGCTTCGTTGGCGGCTGTGACAGCCCCGTCAACCTGAGGTTCATATTCGTTAACTTTGTTAAGTGCGTCGGAGGCGGTGCTAACTGCGTTGTTGGCGACATTCACCGCCTGGGCGGCCTGAACCCCGGCTTGTGTGGCGGTATTAACCGCCTCGCGCGCGGTCTCTTTCGCCGCTTCCGCTCCGGCAACTGCTTGACTGGCCACCGCGGCGGCGTTGTTCGCCGTGCCTACTGCGGTATTGGCGATGCCCTCTATCCGCTCAATTTGTTTTGCAAATTCCTGAAGCAATTCATTTTGATTTTGCAAAAGCTGTAAAATTGTTCTGTTGCTTAAATTTTCCAGGTTTGTAACGTTATTCCAAACTCTAGCCATCTTATTCACTCCTTATAATATTAGACTGATAAAGCAGGGGGCTAGCTGACGACACAGCCATGCATAGGGATTTTGCCAATTTTTCCTTATTATATCCAGATTTTCCAGGAATGAGCGGTTCTCAGTAAAGCGCTCCCCGTACCGGGTAATATCCTCATCCCGGTTATTGCTCTCGTTGGCGGTATTACTCGTTGAGCTGTCGCCGCTTGAATTAGTGGCGGACTTGAACGAAGCGTATTGCTCATTAGCCCCAATCGGGTTAACCGGGGTATCTTGCTCAGTCAAAGTATTATTAGCCCCGCTCTCAGTGCTTCCGCTCTGAGTGGTGTTTTTGGTAAATCCTTCCAATGTCTGTACCTGCTCGCGCCACTCTTCTTTATTATTATATAGTAGGTCGGTGTTTTCGTCAAACAAATTGACCATTTCCGCGCAAAGTGCAATATTTTGGAAAAATTTAGGAATAAAAAGACGCTTAAAGGTGTTTGGCGTTTCCGCCCCTATTTCATCTTCGTAGAACCAATTAATTACATAATTTTCCATTTCGTCTTTGTGCTCTTCGGGGAATGTGTATTCAAAGTCGAACAATTTAAAGTTCTCGTTCTCTATCAACTCCCCCAAGGTCTGAGTGTAGCGGGTTGTCGCGTATTCCATTTTTTTCCACCTCCTCACGCTCGCCCCTTATTTCGGGTTTGTATTCAATACCAATTTTTTCCAATAATACCGCGCCACGCTTGCGCATGGCTAGCATATCCATTATATGCCCGTTTAAAGCCTCGTCCGTTTCAGCGTTGATTTCATCTACAACGGCGCGTTCCTTTTTCTTAATGGCCGTTGACTTTAAGCCGAGATATGTGCGGCAGTCGTTCCGGAGACATTCCATATAGTCCCTGAGGCGGTCTATTATATATTCCGTCTGCGGACAAAGCAATTCAACTGAGGCATTGTTATATGCGTCCTCATCGACCACTATAAAATTGTTGCCTTGCAGCGTCTGCGTCTGTATGTTTTCCCATGTTAATTTTTGCTGCTTAGCGCCTTTGACAAGGTACGGCGACATATGGGCACGTAGCCGGTTGTCAATAACGTTTGACACCTGCGCCATCTTTGTTGTATAATAGTATACAGAAAGAACGTCCGGGGTGGCTAGGCTATCGTTTAAAATAACAACCCCGTTATAATTCTTAATAGTACCGAACGGCTCAGCTTCAAATTCGTAGGACAGGCCGCGCCCTATGGCTCGCCAGCGTGTCGGAATAAAGTATATCCCTAGTTCCCCGGCCGGGATTACCGGGAGTGTTACCCAACCATATTCCGGTAATTCTACCACGGCGCAAGCCCCGTAATAATAACATGAGCGCTCCAGTAGGGTTGTTGACAAAGTGTCAACATTAAAAGTCCCGCCAATGCGCATTATTGCTAAATCTGAATAATTGCGAAAAAATATATTCCGGGAAACTTCATCCGCCCATTGTTCCGGGCTTAACATTAATCTATTTTTGTTCTTTGACAAGTAAATATCACCTCTTTTCTTAATTGGTAATTAATGACATTTCGAGGTTTTCGCGAGTGTGTTGGAAGCCGTTGGTGGTTTCGTTCCAATGCCAGAAGGTTACTCCCTTGCGCAAATCCTCTTCCATTAATTCGCGAGCTGTGGCGCTGTCCTGCACATCGCAATGAACATCGTCCCCAAAAAGATAGTAGTCAAAATAATACCGGGTGCGTATTTGCGTGTAAGGGATGTTCTGCCATTCGTTGATAGTGTAACCGTAGGTGTAGAAGTAGGAATATAAAAAATTAAGGTCATCTTCGACTGGCTTAAACGACACCAAAGATATATTTTGTGTAACTGTTTGCGAAACAGCAACAATATCGCCGTTTAAGGTGAATTGGTCGGGGGCGTTCCGTAAATCAATTCTAGTGGCCAGTTGATTAATTGACGCGTTTGCCGTGTAGCCGAGATTCTCGACCAGGTGTTTCGGATTCGCTATGGCACCTACCAAGCCCTGGATTACTTGCCCCCACATTTTGGTCTCATTAGCGGCTAAATACGTGTTTTCAACATCGCGGCGAACGGTTGCACTTTGCGACACTGCCGCTGTAACTGCCTCCACCTCAGCGAGGGCTGAATTAATACCATAATTAACTGGTGGCTTAATTACCGCAGTCATGCCGTCCGCAGACGGAAAGACGTTATATGACACCTGGGGGGCTGCTGTTCCATCGATTAACTCGTTAAAAATTCTTAATTTAACATTGCCAAACCGAACCTCTTGATACGCGAATGGAAATTCATATAATTTTGTTTCAAGATTTATGTTGCGCCTGTTACTTGGCGATAAATTTCCGGTGACTTGATTAATATTATCTATAGGCATTGTTCGGTCACTTGCGCCGACTTCAGATTGAGGGATATATTGCACGAATTTGTGCGTGCCCTCAGTACAAACGTAAAGCGACCCATCAAGGGTCGTGACGTTGCGAGCTTCGTTCACGCTTGCTGTCATGCCATCGGGTAATTGACACGTGAAAAATTTATTTACAATATATGCGCTGTTTTCAAAGTAAAATATCGTATCAGGGGTTATTTCGAAGGGGTCTTCGCCTGTTACATTAATTGTCATATCTTCAAAATAACGATAAACAGGAAAAACGTAATAATACAACCCCTGACTAAAAAAGCTAGTGAAACTATCAATGCTCGTGCCGATTTTTTCGGAGGTTACATACCATAGAAAGACAATATCAGGTGCGTTTGCGTCGGTAATGGTTGCTTGTGTTGATGTTGTGACTGTTTCGGGAGTGAAACTATAAACGCGGGGGTAATACAATCCAGACTTCGACGCTAATCTGTCCACGTGGCCTCTTAACCGCGTTCCGTGAATTTCAAAATTAAACATGTTATTCTGCCAGGGGTCTTGCTGGATATATAACCGGGTGCAAGACGTAGATACTACTTCCATCCGAGTTATATAGGCATAGCGCCAGCCGTCACCGTCGCCGTTGTTGTAACGGCAATAGTTGGCTTCTCTTATGTCTGCATAAGTTTTATCAATTTTAAAATCTTGATCAACGCGGATGTAACTATTAAGAGTGCCACTGTCAATTAAATGGCTTTCGTCAAAATATTCGGAGCGCTGCGCTTCCGATGTAAAATGACGTACGTCACCGCGCTTAAAGTCCACATTATATAATTCGTATTGAGTGTTATAGGTTGTTGGGGTTGGCATTGCTTTTCACCTCAATTTTAAAGAATAGGGAAAGGGGCTAAGCCCCTAACCCTTAGGCGTAAGTTACGGTTACTGTCACGTTGTGGCCGGGCATCTGGAACGTGTAGCCGGTTTCGGTGTTATATTTGACCGTTACTCCGTCAATCTGAAGTGCGCTAACGTTCTTAGAAGCGGGTGGGGCTATGGTAACATTTACCATTGTATTAGCTGCAACGGGTGAAGTCGGGCTAAAAGTCACTGTACCCGTTCCGCCGACTTCGGTTGCTGATATTGTATAGGTGGGTTCTGTTCCACTAAAGAAAGCCAGAGTATTCCACCAGTTGGAGCAATTATAGCAGAAGTCCTGCGTTAAGAAGGTATTTTCAAATATGCCCTTAGGGTTGACAATGCTTCCAGCATACTCCCTGCCCTTGAAAATAATAAGGTTTTTCGGATCGATAATTTCAAGGAGTAAATTACTTGCCGCGGGGTCGGAATGGAAGGCGGAATCACTTACCAATATAACGCGGGTGTCCATGTTTGCATAGGTGATGTTGAACACGCCGGCCAAGTAATCTACTGTCAAATGCTGATAGACTTCTGGAGTGGTGACGATAATGAGTTCGTCCCTGTAGCTTCTCTGTTCTATGCCGGCGGTGTTGAAGCCGGTCTGTAAAATAGTCATGTTGTCAACAGCAGTACGGACATCACGCAACAGCTTCTGAATGTTCTCTGCAGTGTCAACCGCGTAACCGTACTTGTTGACGGAACAACCTTTGCCGGGTATGGAACTTATAAGCTCAACGCTATTGCGGTAAGTCTGTGCGGCGGCGCTGTCCCAGATGTTAGAAATTATTCTATTCTGTAAGTCGTTTACTCCTTCAATGGTCAAGAAGGCTTCACGGCTCTGCCAAAGTGAAGTTGTGGCAGCAAACTGCACTGTTTTATTGATGGAATAAACTCGCTTAAGTATCTCATTATCAATGGGCGCAAGCACATTCGCGCCGGTGGGGTCGTACTCGGTCGGCTGGATAAGAGGGATATAATAATCCTCTATGGCGTGGCCGACTGGCAGGGGTTCGCGCATGTAGCGATAGAAGGGATTGTCTGAATCTTTGAAGGCTGTTGAAAAACCGTATTGACGCGTGATTTTATCAACCATGCCGGTAAAATCGTTATATGTCCAGCCGTCAAGGTCGGCTATATACCGGACGTTGTTTGCATCAATAACGGGACTGTTAGCCAGCCGCGGGGTCATTGCGCGGGCTTCATTCAAAAGGGCTATAGTGTCCTGTACGG
>ERZ1090863.1229-NODE-1230-length-11495-cov-18.766696_pt1 | contig 11495 bp, 20 predicted proteins | sample MGYA00478480_ERZ1090863 | MGnify/ENA primary metagenome ERZ1090863 (study PRJEB33644, sample SAMEA5815746) | chicken gut metagenome | biome: Chicken; feature: Gastrointestinal Tract; material: Caecum | place: Ireland | collected 2019-01-01 | study: A study of...
GCAACTTGGATGGCAGAACAAGCAAGTTCAACGGCGCAATGCTTTAAATCCAGAGTAAGCTCCTCACTGTATGATTCGTGTTTTACAAAACTCCATACATTCTCAAACCGTTCCCTTGCCCTCACCATTTGCAGTTTAGCATTATCTATTTCACTAAAAATCACCGCAGCTCCCTCGTAGTCTGAATGGAATACGGGGAATTTCTGGCTTGCAGATTCCAGTTCTTTCTGGACTAAGTTTTCTACTTCTGATTTAACTGCGTTCATTTATTCCTCCTCATACGGACAATCCGGTAAAGTGCCGCTCAAAATTGCATTACCACAGGTAATAGTCCCAAGTCCTCATATTCGCTTGCAATAAACACCAACACATCAAATCCAACCTTCTTTAAATCTTCCTCAATATGCTGGTATGGGTACATTGTCGTGTAATCCCCATCGGTTTTAATTCCGTTCTCTAATGCTGTGTGGGTCTTGTGCATAGGCGTGAGTTTTACTACAAATTTATCTGGTGAAAACAAATCTCTTAACTTTTCAGCGTTTACTTCGTAACCAGCTACCGCAAAATTCAGAGTGATTTTTCTGCCTTTTGGCATTTCAAGCATTCTTCCAATTTCTGATATTTCCTCAAGACCTAACGAAGAACCGCTGAACATATCGTCTCTTTCCTCATCAGAGGTAGAGTTAATCGAAAACTGCAGTCCTGCATCTCCATTAAAAATATTGTTTTTAATATCCATCCAGTTTTCCAGATACTCTTTCAGCATTTTGTTTGTTTTTGGCAACATAGTTGACACAACTGGATGAATGAGACTATTGCCGATATATGGATAAAGTTCTTTTCTCATATTTCTTGTAAAATCAAGAACTGCATTATTCCATGTTGGCTCGCCCATTCTGGCGTAATGAACATTAAGGCGTTTTGTACTTTTAATTTCTGGATGAAGTGACAGCCCTGTGATAATCTGACTTTTCAAATCATCGTATGTAGCATTTATTCCTTTTCCGACTTTCGGTACATCACAGAACTTACATCCCATAGAGCAACCATATTGAGTGCTTATGGTAATAACCCACTTCTCTGTTAGAGGTAACATCTTCTGGTGTCCCACATGCTCAATTTCTCTCGTCAACCCCATAAAGTCAGCTTTTAAATTTGCTTCTTTCCCATAGTCTCCAATAGATAAGCATTCCAATTTCCCTTTATCGCCAGAAACAATGAGAATGTTCCCTGTTGGAACTTTGATATTTCTTAAAATTTCCATAATTATTCCTCCCAAATTTCTTTTCTCAAATCCACCACACGATACTTTGCGTGGAACTCCTGCTTTGTCGCCCATATTTCGTTCTTAGGATTAGAACACAGGAAACTTCTGCATATCTGCGGTCTTACCTCATAAGCCATACACTTCCGTTCTGCATCATTCCGCAGAGGGCAAGTAAAGTCCACGGTCGGTCCGACTGTTGGAATTAAGTGTTTCTGTGGTTTGATATGATGTTTCTTTACATACCGCTTAATTTCCTTTAATTCCTTTGATGATAAGGGAAGGTATCGAGAGCAGCATGATCCACACGATGAACACTCCCCATCCTTTGTGAAGTCATAAACTCCATGCTCCATGTCCTTTATCATCTGCTCGATTGTGCCGATCATGACGGTAACTCCAACTCATTCACATGAAATAAATGCCCAAGCATCCCGATTTTTCCGTAGATAACATCATTACTCAAAAGCGGTACATCGTTATTATCGCCATACAGAGAATGCCTCATAGCGTACTCTAACGCCGCCGGATTTCCATTGGCGCTCATCCATGAGCATCCAAGAACATTTTCGCACCAATCCTCTATCGTGAAATCCATTCCGCTCATGTCTCCGACCTGCATGCCTTCTCCGACTCCATTTTTGATTTTCACCGTTTCTCCTGCATATTTGAATTTCTCTCTCATTCTTCCACCCTCTCCATCTTCGGCAACGGTTCATCCGTCATCGGCATAGGCTTCCTCGAATCCACACACCACGAATCTTCGTCTCCATGACGGTCAATCCACAGCTTATGCCGTATCACTTGCCAAATATCCTGCGCTCGTCTCATTTCGATTGTCTGCTCCCGGAACTTATTTCCCCTAAACTGTAACGGATGCACCGTGTTCAGAAGTTTTTCCAGTTCATCCCGGAACATATCCCTATTCTCAATGCACTTATTGAATTCTTCTTGCGTACGTTTTTTAAAACCATATCCCTCAAAACAAATATCATTCGCAAAATCCCATGTTTGGTTCATCCGCAGCCGGAAGTATTCTTCCAGAGCAATCTTGATGATTTCAGCTTGTTCTTCGGAAAGTTCAAGAGTATATCTTTTATCCAAATTCGACCGCTCCTCCATCTTTCGCCATCTCGAATGCTTTTTCCCATTCGTGATATTTGTCAAACCACCATTTTGCATCATCAAGTGTCTTTGAAAATTCAAATGCCTTTTCGTGATATTTCTGAAAATCATCATAAAGTTTCTTGGATAATTCTGATCCAATAACTCCCTCGTCATCGGCGAAATCAATCAGTTCTTGGAAAGCAACATTCCCCGCAAATTCGTTAAGTTTATCTCTCCACCAGTTGTATCCGCTATAACTACCGGCTCTAAAACAATAACAATCTTCCCACTCATACACACTTTTAGGATTTATTGGTTTTCCCTTTCCCGGCCACACTGATTCAGACCATTCCATCCCTACACCTGGTTGCCATTGATTTTCCCAATCAATTAATTCTCCGTATTGGTCAAATTGAGGATTTTTCACTTCTTTAAGTCCTTTAAATGCTCTAATATCTAATCCCATATTGCTCCTTTCAATCCCGGCAGAACCATATTACGTTCACTTATTGGCAAAACTTTCAGCCGCCGGGGATGTTAAATCAACAGATTAACCAACGCTGTAGAAAGCATGATTATTACGAATATACACATATAGTTCGTCATGTTTTCGTCTTTGTTTTTAATTCGCAAAACAAAGCTCACTATCCATGAGATAAATGCAATCAACCACGCGGCATAAAAAATTATCTTTAAGATTTCCATAGCTCTACTCCATATTTTCCATCTGCATGAACGCCGGAATATCCTGCTTTTTCTCCTCTTTCACCGTCTCTTTCTCTTTCGCTCCGGCGGTCACATCAGCAACGGTTTTCGGGACGGGCTTTTCTTCGATTGCTGGCGGTTCAGATACAACAAATTCTTCCTTATTTGCGTGTGTTTCAATGTCATGCTGTACCTGTGCTTCTACGTCAATCGCATCATAATCGTCAATAGTTTCTGCCTCTTCTTTTGTGTAAAGTCCAAGCGTCAGTTCCGGGCAGTTCAGGCTAGAGAAGAAACTTGCTGCTCTGTATCTCAGCATCAGAGCGGGCATCGTTTTCCATTTGCTTCCGTTCTTAGTCAGCCATCCTTCGTCTTTTGCCATCTGCATATCAACGGTCATTCCCTCAACTCTTCGTCCATTTTTTGTTGTCCACGCAAGGCAGGAATACGGTTTCCCGTCCTTATCTTTTGTTTCTTCATACTGTAATTCCATGTCAAATTTCCCGCTTCCGTTGATGGCCGCGATAAGGAATTTGGAACTCCATGAAGGTCTTCCCTGAATAACGTATAAGTTCTGCATTACCATCAGAGGACTTACTTTTAACCTGTTTGCCTGTTCAATCGCCACGAGGCAGTTTGATACATTTCCCTGATATTCTCTAGGAACAATCGTTGAAGAACTCAGCGCCTTTGCCATCTGGTTTGCCATGATGAAATTATCGGACGTTCCGAAAATCCCAAGGCTGAAATCCGTTACCTTGTTTCTACTTACCTGTGCGTTTTCCTGTGTTGCTACCTGTGTGTTTTTGTTCTCTGCCATTTACTCTTCCTCCATTTCTTCAATTTCAAATTCGTTGTCGCCGTATTCCACATCTTCGCACGAATAATCATCCAGAACAAAATCAAGATAATCTGTATATCCTTCATTTTTCAATTTGTTTAATGCGTCCTCTTTTGATTCTGCTTCAATAAAACCTTCTCGATGACCATACCTTAAATGTCCCATTACATAATCCGCTTCTTGACTTACCCTAAATTTTGCCATTTACTTTTCCTCGCTTTCTTTTCTAATCGCTTTCATAAATGCTCCCATTTCAAGCCACCGCAGAACAATCCGTATCTGCATAGACTTGAAAACTTCAATATGTTTCGTCTGGTGATACCACATCACCCATTCCTGCTGTAACAGTTCATTCAAATCAGTAATCGGTTCACCCTCGATGAATTTCCTGTGTGCTTTCAGATATTCTCTGTGCTTTTTAATGTTTTCACAGTCTCTGCACTGCTCTAAATGGGAAGAATAATGTTTCCCAAAAATCTTTGTTGATAAAACGCAGTATCTACATGGATTTTGTTTCATTACTCTACTCCCGCAACATGATAGCGTCCGTATCCGCTCGACCTGCCAGAACCAATTCCGATTCCAAATCCTGCAAGATTGATAATATTGATAATCTGCTCAAGTGAATATGTATTCTCGATATAATCAATCTCAATTTCTGCGCTCCAACCAGAAAATCTATTCAAATGCACAAGTACCGGACTTCCTTTTTTCGGAGACATCAATTTTTCATCAACGCTATACTGGCTGAATTTAATCGGAACAAGTCCGTTTTCTCCAACAACATTCACGCTTGCAGCAAACTTGGTCTGATATTTGTCAATCCCATTTCTCACAACTGCATCTCCGAATGACTTTTTAAGACCAAAAGCGGTGATACATGGAGCATTTTCTTCTAACGCCTTATGCAAACCATCTTCCGTATAATCTTTTGGTTTCCCATCTCTCCAATGTATAGCGGTAATAATTTCTTCCCACATATTGGGCTTTTCAAGCGATTTTGATTTATTTTTCCTCTCATCTGTTAAATTTCTGACTGCTACATCGTTCATTTTGTTCAAGCACAATGTTCCATCACCAATAATCGTTACCTTTGCGTGTTTTACGTTAATTTCATTTAAACTTATAATTTCTTCTTTCTTTGCCATGTTCACTTTCTCCTTTTAATATTTTGTTCTGTCCTGCGCTATAGTGTCATGCGCTGTAGTATACTGTCTTGCGCTATTCTGTATTTTGCTCATGCGGTAGGCATGAATTTAAGGTTGAATTTCACTCCTGTTTTGTATTGTCTTATCCTGTTATTTCTTGTTTTGTTATGTAGTATGCTGTCTTGCGCTATTCTGTTCTGCACTGTACAGTTGTTTTCTTTATAGGATTTAATTCAACCCCAAATTCACACCTACCGCTAATCCTCGGACGCTTTCATAGCGGAAAAAGTCGTTGCTTTTTGTATTATTTGTTTTGTAATGTGCTGTGCTGTTCTGTTCTTTAGTGTGATGTCTTGTTGTTTGTTGTTCTTAGCTTAAATGTTCTGTGCTTTGGCTTATTCCGCCATCAAAACGCCCGAAGAAAAATCAATATTCAGTTGTCAATGAATCAAATCCCAAATCTCCTGATACTCAGAAAGATTTTGATATTTTTTTTTTAAATTCCTCAAATCATACAAGCACCTTTCAAGAAGTTTCTTGTATTCGTCTTTGTTCTGCAAAATAAACTGTAACGGCTTGTACCCATCTTCGTTGTCTGTCTTGTGGAACACTCGAATTTGCGTATCATTTTCCCTATCAGAGTTGCTTTCAACAATTACCAGACTGCAAACGACCTGTCTCGCTTCTTGCAATCTCCACTTTTCTGCCGCCAAATTGTTATCCCATGTAAAGCATTTGTGAAGCTCTGTATCTGGATTTTTGGCATAATCAACAATCTGTTGTGGTTTTACATCAGAACCTATGCTCTCTATTTCATCCTTACACTTTGTGGGGTCTGCATGGTATTTACCATCTATTTTCCATTTGATAATTTCTGACATTATTTTCTCCTTTTATTCCAAAGTTTCTACCGCTAAGGCACTCTCCGTGACTTCCAGAAACACCATTTGTCTACCCGTTTCCGGTAATCTCCACGAATTTAAAGACTCCGCATTATCCGCAAAAATAGGAAGCGATAGTCCTTTAATTTTCTGGAGACCGCACACAAGGTCAATCCGGCAAAGTAGCTGATCTGAATAATTCAGATTTTTGTATTCAATACCGTTTTTCATCAGCTTGCAGGTTTCAATAATTTCGCCGCTTTGTGTTTCATCTGTAAATACAAACTGAAACTGCGTAAAGTTCGGATTGACGAGTTCTGCGATTCTGGCGTTCTTCTGAATACTGAAATTCCGAAGAATATCTCTTTTCCTCAAAATATCCGCTTCTTTCTGCGAACTCTCCCGGAACGCCTGATACAGCTTCTCAACATCTTCCTCGTGCGCCTGTTTTTTCCGCTTAATGTTGTTGATTTCCGCATCAATCTTGGCGCACTCACGAATGAAGCCGTTCCGCTTGTCTGTAATCTTTCTGCGCTGTTGTGATCCGTTGTCCATCTGCTTTAAGGCTTCCTCTGCCTGTGCAATCTCGGCGGTAATCTTCTGGTATTCCGCATTGCCGGACATGTCAACCGACTCCGGCAGTTTGGAAAGTTCTGTATTCTTCTGCTGGATTTCCATAGCAAGCGAAGTGATTTTCTTCTTTAATTCAGTGACTTTACGTTCAGCTTCTTCCTTTGCGTTCTTGGCTTCTTTGAGGTCTGCGGCGGCTTTATTTCCGGACTCGGTAATCCGTGCCAGTTCTTTGTCTTTGTATTCCTCAAATGCCACCTTTTCCGCTTCTGCAATCCGAATACGCTCTGATTTCTTCTTCTCAAAATCAGTCCGTATAGCAATCTCTCGTTCCGGTGGAAACTTCTGACCACAAGTAGGGCAAATCAAAGAGTCTTTGTCAAATTCTTCTTCCTGTATAGCTTTCAACTGGTTATCTGCAAACTCTTTCTCATTACACTTCTTCCAATCTTCCTGCGCTTTCTTAACCTCTGCCGTATGCCGCTCAACACCCATCTTGGCGTGTTTTAAGTCAATTTCTGCCATGCGAAGGTCGTTCTCGGCAGATTTCTTGTCCTGTTCCAGAGAAAAAATCTCATTATCGAGCACTTTCTTCTGCTGAACAAGTCCCTCGTTCGCCTTACGGACAATCTCAGACTGCTCAAACTTCAAATCCAGAATATCCTTCGATTTCTGGTCATAGGCAGCCATTACATCATCCAGTGACTTTTCTTGTTCATCCAGAATGGCAATCTGTTTTTCATAGCTGACTTTCTGCTCTGTAAGACGTGTAATATCATCCTCGCCTGAGTCAACAGCCTTTGCCTTTTCATACTTCCATTCCGTCTCAGCCTTTGTGGTAGCTTTCTTCTGGTCGGTCAACTGCTTATTGAGTGTTTTCTGCACCTGTTCAATCGGATGCCCTTTCGTGATTTCCTCAATCTCTGCGAACTCTGCGCCCAGAGACTTTATGTACTCGTTTAGGTCAAATCCTGCCATCTTCTCCAGAAACGCCCGCATATCCGTTGTGGATTTCAAAGACAAGAAAGCATTCGGGTTACAGCAGGCAAGCAATGTTTCCGGCGGACAGATGTTCTCAGAGATAAACTCGTCCAGTTTCTTCTGGTTAAAACTGATGCCGTCCACTGTATAGCTGTTCATATTGCTTCCAGGAACATACTGCATTACACCGTCCACACGTTCCCGTTTCTGCTTTGTGATTTTCTTGATCTCCGTCTCTTTCCCGTCAATGTCCAGAACTACGGTTCTCTCTACATCCACGCCCTCGACTTCCTGTCCGTCTACAATCGGGCGAACATTGTCAGCCTGCGTGCCGTCTGCGTTCTTGCCGGTCAGCACTTCCATAACAGCGTTCATTACTGTAGACTTGCCAGAACCGTTCTTTCCGGATACTCTGGTTTTCTGTCCGAAATCTGCATGAAACTCACGTTCTCCGCTGAAGCAGCGATAATTGTTTAATGTGATAGATTTAATTTTTACTATCTTCATTTTCTTCCTCCCGTAATACAGTTTGCATGTGAATAAGCTTTTTCTTAGCCCCTTCATATGTATTTCCGACATATTTGCTTAAAACATCTTTTTCTTCGCACGTTTCTGTGCATTTGTCTAAGTAATGCTGTATAGATCGTCTTACGCGTTCCCACGGTACTCCAAATTTTTTTGCCACATTTTCGTATATTCTGTTCATCACTATTTTCCCGTCGCATTCATTTATGGCTTTTATTGTATATGCAGCATATTCTGTACCGTCTGCGTTGTCTGGAAATCCGATTGATATTAAAACTTTTTTAATCGTCTTTATCTTCATTGTGTACCTCTATTACATACGCTGATAATTCATATGCCGTTTTTATATATATTTGTCCATCTATTGTTTTCTTATATTCCCGACTCTGAATTCGTCCTCGAATTTTCACTTTTGTTCCAATTTGCATTTCAGATGAATATATAGCATTTTCTCCCCACGTAATTGTCGGAATATAATCTGACCACCGACTATAACTCCTGTTTACCGCTATCATCAAATCGCATATTTTTCTTTTTGTTTTCGCAGTCAACCGATATATTGGTTCTTTTGTAATGAATCCCTCAATTTCCAGATCGTTATAATCGTTGTGACAATCAGAAATTTTTATATTATCGGAAAATACATATAAGATTAGGTGGCTTCTTTCTGCATATGTGATATTTCTGGATCGAAATTCGCCTATTACTATTACGCGTTTTCCATATATTTCATCTGTGCTATCCGTGACAACTGGAATTTTATCAACGACACCCGAATCTCGTTTTATAGATACTTCAATTCTGAAATATTCTTTTTCTTTATATCGATACTCAAACTTTTGCGGCTTTGTTACAATCCCAATTAATACTGCTTTGTTATTTCTGTTTATCATCATTATCCTCCAGCCTTGAAATAATAAGGAATGAAGCAATGCATGTCCCGACAAACGACCAAAACAGCACGGCGATCATATCTATTGACGTTGTAATATAAGTGATAATAAAAAACACAAAGAATGTTCCGATCACGGACGCCATCTCAGCTATTGTTTTCATCTTCTTCTCCTTTTTCTCTTCGTTCCTTTGCTCTTTCCGTTCTTCTTTCGCTTAATTTTTTGTCCCATTTTCAACATCACCTCCGATTTCCGAATTATAATAGTTGTATCCCTCTCCGTCTTGACTTACGTATTCATAGCTGTTAAACACGTAAATCCAATATGTATTTGTTGCGACTAATGCCGCTAATGTAATTAAAAACGCTACAAACCATCTTTTTGCTTGCCTCTGGTTGTCCCTGAACACCTCGGTTACAAGTTTTTCTGCATCGTCCCATGTTGTCACTTCTTCATTATTCGCTTTGTTATTGCTTTCTTCCATAAAAAAATCCTCCTGTAATATTTGCCAATTACAGAAGAATCGTGTATAATACCTCTGTAACTGACTAAGGCGTTTTTAGTTAGTTACCGCTCCGGTGGATGGTGGTGCATCTGCCGGGGCACTTTATATCAATTCGTATTTTTTAAACAATTTTCTTTCATCTTCTTCTCCTATCAATCCTGCCGACACAGCGAAATCTATTGCCCCAAATAACCAATGTTTCCAATTTTGGTACTTTTCGCGATCGGAATATAGGTTTTCAAGATAATTTTCAAGTTCTTTCACCGTATTTTCCTCCTTTTCAAAATCAAACCCCATGATGGCACAAACTTTTTTCTTTTCTAAGAATTCGCCATCTATGGCTTTCAAGTAATCGTGAAGCGCCTCTACCCGTCCTAGCATTAGCATAAATTCCTCCCCGACCGTTTCCGGTTCGTATCCAACGCCCTTTTTCATACCTGCTCTCCATATGCTTTTTGGTTCTTTTCTTTGATCAACATTCTTGTGTTACTGCATGGTGTCCAATTCCGTATGTAGTCCACAGCATCATCAAACCGTAGCCTCGGAATATTATTTCTGGAATTGACATGGAAATAATCTTTCACATCACGATTGCACTCCGAAAATACCTTCTTGGCGATTTCCCGATATGCGTTACTGTCTTTTCCACCGAGCGACTCGATCACAACTGATGCAACTTCTTTTTCAAGAACTCTCTGCTGTCCGTAATCAATGTTCATGGTGTTCTCCAGTTTTGATATTCTTTCTTCGTGTCCATCAATCATTCCGAGTTGGACTCGCATCATTTCTTCTGGTGTCATTGGTTTCTGATAACTTCCGGTTCTTCTGATTGATGGAATAACTTCCATTGCTAACCAATTCTGGAATTTATCAGCTACCGCATTGCAGGCTTTCATTCCAAGTCTGTAAAATAATGACTCAGGGATGTAGTCATCTTTCCCCAACATGTTGGGGAAACCAAAAGTTCTGCACCATCCGTTAAGTGTTTCCCATCTCACAGACGTATATTTCTTTCCGTTCTTGTTCTGATTCTGCGTCCAGCCAAATCCGATAGCTGTATCTTCTGCATTAACAGAAATACTGCCGTCATCATTGAGAATGGTTCTGACGCTTAATCCAAGTTCTTCATTATCAAAAATCTGTAATTCGTTCACTCTTTCACCTCCTTGTTTTACTCGTAATCCTATTTTTTAGGATTCTCTTGTTTGGGGCATCCCGCTTTTTAACGGAAGCGTTTTTTTGAATGGCTTGGCATTATCTTTATAGTTATATCCAGTTCCGCGTATATTCGATTTTAATATTCCCATCCATTCATATTCTTTCCTTTTTTCTGAAAACTCTTTTATTTCATCGAGAATAAATAGCGAGTAATTCTCACCATATTTATCAAAATCGGATTGCATATCTTCTACGTTGTGTCTATGGTTTCTTAATGCTGACATGTGACTCCAATATCTGCTTTCGATATCATTTGAGCTACCAACATAAATTCTTTTTGTTATATTGTGCTGAATTGCATATACGGTTCTGGGAAATCTAATATTTCTCACCTCCATTATTTTGTTTCCGTTTCTGTCTACTTTTTAAAGAAAATTTTTTCCTTTTCCGTAAGAGTAGTAATGCTAAGTTCGTCACAAAGGATATCCGTTTCTCGATTAGTAAAATCTGCTTTATTCTTGCATTTCATTCTAAAATACTGCCTTGATATTCCTAATTTCTCCGCCAGATATCCAATTTTCTTACCGGATTCAATAATTTTCTGCTCAAGAAGCTCTGTATCAACCATTCACCAATCCTCCTTCCTGTGTTGATGTTTTTGTCTACAACTGTAACTATATACCACATTCACGTTTTTGTCAACATTATTTTTAAAAAATGTTGAAAATATTTTCTACAGGTGATATAATCAGTTTATATTTTGAGCCGTAAAACCACCACGCTTTAGCTTCGTGGGTACGTCAATTGGAAAGGAGAATGAATATTGTCAAAGAACTTTGATTACAGAAAATTTTACAAAGAGTATTACGGGATTGACTTTGGGAGCGGATACGACATACATCACATTGATTTTGATA
>ERZ1090863.1230-NODE-1231-length-11482-cov-31.243809_pt1 | contig 11482 bp, 10 predicted proteins | sample MGYA00478480_ERZ1090863 | MGnify/ENA primary metagenome ERZ1090863 (study PRJEB33644, sample SAMEA5815746) | chicken gut metagenome | biome: Chicken; feature: Gastrointestinal Tract; material: Caecum | place: Ireland | collected 2019-01-01 | study: A study of...
TGAGGCAGGTGTCGATCAGGGGCAGCAGGGTCTCGCTGTGGGTCAGCCCGCCGTCGAAATACACCTCGTACAAAAGGCGGCCGTCCTGCATCAGGGCCACGCCGGCGGTCTTGCCCGCGGTATCTACGGCCAGGATGTTCATAGCTGCACCCCCTCGATGGTGATCTTGCGGCTGGTCTGGTCCAGGATCTGGATGTCCACCCGGATGGGGTCCTCCTGGGCCAGCAGGGAGGCAAAGTTCTCGCTCCACTCGGCGGCCACCACCGCCCCCTGGTCCAGATAGTCGTAGAAGCCGGCGGCGGCCAGGTCGTTTTCGGTGTGGATGCGGTACAGGTCAAAGTGGGCCATGGGCCGGGGCCCGCGGTAATAGTTGACGATGGCAAAGGTGGGGCTGCTGACCGGGTCGGTGCAGCCCAGCCCTTCGGCCAGGCCCCGGCAGAAGGCGGTCTTGCCGGCCCCCAGCCCGCCGGTAAAGGCAATGAGCGCCCCGCCCGGCAGCACCTGGGCCAGGCGGCGGCCCAGCGCGGCGGTCTGCTCGGGAGAGCGGGTGATGAATTCAGCCATGGTAATACCTCAAAACAACGCAAAATGCGGCAGGGGAACAGCCCTGCCGCATTAAGTATAGTATAAAACAGGGAAAAGTGCAATCCGCTGACTACACTAGCACCTTATTGAACCGGTGTCTGATCTTCTCTTTTATGGCTCGGTGCAATGTTTTTAATGTATCTGCATTTTGGAAAATTGGAACATCCCCAAAATTTATTTCCGGCATTCGCACCTCTTGTAGCAGTCCGCAGAATAAGGCGGCCTCCGCAAAGGGGGCAGACCCCTTCTTGAGAGCTAGGCACACCTGCTATAGGCGCTTGGGCAGCCGAATCTTGCTTACGCTGGACCTCTTTGATGTGTTGAGCTCTTTGCTCTGCGTCAACTTGTGTGAGTGGAAACAGCTTTGCATATAGGGAATCAATTTGTCCGGGTGACAACTTGGTGATGGATAATTGGATATAAGAGCTGATTGCGGTGAAAAGATTGCTTCGATTCGTGACATAATGTCGACCGCTTGTTAAAGTAATATCTTTTAGGGTACATTCATCGCCAAAAACAATGCAAGAATAGAACAAATTGGAGTCAATGCCGAGGTATTTGCCCAACCATTTCAGATGTGCCTGATTTTGTAGAATGGGGTTAAAGAATTTTACCTTATGCGCTTGGCCATAACGTCCCGGCAAGGATTGTGTCCAATACTGCTGGGTTTCGGTTCCAAAAATCCAGCCACTATAGTTTTTGGATTCGAAGACGTAAATTCCGGATTCATGTAGAAGAATCAAGTCGACTTCAGTGGATTCACCATTCCTTTTGGGAAGGTAGCAATTAAACAGAAATTTTTTATATCCAGGTAACTGCTGCAAAGAATCCCAAATCAGGTACTCGCCCTGAGAACCTTTGTCAAACTGCATACTCCAAAAGCTTTTATGCGTTTGATCGTAGTAATCCGTTTTTTGGTAACGAGATTTCGAAGCTACAAAAAAATCATAAAGCGCGTAAATTACAGCAGCAAATATAAGGCAAAAAAATAAAATTAAAAAGCCAAAAATCACAGATTCAGCTGACATCAAATTCATGGTTCTATATAAATTTTGCAATCGTTACGCCGCCGCGCTTTGGTCCAGAGTGTAGAGGGTGGCGGTGTCGTCCCCGTGGACCAGGGCAAAGGCCGCGTAGCGGTGGGGCTTGGTGCCGCCCTGGGACAGGTACCAGTAGATGTCGTCGGGGCCGTAGGTGGCGGCGGCGGCGTCCACCGCCTGCAGGATGTTCTGGCCCATGATGAGCTGGTTGACGGTGCCCCACAGCATATTGCGGGAGTAGACGGCGTAGACGTTGTTCACAAAGCCCACCACCGTCCGGGCACCGGCATCCAGCAGGGCGTTGGACATGGATAGATCCAGGATGTTGCTGCCACCGAAGAACTCGCAGGTCTCGGAAAAGACCATGGTGCCCTCCAGCTGGCCGTCCCGGTAAGCCGCGGAGAAGAAGTCCGGCGTGACGCAGTAGTTGCCGTTCACCTTGATGACCCGGTGGGTCAGCAGGTCAAAGCCGTAGCGCAGGTCGTCCCAGAAGGAGGATTCCTCCCGCAGCAGCAGCACCGGGGAGGTGCGCACCTGCTTGAACAGCCAGCCGGTGGTGTAGGTGTAGTAAGCGCCGTGGGTGCTGAGGATGCACAGGTCGTAGTCGTCCATATGGCGCAGGTCGGCCACCGTGACGTCGGTGTCCAGGGTGGTGGAAAGGCCCCAGCCGTTCCAGGCTTCCTGCATGGTGAGGTAGCTGGGGTACCGGGATGAGTTGACGGTGTCGTCAAAGGCGTAGTAGATGATGGCGTTGCCCAGGGGGCGGACGTCGTTCTGGGCGTCCAGGGGGCCGGGCAGCCCGGCGGGCATCTCCAGGGGCAGGTCCACAAAGGGCTCCTCCTCCCAGCCGGTGAGCAGCACCCCGCCCAGCACACCGCAGTCGTAGGTGAAGGAGAGCATCCCGTTCTCCTCATCGTAGCGGATGGAGCCGGACTGGACCAGGCCCTGGCTGGCCAGCTGGTCCAGCTGGGCCTGGGCGGCGGCCTGCCGCTGGTCCACCGACATGGCCTCGTAGCTGCTGCTGTCCAGCAGCTCGCTCATGGCGGCGTCGGCCTGGGCCATGGCGGCGGCCTGGGCCTGGGTCAGCTCGGTGACGGCGGGGGCGGCCTCGCCGGCGGCATAGGCGGCAGGGCCGGCCAGAGTCAGCAAAAAGGCAAAAGCGCAAACGGCGCAGAGGGTGCGCCGGAAAAGCGGGGAATGGTTCTGATTCATGGTTTACCTCCTGATCGTCGGGGGGCCGGCAGTTCCGGCCCTCCTGCCCCCATTGTAGAAGGCCGGGCCCCCTTTGTCAAGAATCGAAGTTTCGTTTTACCTTCTTTTTTCAAACCTGTCACAGATTGGCCCCGCCCCGCGGCTTGCACCGGGGGGCAAAATGCGGTATACTCAGTCCATGAAAAACGTCCCGGCTTTCCGGCGCCTACGGGCGGGACGCTTCCGGGGGCCCTTTGGCGCGGGACGGGAGGGAAAGCCGCTCCGGGCCCCTGGCGCGCGCCCTGGTGTGCGCACAAGAAAGGTGGTGCTTTTGTGCTCGAAACCGTTCGAGTGTATGCGAAACGGACCGACAAGGTCTATTTGCTGCTGTGCCTGTTCAGCAGCGCCATGGCCGTGCTGATGCTGGCCTCCTGGGCAGCGGAGCAGGGCGGCGGCTTTGCGGTGGACGAGATCACCGGCCAGATTACCGGCATCGGGGACTACCGCCGGGCGCTGGTCCAGGCGGGAGCCTCGGGGGCGGGGGTGCTCATCGCCCTGCTGTTGTCCACGGTGGACTACCGCAGCCTGGTCAAGGTGTGGCCCTTCCATGTGGCGTTCACCTGGGGGCTGGTGCTGCCCACCCTGTTCATCCACAACCTGGCTTTGGGGCCGCTGACCATCGGCTACAACGCCGGCGACACCGACAACTATTCCTGGTACCGGCTGGGAGGCTTCACCTTCCAGCCCACCGAGCTGGCCAAGATCAGCTTTATCCTGACCTTTGCCATGCACCTGAACAATGTCCGCAGCCGGATCAACGAGCCCCGGGAGCTGGCCAAGCTGCTGGCGCACCTGATGGCGCCGATCCTGCTGATCCACATCCAGGGCGACGACGGCACCGCCATCATCTACGGCATCATTGGCTGCTGCATGATGTTCACCGCCGGGCTGAGCTGGAAGTATATCGTGGCGGCCCTGTCGGCGGCCATTGCGGCGGTGTCGGCGGCCTTCCTGTTCCTGAGCGACAGCATCGGCAAGAGCTATCAGTGGTACCGCATCCTGGCGGTCATCGACCCCGAGAACGCCACCGGCTGGGCTCCCAGCGAAGATGTGTGGCGCAACATCGTCTACCAGCAGGACCGGGGCGAGGTGGCCCTGGGCGCGGGAGGCATCTTTGGCAACGGGATGTTCAGCGGGGAATACTACAGCGTGCCCAACGCCCACAACGACTTCATCTTCAGCTGGGTGGGCAACGCCTTGGGCTTTGTGGGCTGCATGGTGGTGCTGGGGGTGCTGATCGCCCTGGTCATCCGCACCTTTGCGGTGGGCGGCCGCAGCGAGGATATGCTGGGCAGCTTCATCTGTGCGGGGGTGGGCGGCGCGCTGCTGGCCCAGATCGCCGTCAACGTGGGGATGAACCTGCGGCTGCTGCCGGTCATCGGCGTGACCCTGCCGTTTTACTCGGCGGGCGGCAGCTCGGTGCTTATGCTGTATATCTGCGTGGGCCTGGTGCTGTCGGTGCACATGCACAACAAAAAGAAACTGTTTGGTTAAAAAGCATATCGAAAAGCAAAAAGGCGTGCCGCGAAGGCGCGCCTTTTTGACTTTGCTTTACTTGGCGGCCGCAAAGGCGGCGCCCTCTTTGACCCAGTCCATCAGTTCGTTGTCGATCTCCTCGGGGCCGGCCACCACGATGTGATGGGTCCAGCGGCCGGGATAGGGCTCGGTGGCCACGGCGATGCGGGGGCTTTCCACCCTGCGGGCCAGGCCCACCGTCACCACGATGTAGCAGGGGGGCAGCTGGGCCTTTTTCCGCACCCGGACATAGGACACGCAGGCGAACAGATGTTTGTTGTAAAAGGTGATCTGGCTTTTCTGCACCTTGATGCGGACGTCCGGGACCTCGGTCCGGATGCGCGCTTCCAGCGCCTCGTAGAGGGGGACAGCGTCGGGGTGCTTTTGCAGCTCGAAAAAGTGCAGGGTATCGAAGTCCATCGTGTTGCGCCTCCTTTACATCTTGCGGAGGATCTTTTCCATGGGTTTGCCTTTGGCCAGCTCGTCCACCAGTTTGTCCAGGCGGCGGATGTCCCGCATCAGAGGTTCCTCGATGTTTTCCACACGCACCCCGCAGACCACGCCCGTGACCAGCTCGCGGGCAGGGTTCAGGGCCGGGGCCTGACGGAAAAAGTCCCCATAGGCGAGGCCCGAGGCGGCGGCCGCGGCGATCTGCTCCGGGGTGTACCCGGTCAGCCAGCTCGTGACCTGGTCCACCTCGGCGGCGGTGCGGCCCTTTTTGACGGCTTTGTTCACCAGCAGCGGGTAGACTTTGGCAAAGGGCATGGCGTACACTTTCTCGTTGGAGCTGGGCATGGCGTGGCCTCCTTGGCAGATAAAACCGGGCGGATTGCGGTTGACAAATTAGCGAATGTGCGTTATACTACCAATAGGAAGGGTGCTGCCGGACAAACGGTGGTCTCCCCTGGCTTGGTCAAAGAAGTAACCGCGTGCCTGGGAAGCTTAGGCGGTTACTTCTTTTTATTGCCTGTGGTTCCGGTCCATCTCAATGATCTTGAGGACGAGGCCAATGATGGCGACGATCAGCAGACCCAACTGAATGGAGTCAGAGTATGTTACCATAAGCCAGCCCCCCCTTCCGCAGAACGGAGGGCCCAAAGAAGTGCCTTCCGCCCCAGTATGAGCCAGGGGAAGACACACCGCTTGCCGTTTATCGACAACACCCACCTATAAAATACCATAGGCGGCTAGAAAAAACAAGCCGCAGACGTCAAAAAAGCCCAGAGCCTGTTTTGCACAGACTCTGGGCTTTTGCGTTGAAAATCATCCGGGGTACCGGTCCACCATCAGCAGTTCCTCGGCGCGGCGGACTTGTTCGTCGGTGGGGGGGACGGCGTCCGCCAGGGTGTAGGGGATGCCCAGCTTCTGCCACTTGAACAGGCCCAGGGTGTGGTAGGGCAGCACCTCCACGCGCTGGACGGTGGGCAGGCTGGCGATGAACGCGCCGGTCCGGCGCAGGCCGTCCTCGTCGTCGGTCAGGCCGGGCACCAGGACGTGCCGGATCCAGAGGGGCACGCCCAATTCAGCCACATGCCGGGCCATGGCGAGGATGTTCTCGTTCGATCTGCCGGTGAGCCGGCGGTGCTTTTCGGGGTCGATCTCCTTCAGGTCCAGGATCACCAGGCTGGTGTACTGCATCAGCTGGTCGAAGGCGGCCAGGTAGGCCGGGTCGTCGGGGCGGAAGGGTTCGCCGGCCGTGTCGAGGGCGGTGTGGACCTTTTTCTGGTGGGCCAGGCGGAAAAACTCGGTCAGGAAGGGCAGCTGGAGCAGGGGCTCGCCGCCGCTGACCGTGATGCCGCCCTTTTTGCCCCAGTAGTTGCGGTAGCGCCAGACGTGGGCGAACAGCTTGTCCGCCGTCCAGCGCTGGCCGCAGCCGCAGGCCCAGGTCTCGGGGTTGTGGCAGTAGCGGCAGCGCAGGTTGCATCCCTGCAGGAACACCACAAACCGGACCCCCGGCCCATCGACCGAGCCGAAGCTCTCCAGCGAGTGGACCAGCCCTTCCGGGCGGGGATCACAGGCGGCCATGGCAGGTGCGGCTGATGACGTCCAGCTGCTGCTCGCGGGTCAGGTCGATGAACTTGACCGCGTAGCCGGAAACGCGGATGGTGAAGTTGGCGTACTCTTCCTTTTCGGGGTGCTCCATGGCGTCGATCAGCTTTTCCTTGCCAAAGACGTTGACGTTCAGGTGGTGGGCGCCCTGGTCGAAGTAGCCGTCCATGACCTGGACCAGATTTTCCACCCGCTCGCCCTCGCTGTGGCCCAGGGCGTCGGGGTTGATGGTCTGGGTGTTGGAGATGCCGTCCAGCGCCCAGTGATAGGGCAGCTTGGCCACCGAGTTCAGAGAGGCCAGCAGGCCGTTCTGCTCAGCGCCGTAGCTGGGGTTGGCGCCGGGGGCAAAGGGAGTGTAGGCCTTGCGCCCGTCGGGCAGGGCGCCGGTGTACTTGCCATACACCACGTTGGAGGTGATGGTCAGGATGGAGGTGGTGGCCTCCGAGTTGCGGTAGGTGTGGCGCTTCTTGATCATCTCCAGGAAGGTGCGCAGCAGCCACACGCCGATGTCATCGGCGCGGTCGTCGTCGTTGCCGTACTTGGGGAAGTCGCCTTCGATGGCAAAATCCACGGCCAGGCCGCTGTCGTCCCGGATGGCCTTGACCTTGGCGTACTTGATGGCGCTGAGGGAGTCGATCACGTGGGAGAAGCCGGCGATGCCGGTGGCGAAGGTGCGGCGGACGTCGGTGTCGATGAGGGCCATCTCGGCTTCCTCATAGTAGTACTTGTCGTGCATATACTGGATCAGGTTCAGCACGTTGACGTACAGGCCGGCCAGCCAGTCCAGCATCTGGACGTACTTGGGCAGCACCTCATCGTAGGTCAGGTACTCGCTGGTGATGGGGGCGTAGCCCGGGCCCACCTGCTCGTGGTTCTTTTCGTCCACGCCGCCGTTGATGGCGTACAGCAGGCACTTGGCCAGGTTGGCCCGTGCGCCGAAGAACTGCATCTCCTTGCCGGTCTGGGTGGCGGACACGCAGCAGCAGATGGAATAGTCGTCGCCCCAGACCGGCTTCATCACGTCGTCGTTCTCGTACTGCACCGAGCTGGTGGCGATGGAGACCTTGGCGGCGTACTTCTTGAAGGCCTCGGGCAGGGCCGAGGAGTAGAGGACGGTCAGGTTGGGCTCGGGGGCGGGGCCCATGTTCTCCAGGGTGTGGAGGAAGCGGTAGCAGGTCCTGGTGACCATGCTGCGGCCGTCCATCCCGATGCCGCCCACCTCCAGGGTGGCCCACACCGGGTCGCCGGAGAACAGCTGGTTGTAGCTGGGGATGCGGGCAAACTTGACCATGCGGAACTTCATGACCAGGTGGTCGATCAGCTCCTGGGCCTGGGTCTCGGTCAGGATGCCCGCGGCCAGGTCGCGCTGGATGTAGATGTCCAGGAAGGTGGAGATGCGGCCCACGCTCATGGCGGCGCCGTTCTGGGTCTTGATGGCGGCCAGATAGCCGAAGTACAGCCACTGGACGGCTTCCTTGGCGTTGCGGGCCGGCTGGGAGATGTCGTAGCCGTAGATGGCGGCCATCTCCTTCATCCCCTTGAGGGCGCTGATCTGGCGGGCGATCTCCTCCCGCAGGCGGATGACGTCGTCGGTCATGGTGCCGTCGCCGCAGTTGGCCAGGTCGTTCTGCTTGGCCTCGATCAGGTAGTCGATGCCGTACAGGGCCACGCGGCGGTAGTCGCCCACGATGCGGCCGCGGCCGTAGGTGTCGGGCAGGCCGGTGATGATGTGGCTGTGGCGGGCCCGCTTCATCTCGGGGGTGTAGGCGTCAAAGACGGCCTGGTTGTGGGTGCGGGTATATTCGGTAAAGATCTTGTGCAGCTCGGCGCTGGGCTGGTAGCCGTAGGTGGTGCAGGCCTGCTCGGCCATCTTGATGCCGCCGTAGGGCATAAAGGCCCGCTTGAGGGGCTTGTCGGTCTGCAGGCCGACGATCTGCTCAAGGTCCTTGAGATCTTCGTCGATGTAGCCGGGGCCGTACGAGGTCAGGCCGCTGACCACCTCGGTCTCCATGTCCAGCACGCCGCCTTTGGCGCGCTCTTCCTTCTGCAGCTTCTGCAGGGCGTCCCAGAGCTTGTTGGTGGCTTCGGTGGGGCCGGCCAGGAAGCTTTCGTCCCCCGCATAGGGGGTGTAGTTTTTCTGGATAAAGTCGCGGACGTTGACTTCTTCTTTCCAGATACGGCCCTCAAAGCCTTCCCACTGGGTATACTCCTTCATTGGTTACCTCCTTGTATCGAGATCAGATCGGGCGAATTGTTAGTTATACCTAACTGCTTTGAATAAGAGAAAGGGCGCTGACCACCGGACAGCCCCTTCGGGCAGCATGCTGCTGCCTGGCGGGAGCGGGGGTCTGCCCACCCGTCCCGGCCTTATATAGCATACCATGAAAATAGGAAAAATCAAGAGGTAAAACCTGTAATCCTGTCACAAAGAAAAAAGGTTGGTACAATGCACAAAAGGGCCCTGCCGCCGCCCGGGGGATTGGGCGGAAAGGCAAGGCGGAAAATTTTTTGCAGATAGGGCTTGACAGCAACCTACAAGTATGGTATGCTATGGGTGCGCCGAGGTTAGTTGATTCTAACCCGGCGTACCACAGCAGAAGTCCTCCCTGCAACAAGGGGCAGGGGCGATTTCAGCGATACGAGAACTCCTCCATTCCATTCTCTCTTTTATCTCCATTTCTGCGAGGCCTGCGGGCAGGTTTGGTTTGCGCCGCCCGCGCCTCGAACGGCAGAGCAAAAGACGGGCCGCCCGGCTTGACCACCCGGGTGCCCGTCTTTTTGTTTGCTGTGGGATCAAACCGGCCCGGGCGGGTCAGGAGATGTCCGGCGCGGGCTGCACCTGCTGCAGGAGGGCCTCCACCTGGGCCTGGAGGGTGTCGGCAAAGGACTGCTTGGAATAGTACCGCTCGTAGAGGGCCCGGCAGGCCGGGGCCATCCGGGCGGCCAGCCCCGGGTGGGCGATCAGCTTGGTCATGGCCTCGGCCAGGGCGGCGGGGCTGTCCCCGTGGTAGACAAAGCCGTCCACCCCCTCGGTGATAAGGCCGGCGGTGCCGGTGTGCTCCGAGACGATGCCCGGCTTGCCAAAGATCAGCCCCTCGGTGACAAAGGTGGGCATGGGGTCATCCCGGGAGCTGCAGACGGTGCAGGTGCACTGCTGCATCAGGGACTTGATCTCGTCCCGGGTCAGCCGGCTGACATAAAAGACGTTTTGGGGATAATCGGCGGCCAGCTGCTGCACCTGGGCCAGCAGGCGCTTGTCCGCCCCCTTGCCCACAAAGAGGAAGGCCGCCCGGGAGCGGACCGCGCCGGGCAGGAGCCGGATGGCGTCCACCAGGATGTCCTGCCCCTTGCGGGACTCGAAGGCCCCCACGCTGACAAAGAGGGGCAGGCCGCCGGCGTAGCCGGTGTCGTAGGGCTCAAAGGTGTCCTGGGCGTAGTCGGGCAGGCCGTAGATCAGCTGCCCGATCTCGAAGCCGGGGCGGTGGGCGTGCATGGCGGCGGTGGCGTGGCTGCCCACGGCGCAGACCCGGATGTTGGGCCCCAGCTCCCGGGGGATCAGGTGGGACAGGTACCCGTACCCCACAAAGGCGTCGTGGAGCCACCACAGCACCGGCACCGGGCCGCCGCTCAGGGCGCGGATGGCCTTGACCTCCACGATGGTGTTGGCGATGACCAGGTCGGCGGCGGTGGCCAGCCCCCACAAGGCGGAGGAGCTGACGCAGTCGGGGTGGGTGACGGCGGTGGCCCCGGCCTCCACAAAAAGGGAGAGGGAACCCCCGTCCCCCGGGCCCAGGACGGCCACCTCATAGCCCATCCGGCGCAGCACCGGCACCGCGCTGACCAGCACGATGGGGGCGCCGGTCATGTCCAGCACATGGCTGAGCAGCAGGGCCCGCTTGCCCCGGGGGGAGAACAGGTCTTCGGCGCAGGGCGGGCGGCGGTAGCGCAGCAGGGCCTGGGAGATGTGCACCGGCTGCCCGGCCAGCCGGAAGGCCAGCTCCAGCAGGGCGGCGGGGCAGTCGGGGTCTTTGGCCCTGGCGCGGCAGCGCTCCAGCAGCGCCCGGGAAAGGACGGCGCACCGGCATCCCTCGGGGCGGCCGGCAGCCCGGTAGACCACCGTGTCCCCCTCGAAGCCGAACACCGCGTCGCAGAAGGCGAGGTCCGCCCCGCTCTGCAAAGCGGCTGCAAAATAGGAGAGGGTGGTGCTGAGGCACTCGGCGTCCTCGGCGGCCACCACCACCCCGTCCACCCCCTGGGGCAGGCCGTCCAGGGACTGGGTCAGCTGGAATTTGCGGTGGAGCTGCAGCTCCAGGCTGGCGGCCAGGCTGGCACAGCGCCCCGGCGCATAGACCGCCAGCCAGGTGCGCTGGGTGTCCTGGTAGGGCTGGGTGGACAGCTGGAGCTGCTGGAATTGACTGTAAGTGGAATACATGGCGTACCTCGGCTTATTTGTTCCGCCCAAACAGCGCGCGGATGGGGGCGGTCAGCTTCCAGCAGGCGCTGGACAGCACCGCCTCGTAGCTGATGCGGAAATGCTCTTTTTCGGTGATGGCGGCTTCCAGCTGTTCTTCCAGGTGGAGGGCCCGGCGCTCCTGGCCGGCCAGCTGCTCGCCGTAATTCTGGGCCAGGGTCCGCTGTTCGTCGGCGGCGGCAGCGGCGGCGGCGGCCCGGGCCTGCACCAGCTCGATGCCCCGGCGCATGGCGTGAAAAACGGTGTCGTCGGCGCCCGTCTGGAGGGGGTAGTAGGTGTAGGAGACCGCCAGCTTGGTCCCGGCGGGCAGCCGCTCGGGGCAGCCCACATAGAACTGGGGGTCAAAGTTCAAAAACAGGGTCTTGTCCCCGTCCAGGGCCAGGGCCCCGTTGGGCACGGCCTCCAGACGCTCGTCCGACAAAGCCAGCCCCGTGATATAGCAGGGCAGCTCCCCGGGGTCGATGCGGATGGCCTGCACCTCCCGCGGCAGCTCGAAGATGGCCGAGACGGTGTGGTTGTTGGCCGAGTAGGCCGACACCGGCGCGGGCAGGGTGTCCTGCTCGGAAAAGCC
>ERZ1090863.1233-NODE-1234-length-11461-cov-3.714449_pt1 | contig 11461 bp, 9 predicted proteins | sample MGYA00478480_ERZ1090863 | MGnify/ENA primary metagenome ERZ1090863 (study PRJEB33644, sample SAMEA5815746) | chicken gut metagenome | biome: Chicken; feature: Gastrointestinal Tract; material: Caecum | place: Ireland | collected 2019-01-01 | study: A study of the...
GGAAGCACTCGACAAGCTTGAAATGGGGCGCGCCCGGGCCCGCAGAACGGTGCAGCCGGCGGATATGACAGTGGGATTGCCCGAGATTACGGAAACCGGTAAAGAGAAGCTCCGCGAGATCATCTGGAACGAACGCCGCATCGAACTGGCTTTGGAGGGACACCGCTTCTTCGACCTGATCCGTGCGGACAAGGTGGTGCCGGGCTATGCGGAGAAGATGATGAAGGCACACGGGAAGACAAACTTCTCGATAGCAAAACATGCAACGTTCTTCATCCCGCAGAAGCAGGTGGATATCTCGCAGGGAGTCCTCAAAAACTGATATGAAACATGTATAACCAGTTCATTAAAATAGAATCATTCCAATAATATCAATTCCATGATTACACACAGCGTCTTTCCGATTGCCCTTTTCGGCAACGGAAGCCGCTATCCCCACTGCACGATGGAATCTCCGTGTCTCTGACGTGCAGCCACCTGAGGGCTTGTCATTATTCACCAAAATGAGTCTCGACACGCCCTCTCGGGGGATAAAATCTTGAATTAACAACAACAATGAAATATACCCTTTTATTTCTTCTTATGATCTGTGCTTGTACGTTGCAAGCCACCGCTACAGGCAAACAGCCGAGACTGACCGATGATGAGTTGATGACTCTTGTCCAGAAACAAACTTTCCGTTACTTTTGGGATTTTGCCCATCCCGAGTCCGGTCTGGCCCGTGAGCGCAGCAATGACCGTCTCGAGATAGCAACCATCGGTGGTTCGGGCTTTGGGGTAATGGCAATTATAGTCGGTGTGGAACGTGGGTTCATCACCCGTGAGCAAGGCGCTGAGCGGCTGCTCAAAATAGTGGAGTTCCTCAATAAAGCCGATAGCTATCATGGCATCTGGGCACATTGGATGGACGGGGCTACCGGAAAGACCATTCCTTTCAGCAGGAAAGACGATGGAGCCGATTTGGTAGAATCTGCCTTTATGTTCGAAGGACTGCTGGCGGCACACCAGTATTTCACTCACGATAATCCGACAGAGAATCGGATACGAGGGCTGATCAATACCCTGTGGCATCAGGCAGAGTGGGACTGGTTCACCCGTGGAGGTGAAGATGTGCTTTATTGGCATTGGTCACCCAATAACGGATGGGCGATGAACCATCAGCTGAAAGGGCAGAACGAGTGCCATATCACTTATATTCTGGCGGCTTCTTCGCCTACTTATCCGATTCGTGAATCGGTGTATCATAAGGGGTGGGCCAACTCTATTACATTCAAGAACGGAAAAGAATATTACGGCATCCGCTTGCCCCTGGGCACCGACTTTGGCGGCCCTCTCTTCTTTACACATTATTCCTATCTCGGCCTCGATCCGCGCGGACTCAAAGACAGTTATGCCGACTACGGTGAGCAGATGAAAGCACATACCCTGATCAACCGTGCTTATTGCATCGATAATCCGAAGAAGTATAAAGGATACGGCCGCAAATGCTGGGGACTGACAGCGAGCGACAATCATCAGGGTTACTCAGCACATTGCCCGCAGAACGACTTGGGAGTGATTACCCCGACCGCAGCCATCTCTTCCATTCCTTATACTCCGGAACATTCTCTGGAGGCTATGCGTTATTTCTACGAAGAATTGGGCGACCGCCTGTGGGGAGAATATGGCTTTAAGGATGCCTTCAACCTGACAGAAAACTGGTTTGCTTCCTCTTATCTCGCCATCGATCAGGGACCGATTATTGTGATGATTGAAAACTATCGCTCAGGCTTGATATGGAAACTCTTCATGAGTCATCCCGATGTACAGAGAGGATTGAAGAGACTGGGGTTCGGCTCAGAAGAATAAGATATACCATAGATTACAACCATGAAACAACTATTCCTTCTTTTACTCGCTTTGGGGTCTCCCACCCTTGCCCTTGCGCAAGACATGCGGCAAGATACTTATTGCAACCCGCTGAACATAGATTATACCTATATGATCTATAACTCCGACAAGGACATTTCCTACCGCTCGGGTGCCGATCCGGCAGTGGTCAGGTTCCGTGGAGAGTATTATATGTTCGTCACCCGTTCCAATGGATACTGGCACTCTAAAGATCTGCTGGACTGGGATTTTATCGTCCCCAAAGACTGGTATCCGCAGGGGAGCAACGCTCCGGCCGCTCATAACTATAAAGACTCAGTGCTTTATGTCACCGGTGATCCTTCGGGTTCTATGAGTATTCTCTATTCCGACAATCCGAAGAGCGGCGAATGGAAAGCTACACCCGCCATCCTTCATAACCTGCAGGACCCCGATCTTTTTATCGACGACGATGGCAAAGCCTATATGTTCTGGGGTTCGTCCAATGTTTATCCCATCCGGGGTATGGAACTGGATAAGAATCACCGGTTCCTTCCGAAAGGAGAAGTGAAGGAGCTTTTCAATCTCGACATGCAGCGCCACGGCTGGGAACGTTTCGGTGAGAATCATAGCGATACCGTTTTAGGAGGATATATCGAAGGCCCGTGGCTGACCAAGTACAATGGGAAGTATTATATGCAGTATGGTGCTCCCGGTACAGAATTCAATGTCTATGCCGACGGTGTTTATGTAGCCGATCATCCGATGGGGCCTTACACCTATCAGAAGCACAATCCCGTGTCATACAAACCGGGGGGATATATGAACGGAGCCGGACACGGCAGTACGGTTCAGGGACCCGGCGGAGAGTATTGGCATTTTGCTTCGATGGCTCTTTCCATCAACGTCAACTGGGAACGCCGGCTCTGCATGTTTCCTGCCGGATTCGATAAAGACGGTATTATGTACGTGGACACCCGCTTCGGTGATTATCCCCGCTATGCTCCGGCCGTACCCGGCAAGAAGGGGCAGTTTCGTGGATGGATGCTCCTTTCTTATCGCAAACCGGTGACGGCATCTACTGCGAAAGGTGAGTTCGGACCGGATGCATTGACGGATGAAAGAACCAAGTCTTTCTGGCTGGCGGAAGCAAATGATGAACGTCAGTGGGTACTGATCGACCTGGAGAAACCTGCCCGTGTCTGTGCCGTACAAGTGAATTATCACGACTATCGGAGTAATCTATACGGTCGGATTCCCGGATTGCGTCACCGCTATGTGATTGAGGGCTCTTCCGACGGGGAGACCTGGAATATACTGGTCGATCGCCGGAGCAGCTATAAGGATACGCCGAATGACTATGTAGAACTTGAAGTCCCGACTACCGCACGCTATATCCGCTATAAGAATATAGACGTACCTACTCCGAATCTGGCTATTTCTGAACTGCGTGTATTCGGACTCGGGTTCGGCAAGGCTCCCCGGTCACCTCAAAAGCTGGCTCTGGATCGGCACACCGACCGTCGTGATGTTACTGTTCGCTGGGAGCCGGTGAAAGGGGCTCAGGGATACAACGTCCTGTGGGGGATCGCCCCTGATAAGTTATACAGTTCGTGGATGGTGTACGGTGGCAATGAGTTGGAGATGAAATCGCTGACTATCGATCAGGATTATTATTTTGCTGTGGAAGCCTTTAACGAAAATGGTGTATCTTTACCTTCCGAAACTAAATATGTAGAATAATACCGAATAACCATGAAACAGTTTGTCCTTTTCTTTATCAGTCTCTTTCTTTTGGGCGTGGGTGCCCGTTCGCAAGAGATGTATCAAAAGAAAGTTTTTATCTCTTCCCGGGGTGATTCTCTCAATTACCGTCTACTTCGTCCGGAGGTGGAAAAGACGGGACTGCAATATCCTTTGGTACTCTTTCTGCACGGTGCCGGTGAGCGGGGGAGTGATAACGAGAAGCAGTTGACACATGGTGGTCAGATGTTTCTCAATCCGGTGAACCGGGAGAAGTATCCGGCATTTGTCCTTGTACCTCAATGTCCCGAAAAAGACTATTGGGCGTATACCTCCCGTCCCTCTTCCTTTATTCCTTCGGAGATGCCGGTAGGACAAGAGATCACTCCTGTACTGCGTGCAGTAAAAGAGTTGTTGGATACCTATCTTGATTTGCCTCAGGTGGATCGTAACCGTATCTATGTGGTCGGTCTTTCTATGGGAGGCATGGCGACGTACGATCTTGCTGTCCGTTTTCCCGATACGTTTGCTGCTGCCGTTCCCATCTGCGGGACCGTGAATCCGGTGCGTCTGGCCGATGCAGCAAATGTTCGTTTCCGTATTTTTCACGGTGATGCCGACAATGTAGTGCCTGTAGAAGGCTCGCGTGAGGCTTATAGAGCGTTGAAGAACTTGGGAGCGGAAGTGGAATATATTGAGTTTCCCGGTTGCAATCATGGAAGCTGGAATCCGGCTTTCAACTATCCCGGATTCATGGAGTGGCTCTTTGCTCAGCGTAAGAGATAAAGAACTTTATAGTTAAGTATACTATTTAAAGAGGAAGTCAAAATTCGTATTCACCACAGATTACACAGATTTGCACAGATAAATATTATTGATTGTCAGTAGATTAAAAATCGTTTTGTGTAAATCTGTGCGATCTGTGGTGAACTATGATACACTCTCTTTGAGGTAACGGTTATCCATCGTCCGCAAGAACTATTTGTCTTCCTTTTCTTTGGGAGAGGACAGGGAAGAAGTCTTCTCTTCATAGTCCCCGTTTGCTTTAATCAGTTCTATCAGCTTTTCTACGGCTTCTTCTTCCGGAATATTCTTTTCAATGCATTCCTTCTGTTTATAGAGACTGATTTTGCCACGTCCGGCTCCTACATAACCGTAGTCGGCGTCTGCCATTTCGCCCGGTCCGTTGACGATGCATCCCATGATGCCTATCTTGAGCCCCTTCAAGTGCGAGGTGGCTTCTTTGACGCGGGCAATCGTACTTTGCAGGTTGAACAGTGTTCGTCCGCATCCCGGGCAAGAAATATATTCAGTCTTGCTGGTACGGATACGTCCTGCCTGCAGAATTCCGAAAGCAGTGGCATCAATCACTGCATGGCTCAGTTTGCCTTGGTTGAAGAGATAAATTCCGTCACACAATCCGTCAAAGATCAAGGCTCCCATATCCGCGCCGGCTTTGATCTGCAAGTCTTCGGCTGTATCTTCGGCATAGTGTTGGAAGAAGATAACCGGATTCTGTAATCCTTCCACCGTCAGTTGATGTGCCAGGGCACGATGTTCGCCTACACGGTTCGGGTGGTTGCTTTGTGAGACAACGACTGCTTCGGGGTGTTGCTTCAGGCATGCGACAACTTCCCGGGTAAGCGCCATGTAAGGGGTAAAGAGGAATTTCAGTTCGGCTGCGCATGTTTCCATTAACTCCAATTGTGCATAATTGAAGGCAGGCCACGTATCAGGTTCTCCTTTCCATACGTCGGCATCGAGGATGTATTGAACTCCGGGTTCTGTCTGTTCGGGCAAAGCACGTCCGGCATAAATGTAATCCGGTGTAAATTGCGGATGGGTCTCCATACGTCCGTCCATGCGGTCGGCAAGTACCACGGGCAGATGGTCTCCGCCGATATTGCGTACCGGCCGTGTTTTACGGCGTACCGGAGAAAGGTAGTTGAAATCCGGAGCTTCCATGCCGGGAATGTACGGATGGTTCCGGCGACTTGTAATATAGTCCACCAACTTGCGTGCCACGGGAATCTCGGCTTCCGGTTCTTCACTCAGCGAGACACGGATCGTGTCGCCCAGCCCGTCAGCCAACAATGCGCCGATGCCCAAAGCCGATTTGATACGTCCGTCTTCTCCGTCGCCGGCTTCCGTAACACCCAAGTGGAGAGGGAATGACATGCCTTCCTGTTCCATCACTGATCCCAACCGGCGTACGGTCTTTACCATTACCACCGTGTTGGATGCTTTGATTGAGATGACGACATCCGTAAACTTCTCGTCTACGCAGATGCGCAGGAATTCCATGCACGACTCTACCATACCTTCCGGCGTGTCACCGTAGCGTGACATGATGCGATCGGACAGTGAGCCGTGGTTCACCCCGATACGGACGGCTGTATGATTCTCTTTACAGATATTCAGGAAGGGGACGAAGCGGTCACGTATCTTTTGCAGTTCGGCGGCATATTCCTCGTCGGTATATTCCAGTTGTTTGAAAGTGCGTCCGGGATCTACGTAGTTTCCGGGATTGATACGCACTTTCTCGGCATATTGTGCCGCTACATCGGCTACTTTCGGGTTGAAGTGTACATCGGCCACAAGCGGAACCATATAGCCGGTACTGCGCAGGCCGATATTGATGTTCATCAGGTTTTCGGCCTCTTTCACCCCCTGTGTAGTGAGACGGACATATTCTCCGCCGGCATCTACAATGCGCTTTGCCTGGGCCACACAAGCCTCGGTGTCTTGTGTGGGGGTATTTGTCATCGACTGGATACGGATAGGATTGGGGCCGCCCAACGGAACGGCCCCAATATTCACTTCCGAAGTTTCCCGTCGGGAGTAGTTGAATAAATCCATCTTTTTAGTTTGTTTTAAACTCGTACTTAATTTCTTTCAGTTCTTCGTTAGCCTTTACGATTTTCTTTTTCAGTCCTTCTTTATAGGCTATGAATTTTGTTTCGAGTTCTTTATCTTCCAATGAAAGCATTTGTACGGCAAGGATGGCGGCGTTCAGTGCGCCATTGATACCCACAGTCGCTACAGGAATCCCCGGAGGCATCTGTACGATCGCCAGAAGGGCGTCCATTCCGTCAAGAGACGATTTGATGGGTACACCGATGACCGGAAGCGGGGTCGATGCGGCAATCACGCCCGGCAGATGGGCAGCCATACCGGCAGCAGCAATAATTACTTTAATGCCGCGTGAGCGGGCATTCTTGGCAAACTCTTCCACAGCTTCGGGAGTGCGGTGAGCCGAGAGGGCGTTCATTTCGAACGGTACATGGAGATCGTTGAGCAACTGTGCGGCCTTTTCCATGACAGGAAGGTCGGAAGTGCTACCCATGATAATGCTTACGATTGGAGTCATATTTATTCTACTTTTGAGATTGATTGATAACGAGATGGAATGAATCAACTTCACCACAGATTACACAGATTCTCATAGATTAATGATTTACTTTATCGATAATAAGATTAAAAGTTCTGTGTGAATCTGTGTAATCTGTGGTGAGACCATTCAAGACTAAGCAAGTGGTAATGAATGAATCGGGAAAGCCTTTATGCATTTACCACTGCTTTGTATCCTTCGGCATCCAGCAAGTTGTCAAGGTCTGCTGCATTGGCAGGTTTCATTTTGATGAGCCAGCCTTCGCCATACGGATCTTTATTCACTAATTCCGGATTCTCTTCCAGTGCCGGGTTTTGTTCTACCACTTCACCGGCTACGGGCAGGAAGAGGTCAGAGATTGTTTTAACTACTTCGATCGTACCGAACACTTCTCCCGCTTCCAGTGTTTCGCCTTCAGTAGGAATATCGACAAATACGATGTCGCCCAGTTGCTCCTGAGCGTAGTCGGTGATACCTACATAAGCTACATCGCCTTCGAGGCGGATCCATTCGTGTTCGTTAGTGTACTTTACATTCTGTGGGAAGTTCATAATGATTAGTTTTTAGGATTGATACTATGTTTAAAATAAAAATATACGGAACAAAACATTGCTGAGCGGATGGAGCACCAGCAGTGAGCAGACGAAACCGACGGTAAAGCCGGCAAGTACTTCGCCTAGGGTGTGATGTTGCAGGATGATGCGTGCCGCACCCAATATCCCCGCCACGAGGATGAAGAGGCATAGCCACCACACCGGATTATAACTGAACAGCGCGCTGAACGAAACCAGTCCGCCCACGATGCCGCCCATACCTGCCATGTGTTCGCTCAGTTTCCACTTCAGATTGACAATGATGCAGATGACCAGCACCACCAGTGAAGCCAGTATAATGCCCGTCATGTACCAGGGAATGTTCAGCTTGTGCATCATCATCAGGCAGAATACGTACGAGATGATGGTAAGCAGGATCGGTACATAGCGTTTCTTACGGTCGCTCAGGTCCTGGCGGGCAAAGCCATTCACTTTGCGGAACAGGAAGATGGTCATGGTAGGCATCAGGATGGTGAAGCAGTAGACAATTCCCAATACGATGAGTTTGTACTGCAACGGCATGATGCGTAGGTAAGAGAACAGGAACAATACCAGAAAAGCCAGGAAGGGGATAGAGAATGGAGTCAGTATTCCCGAAATGATTCTGGCCGTACGGATCAGTGTCCTGTCAGCTATGATATGTTGCTCTATCTTCTCTTCTTCAGCCATTTTGTTTCTTTTATTATGCTTTTTTATTTTCTCAGTCTCGCTACCGGAATGTTGAGTTGCTGGCGGTACTTGGCCACCGTGCGGCGTGCGATGGGATATCCTTTCTCTTTCAGTATTTCGGCCAGTTCTTTCAGGATCTTCCGTATCTCGCGTACCGACATCTCTTCACCGTCTTCGGTGGTGTATCCGTCGCTGAAGAAGAACTTCAGGGGATAAATGCCGTAATTCGTTTGCACGTATTTGCTGTTGCTGACGCGTGAGATGGTCGAGATGTCCAGCCCGGTGCGTTCCGCCACGTCCTTCAGAATCATCGGGCGGAGCAATGACTCGTCGCCTTCGAGGAAGAAGGGGCGTTGCAGGTCGATGATGGCCTGCATGGTGGTCATCAATGTATTCTGGCGTTGCTTCACGGCGTCGATGAAGCCTTGTGCGGCGTCCATCTTCTGCTTGAGGAACATCATGGCCTCTTTCGATTCTTTCGATTGGTTGGCCTTGTTCTTCGTATGTTCCTCGACCATCTCCGTGAAGTCGCGGCTCATGCGCAGCTCCGGCAGATTGCGGTTGTTGAGGCTGATGTTGATGGTTCCGTCATCGTAGGTGTCTACTATGAAATCGGGGACGATCTGTTGCAGGTTCCGTCCGATGGCTTCACCCAGCGATGCGCCCGGACGGGGGTTGAGCTTGGTGATCTCTTCAAGTGCCTTATAGAAGTGTTCTTCGTCCAGTCCCAGCTTTTTGATGATCTTTTCCCAATGCTTGCGGGTGAACTCTTCGTAACATTCACTGATGATTTCTTCTTCCGTCTCCAGCAGAGGGTCTGTGCAGTGGGACTGTTTTTTGCGGCGGATCTGTATCAGCAGGCATTCCTGCAGGCTGCGTGCGCCCAGTCCGGGAGGGTCGAAATCTTGTACGATTCTCAGGGCTTCCTCCAGTTCCTCTTCCGTAGCGTTGATACCGGCGTAGATGGCCAGTTCGTCACCGATGCTTTCGAGGGATTTGCGGAGCAGGCCGTCGTCGTCCAGCGAACCGATCAGGTATTCCGCCAGTTCGCGCTGATGTTCGGTCAGGTTGCGTTCGCCGAGCTGTTCTCTCAGGATTTCGTAGAATGACGTCGCGTCCGAAAACGGAATCTCTTCTGCCTGCTCGCCTTTGGAGCGGTTGTTTTCCTGAAGTTTATAGTCGGGGATGTCGTCTTCGGTCAGATAGTCGCTCAGCGAGTCATAGTCCGTATCGCCTTCCGTCTCTCCTTCGGAGGTTTCGGCAGGGGTGGTCTCGTCGGAGGTGCTTTCTTCTTTGCCTTCTTCAAGGGCGGGATTCTCCAGCAGTTCGGCATGTACACGGTCTTCCAGTTCCACAGCCGGTAGCTCCAGTAGTTTCACTACCAGAATCTGCTGCGGTGAGAGCGTTTGTATCTGCTGCTGCGCCTGCGATTGTATCTGACGGGAACCTTGTGCCATACGTTTAATGCTTTACAGTTTTTGTTTCTCGCTACAAAAGTAATGAATTGTTCGATATAGCGAAATGATTTATCCGATAAAAGGAGTTAAAGGAAAAACCGGAGGGAGCGGGGAAGACATGGAGGGGGTGTTCCGGAAAGATATTCCCGGCCTCTTCCATGGCGGGACGGTTATTGCTCTGCTGCGAATCTTATTTGCTTTATCTCCTTTGTCAATTCATCCTTTGTTCCTATCTTTGCCATCATAACTTTAATATATACCATTATGTTCAGCAAAGAGACATATACGCAGCGCAGAGCCCTGCTGAAAAAAACATTAGGCTCCGGAGTACTGTTGTTTCTGGGAAACGACGAGTGTGGATTGAACTACGAGGACAATACGTTCCGCTATCGTCAGGATTCTACCTTTCTCTACTACTTCGGCCTTTCGTTTGCCGGGCTTTCGGCTATAATCGACATTGATGAAGATAAGGAAATTATATTCGGTGATGAACTGACCATCGATCATATCGTATGGATGGGGACTCAGCCCACACTGAAGGAAAAGAGTGAGCGGGTGGGAGTGGACAACACCATGCCTTCGGCCGACATTGTGAGCTATCTGCACAAGGCGGTACAGAAGGGACAGGCCATCCATTACCTGCCGCCCTACCGTGCAGAGCATAAACTGAAGTTGATGGACTGGCTGGGAGTGCCTTCCGCGCGTCAGGAGGGTTCGGTGCCATTTATCCGTGCGGTGATCGCGCAGCGTAACTACAAGTCGGCCGAGGAGATTGTCGAAATCGAGAAGGCCTGCGACATTACGGCGGATATGCACATTACGGCCATGAAGATCCTGCGTCCCGGGATGCGCGAGTGGGAAGTATCGGCAGCCATGGAAGCCGTGGCGCATGCCGCAGGGGGTGACCTTTCGTTTGCTACCATCGCTACGGTGAACGGACAGACGCTCCACAACCATTATCATGGCAATATCGTCAAGCCGGGCGATCTGTTCCTGATCGATGCCGGCGCAGAAACGGAGATGGGTTATGCAGGCGATATGTCGTCTACCGTTCCTGCCGATAAAAAGTTTACCCGGCGCCAGCGCGAGGTTTACGAGATACAGAACGCCATGCACCTGGAGTCGGTGAAAGCACTTCGTCCGGGTATTCCTTATATGGATGTATACGACTTGTCGGCACGTGTGATGGTCGAAGGTTTGAAAGGACTCGGGCTGATGAAGGGAAATGCCGAAGACGCCGTGCGCGAGGGTGCACATGCTTTGTTCTATCCTCACGGGCTGGGACACATGATGGGGCTCGACGTGCATGACATGGAGAATCTGGGTGAACTCTGGGTGGGCTATAACGGACAGCCCAAGAGCACGCAGTTCGGCCGTAAGTCGCAGCGTCTGGCCATTCCGTTGGAGCCGGGTTTTGTACATACCGTGGAGCCGGGCATCTACTTTATTCCCGAACTGATAGATCTCTGGAAGGGCCAGAAGAAGTTCACCGACTTTATCAATTCCGATAAAGTGGAGACTTACAAAGACTTCGGAGGCATCCGCAATGAGGAGGATTATCTGATAACCGAGACAGGTGCCCGCCGCTTAGGAAAGAAGATTCCGCTGACACCGGACGAGGTGGAAGCGTTAAGATAGTTTTTTTTTTTTTCATTAGTTGAAGTATTACTAAGATGTGAATCCAGGTAATACATATTAAGTTTTTATTATGTCCGGATAGTGATCCGGTCGATTTATTTTAAATTTTGTTAATATGGGAT